>Ga0073928_10006702_pt1 | contig 15370 bp, 14 predicted proteins | sample PaiPotPPA55metaG_FD_76969 | JGI IMG/M metagenome (GOLD analysis project Ga0073928, IMG submission 76969) | Iron sulfur acid spring bacterial and archeal communities from Banff, Canada, to study Microbial Dark Matter (Phase II) - Paint Pots PPA... ... | reverse complement strand
CGCCGACGAACAGGAAGAAGAACGAGGTGACCGTGTACTGGATCCCGATCACCTTGTGGTCGGTGTTCACGCGGAAGTAGTCGCGCCATGTGCGCGCGCCGTGGTCCGAGTGATCCTCGGGCCGGGTTGGCCGGCCCGCCGCCCAGTAGAGCCAGTAGTCGCACGTGCCGATTCCGACGAAGAAGAACAGCGGAACCGCGAGCAGTGCCACGATCGTGATCGCGTGCCCGTCGAGCACCGGATGCTCGTGCATCAGCACTCTGATCAGCACGGTCAGGCCGAACGCGAAGCCGAACCCGATCACGCTCGCCAGCGCAGCGCGGTACCAGCCCGGGGCGGTCAGCTGGGGGGGGATTGGACCCCAGCCTTTGCGGCGCTCGCTAACAGGCGCGTGACCAGTCGTGGCGGTCGCGGTCGCGGTGCTCATTCCGTCTCCATGGCTCGATCGGTAAAGCTACAGATCACTTCGCCACGCTGGCGAGGAAGTTGACCAGCGACTGGATCTGGGTCGCCGTGAGCGTTTGGGCGAAGTTCGGAGGCATGATGCCCGCGCGATACCCCGGCGGCAGGAATGCATACGGCTTCGTGATCGCCGTGTAGATGCACCGCTGTAGTGTCGCACCGCGGACCCGCTTCGAGGCCACGCTCGTGCAATCTGTTCGCAGCCTGACATCAAGGTTGGGGCCGATCGTCCCAGTCGCTCCGGCGGCTGCGAGCGTGTGGCAGGAGCTGCATCCGGCCGAGCCGGAGAACAACGCCTTCCCGGCGGCGGCGCTGGTGGCGCTCGAGGTGCCCGAGGCGCTCGGTGGGGGTGCGCCCGAGGGCGGCCCTCCGGCTCCGGGGACGCCCGGCTGCACGGCGAACGGCGGGGGTGTCCCGATCGGCGGTGCAGCGCTCGCCGGCTGCGATTGGAGCCACTGCTGGAAGACGGTGGGCGCCACCACCTTGACCGTGGCTCGCATCAGCGAATGGCCGGCGCCGCAGAGCTCGGTGCACTCCGCCGGATACGTGCCGATCCGAGTTGGCGTCACCCGCAGCGTGGTCGTGATTCCGGGCACGGCGTCGAGCTTCTCGGAGAACTCCGGCACGAAGAAGCTATGAATCACATCGAGCGAGCGAAGCTTGAACACGACAGGCTGGTCCTTGATGAGGTAAAGCACGGGGGAGACCACGGTCTTGCCGCCGGCCGCCGGATAGGAGAACTCGAACGCGAACTGCCGCTCGGTGACGTTGATCGTCATCTCGCCCTTCTTGCTGTCCTCGTTCGCCCGCAGCTTCGTGTAGGCAAACGTGCACAGCGCGATGATCAGGAGCGCCGGCAGCGCCGTCCAGAGAACCTCGAGGCGGGTGTTGCCGTGGATCGGGGCCCCGTCCTTGAGCTCATCGCCCGGGCGCATCCGGAACTTCCACACCGAAAACAGCACCACCGTTTCGACCAGCACGAAGATCGGCACCGAGGCGATCAGCAGCACGTCGTAAAGCGTGTGGACGTTGCTCGCCTGCCTGGAGGCATCAGCAGGGAACCATGGGATGATCAGCGCAATCGGGATCCCGATCGCGGTTGCGATCACCCCGATCACGATCATCTGCACCAGCGGGTTCTTACGCACGGTGGCGCACCTGCGGATAGCCCTCACGCATCACTCGCGGCGGCATCCTATGACTTCTGGTCCGCGAAAGGCGCCGCCGGGGCCAGGCCCGCAACGGCCAGCGAGCGGCGTCGATTATGATTGCGGCAATCGTTGCAAGCGAACCCGGGAGTCGCCGATGCAGGTGCGAGACGGAATGTCGGAAGTGGTTCTCACGATTGGCCCCGGACACTCGCTCCGCGAGGCCGCTTCGGCGATGTGCCGGCGCGAGATCGGAGCGGCGGTCGTGCTGGATCCCGAGGCTCCTGGGCCCGGCGTCGTCACCGAGCGCGACATCCTGATCTCGATCGGCAACGGCGAGGACCCTGAGACCGAGCGAGTCGCCGACCACCTCACGCAGAACCTGACGTTCGCCTCGCCCGACTGGTCGCTGGAGCAGGCGGCAGCGGCAATGATTCGCGGACGCTTCCGCCACCTGGTCGTCGTCGATGGGGGCGAGCTCGTCGGAATTCTTTCGATGCGGGACATCGTGCGCTGCTGGACCGGGGACGGCGCGACGTGCGACGTCCCGGCGGCGGCAGCCGGGGCGTAGCGCCTGGAGGGCCGCGGGCCGTTCAGTGATGCTCTTCCGGGAGCTCGGCGATGCCCTCGCGCGTGTCCCGGATCCACCGAACCGTCGTGATGATGAACAGCACGGCGCCGACGGCCGAGAAGATCCAGTCGATCGTCGTTCCGATCACGATCAGCGTGATCGAGATCGCGCTGACGAACGGGATCAGGCTGGGGCCCGGAAGATGGACCTCCTCGCCGACCGGCGGCGGGTTCTGTTCGACCTCGGTCACGGGTGCACGTAGATCGCGGCGGCGACGAACGTGATCCCGAACATGAAGACACAGAGCGCACCGACGATCAGGGCCGAGCGGAGGTTCTTGCGGGCCAGCCTGCGGTCCATCGAGCCGAACATCCTAATGAACGATCAGTAACAGCGCGCTCGCGGCCGGGACCGTGATGCCGATTCCCGAGCCATGGACTGCGATCCTGCAGGCCCGTGGGAGCGGCGGCGCGCACTGCGACGCTGGCGGCGGCAGCAGGCCGGTCGTGGTGGCGTCTCCGAGCGGTCGGCGCGGATCCTGCGGGCCGAAGCTGCTGCCGGCAAGCGTCACACCGCCGGTCGCGCACATTCCGGTGTTGAAGTAGCCAGTCGGGCAGAGGCTGCCACCGCCGCCCGGCTGGGCCACGAGGAGCTGGAGCGAGGCGCTGCCGTTCGCTGGGAGCCCACCCCCATCGAGCAGCAGCCGGTGCGCGACGATGTCCTTGTTGATCACCAGCACACGGGTGCGGCCGTCAGCGCCGTGCGTGGCCCAGGCCTTCACATTCGGCTGACCTGGCGTCGGATGGGGGGGCGTGACCTTCAACAGGCGGGACCGGGCTGGCGCAGCCCGATCGAACATCAGCAGTCCGTAGTACTCGGGGTGGACGAGCCACGGATGTCCGCTGGGCTTGCTGAAGAGCGCGTAATTGGCGGTGGGGAAGGTGTGGAAGTTGACGCCCCTGGCGCCGGCCTTGGCCAGCTCGAACGTCGCGTCGAGTGCCCACAGAGCCGAGGCCATCGTGTTGCTGATGCCGTTCGTGCCACCGCCCGTAATCGAGTTCATCTCATCGATGCGAAGCGTCCTTCCCGCGGGCACCTGATCGACGAATGGAGTGAGCTGAGCCGCCAATCCCCGGCTCGCGGTCTCCTCCAGCAGGTTCGGCATCGATGGGCAGCCGGCATGAGGACACGGGTCGCCCACGCCGAACAGCGCGTATCGATGGAATGTCAGGTACTTGGGATGGGCCGAGCCGTTGACAAACCGCAGGAAATTATGCGAGTAGGGGCCCGTGATCCACGGTAGTCCCGCCCGGCCGAGGCTCGGGCCGGCGACGGCCATGTGGGGGTTCTTGGCGGCCTTGCGGACGGCGGCCGCGACGCGGCTGTAGTAGCGCAGGTAGCTCGAAAAGTACGGACCGACCTTGTCTTCGGGGACGGAGGGGCCATAGCGCGGAGTGAGGTCCGGCTCGTTGCCCAGCTCGAACGCCGCGATCCGCGCGTGGGGCGGCCTTGGGTCAATGGCGCGGACGAGCTCGGTCACGTCGTGGCGGACGAGCTTCAGCTGGTGAGCGCGGAGATCGACTCCCAGCATCACGCGCGCGGGGAGGACCGCAAGCAGGCGCTGCACGGCGTGGATCTCGGGGGCGACCGGATGCCGGGCATGAAGAGGACACGGCTGCTCGGGTCCCTCGCCCCCGATCCGCAGCAACGTTCCGGCCGGAGCGAGCGCGTGCACGAGGTTGGCCAGGACTCGTCCGGCACCTGGACCGCGCATGTAGTTGGTGATCTGGCAGTAGTCGATCGAGGCGCCGACGAATCCCTGGGGGATCGGCTGGAGCGCTCGCGCTGACCCGAGCTGGGTCGCTGGCTGATTCCAGATCGTGAATCTGAGCGGGGCAGGGGACGCTGCGGTGTTGCTCGCATCGAGCGCGCCGATCGTCGAAGCGAGCAAGATGCCGGCAACCAGCGCGCAGATCGTCGCAGCGATAGCCCTCTTCACTGCCCCCAACACCTTCTCCAAAAGCGGGAACCCTACAGCTTGGCGTCCGCAACCATCGCGCCGAATAGCAGCGCCAGGTACGCGAGCGAGAACAGGTAGAGCCGCAGCGCCGTGCGGCGATCGGCGCGCCGGTAAAGCACGACAGCACCGGCGATGAACGCGCAGCCGAGCACCATCGACGAGACCAGGTAGATGCCACCGAATTCCCCTGCGCAGAAGGGAAGCTGCGAGATCGCGTAGAGCAATAGCGTGTACAACAGGATCTGGCGGCGCGTCTCACGCTCGCCGCGGACCACCGGCATCATCGGTACCCGCACCTTCGCGTACTCGTCCTTCATCAGCAGACTGAGCGCCCAGAAGTGCGGCGGCGTCCAGTAAAAGACGATCGCGAAAAGGTAGACGGCGGTCCACGACACACTGCCTCGGGCGGCCGCCCAGCCGACCAGCGGCGGCATCGCGCCCGCGGCGCCGCCGATCACGATGTTCTGGGGCGTCCGGCGCTTCAGCCAGATCGTGTAAACGCCGACGTATCCGACGAATCCGCCGAAGGCGAGCGACGCCGCCAGTACGTTGACCGTCAGGCTGAGGAGTACGAACGACAGCGCCGCGAGCGTCGAGCCGTAGATCAGCGCGGCGCGGGGGCTGACACGGCCGGCAGGAATCGGGCGCGAGGCGGTGCGTGCCATGCGTGCGTCGATGTCGCGGTCGTAGCAGTGGTTGATCGCGCCTGCGCCGCCCGCGGACAGATAACCGCCGAGACATGTCAGCGCGATCCGGGACAGCGACGGATTGCCGGCGACCTCCATCGTCGTGACCGTCGTCAGCAGCAGAAGCGTCTGGACCTTCGGCTTGGTCAGCTCGAGATAGTCGGCCGCGACGCGTCGGGCGCCGGAGACCGCGTACGCGGCCCTGATCGAGGCAGCGGCGCTCGAGCTCGTCATCCGGGGCTCATACCCGCGCGAACTGTTCGCTGCCGCCCGTCTTCTGGGTGACGCCGGTTTGGCGCTCGATCTGGCGCCGGATATCGCGCATCGGCTCGACCGATCGCACCCGCGGGATCGCGTCGAAGTTGTTCACGGGAGGAGGCGAGGTGGTGAACCATTCAAGCGTGTTGCCCTTCCACGGATCTGGGCCGGCGAGCGCTCCGACCTTCAGGGAGCGCGCGACGTTGTAGATGGTGACGAGGATCCCGAGGGCGAAGATGAACGATCCGATCGTGGATATCAAGTTGTAGGTGGACCACCCCAGCCCGGGCTGGTAGGTGTAGATCCGCCGCGGCATTCCCGACAGCCCGAGCGCGTGCTGGACAAAGAAAGCCATGTTGAAGCCGATGAACATCAGCCAGAACGACGCCTTGCCCACCGTCTCGTTCATCAGGCGGCCCGTGATCTTCGGATACCAGTAGTAGATCCCGGCGAAGATCGAGAACACCGCTCCGCCCATCAGCACATAGTGGAAGTGGGCGACGACGAAGTAGGTGTCGTTGAGCTGCCAGTCGACCGGGAAGGTTGCGAGGAAGATCCCGGTGATCCCCCCGATCGTGAAGACGGCGATGAACCCGACCGCAAAGTACAGCGCGGTGCTCATCACGATCGATCCTCGCCATAACGTTGCGATCCAGTTGAAGATCTTGACGCCGGTAGGGATCCCGATCAGGAACGAGCTCAGCATGAAGAAGCCGAGCACGACGATCGGCACCGGCGAGACGAACATGTGGTGCGCCCACACCAGCGTTGCGAGAAAGGCGATCGCGACGGTCGCGGCGGCAATCGCCTTGTAGCCGAAGATCGGCTTGCGCGAGAACACCGGGATGACCTCGGAGATGATCCCGAAGCCCGGCAGGATCATGATGTAGACCTCGGGATGGCCGAAGAACCAGAAGAGGTGTTGCCACAGCACCGGCGAGCCGTGGCTGGTCGGGTCAAAGAAGTGGGTGCCGAAGTGCCTGTCGGTCAGCAGCATCGTCACCGCGGCGGCGACCACCGGCAGCGCGATGATCAGCAGGATCGCGTACACGAGGACCGTCCAGACGAACAGCGGCAGCCGGCCCCAGCTCATTCCCGGCGCCCGCATGTTGACGATGGTGGCGTAGAAATTGATCGCGCCGAGCAGCGACGAGATGCCGGTTAGGTGGATCAGGAAGATCCACGCATCCTGGCCGCCGCTGGGTGAGAATTGGATACTCGACAGCGGGGGATAGCTCCACCAGCCCGCCTCCGGCGGGTGGTAGAAGAGGGTGGCGTAGAAAACAATCCCGCCGAGCAGGAGCAGCCAGTACGACAGCGCGTTCAGGCGCGGGAACGCCATGTCGCGGGCGCCGATCATCAGCGGGACGAAGTAATTGCCGAACCCCGCCATCACCGGCACGACGAATAGGAAGATCATCGTCGTGCCGTGGAGCGTCAGCAGCTCGTTGTAGTGCTCCGCGGTCACGAGGCTGTTGTTCGGCACGGCGAGCTGTGAGCGCATCAGCAGCGCCTCGACGCCGCCGAGCATGAAGAACACAAACGTCGTGACCAGATACATGATCCCGATCCGCTTGTGGTCGGTGGTCAGGATCCAGTCGAGCCACCGCTTCGTCTGGCGCGGCTTTATGACCTCGTGGGCGATCACCTGAGGTACCGGGCGAACGGCCTGTGGAGCAGGCCGGACGGCGTAATCAGTCGTGGACATCGTCGTCTCCGTGGGTGGTCCTCGTGGCAAGGGCGTGGCCGCGCATCATCTACAGGTTTCCGTTCGCGGTCAGGATCTGTCGCAGCTGGGTGACCTGCGCATTGGCGGCGGTGATCGCGCTGCTCTGCTGCTGCAGCCACTCCGTGTACTGCGCAGGTGTGACGACCTTGACCAGCGCAGTCATGGCGTAATGCTCACGTCCGCACAGCTGGGCGCACTGGCCGTGATAGAGCGCGCCGGCGTGCGGAGCCTTGAACCACGTGTAGGTCGTGTAGCCCGGCACCGCGTCGACCTTCCCGCCAAGCGATGGCACCCACCACGAGTGGATCACGTCGATCGACTGAATCACGAGCACGACGGTCGTGTTCGCCGGAACAACCATCTCCTGGTAGGAGTAAGGGAGCTTCAGGCTGAAGGCGTTGTCCTGGCACCCGTTCCCGTACGCGTAGCGCCAGATGAACTGGCGTCCCTGGATGCAGATCGTCAGCTTCTTGCCGTTCGGTGGCGTCGGGGCGGTCAGCGAGGCCGACAGCACAAGGCCGTTCGATGATGAATTTGGGGGATCGATGATGCTCGGTAGCTTCACGAACGTGATCACCGTGAGCACGACGAGGATCACCCCAGCGGCGACCGTCCAGCCGATCTCGAGCCGGGTGTTGCCGTGGATCTGGGCCGCCGCCGCTCCCTTCTTGGCGCGGAACTTGTAGACCGAGTAGAACAGCGCGCCCTCGACGACGACGAACACGAACGCGGCCACGTACAGGATCAGCTTGTAGAGGCTGTCGATCGCGTTGGCGTTCGGCGAGCCTCCGGACTTCGGCGTAAAGAAGTTGGCGAGCGCGCTCGGCGCCAGCATCAGCGAGATGGCGAGTACGAGCGCGACGGCCGCCCCGACACGTCGGCGGCGCAGCTTGGCGTGATGGGGACCCAAGGCGGCGGCATTCTATCCAGGCAGGTCACTCCTATACTGCGCCGACTTGCGCGCATCGAGGGGCATCCGAGCTGCGGCCTGGGCCCTGGTGGCGGCGGGTGTGGCAGCCCCGTTAGTGCGCAAGCGACTCGGGCTGCGGCCCGCCGCCGTCCTGTCAGTGTCGGCGCTCTCGCCGATCGCACTGTGCGTCGTCGTGCCGCGCAGTCGGGCGCGGGATGTCGGTGTCTGCGCGCTCAACATGTGGGCATACGTGGCCGCCTACGAGATGCCGCACGATGATCCGCAGGCGCTGGCCGACCGTGTCAGGGTGCGGTATCCGATCGCGGTCGATCGGGCCCTTGGGCTGGGGGTGCCGCCGACGCTTCGTCTACAACGCGCGTTCTCGGCGCCCGGGTCGGTCAACCGTTTCGAGCGCGTGCTGGTGTGGTGCCACTGGATGTGGTTTTTCGTTCCGCACGGGAGCCTGGCCTACGTGTGGCTGCGCGATCACGACCGGTTCGCCTCATCGGCTGCGCGGATGTACACCGTGTTCGACCTCGGCGCGATCTTCTACTGGGCGATCCCTACCGCCCCGCCATGGTGGGCCGCCCTGCATGGCTACCTCGAGGACGGGCAACCGGCGCAGGTGCGGCGGATGATGATCGAGTACGGCGAGGAGTTCTGGGGAGAGCGCTGGGGCGCCCTTTACGATGTCCTCGGAGGAAATCCGCTTGCTGCTATGCCGTCGCTGCACTTCGCCACCTCGTTGATGGCTGCCCACCTGCTTGAGGAAGTAGGCCCGATCGCGGGAGCGGTTGGGTGGAGCTACACGGTGGCGCTCGCGCTCGCGCTCGTCTATCTCGGAGAGCACTACGTGGCCGACCTGATCGGCGGAGCCATGCTCGCGGAAGGGGTGCGCCGTGTCGCCCCGCGGGCTGCGCCGCTGGCGCGAAGCTTCACGTCCGGGGTGAGGGTCGTGCAGGCCCAGGTGGCAGCTGCGTAGAGACATCGTGAGCAACGACGCCTCCACCCACAGCCTGGCGTCTGCGGCTCACCTTGCCGGCCAACGAGTCCATGACGAGATGCCGCGCGTGCGCTTCACGCGCAGGCGGCTGCTCGCCTCCGCGGTGTTCGTCGTATCTGCGGTCGCGTTTCTGTACTTCGTGCTGCCGAAGCTTCTCGGCCTACAGCACACCTGGAATCGGATCGAGCAGGGAAACGTCTGGTGGCTGGTGCTCGGTATCGCGCTCGAGGTCTGCTCGTTCGCCGGCTACGTGATGCTGTTTCGCGCGGTGTTCGTTCGCAGCGAGTCGCCGATCGAATGGCGAGAGAGCTACCAGATCACGATGGCGGGCCTCGCCGCGACCCGATTGTTTGCCGCCGCCGGCGCGGGCGGGATCGCGCTGACGGCCTGGGCGGTGCGACGGTCGGGCCTCAGCGCGCGCACCGTCGCCTGCCGGATGATCGCCTTCCTGGTTCTCCTTTACTGCGTATACATGGTGACCCTGATCGTCGACGGGCTCGGGTTGTACCTCGGCGTCCTCCCGGGCCCCGCTCCGTTCGCGATCACGATCGTCCCGGCGATCTTCGGAGCAGCTGTAATCGCGTTGTTCCTGGCGGTGTCGCTGCTGCCAGGCGATTTCGATCGGCTGGTCGGGCGCTGGACAAGCAGCGGGGGCAGGGTCTCGCGACTTGCGCGCCGGGTGGCGGCTGCGCCGGCGACGGCCGCCTCCGGCGTCCGCACAGCGATTTCGCTGGTGCGCACCAAGGATCTGTGCCTGCTCGGTGCGGTCGCGTGGTGGGGATTCGATATCGCGGTGCTGTGGGCATGCTTCCACGCGTTCGGCGCGGCCCCCCCGCAGGCGGTGATCGTTATGTCCTACTTCGTCGGGATGCTCGGGAACACGCTGCCGCTCCCGGGTGGCATCGGCGGCGTCGATGGCGGCATGATCGGCGCGTTCTCGGCGTTCGGGGTGCCGGTGCAGATCTCGGTTGTGGCCGTGCTCGCGTATCGTGGGATCGCGTTCTGGCTGCCGACGCTTCCGGGTGCGGTCGCGTATCTGCAGCTACGGCGCACGGTTCATCGCTGGAGCGCCGCCGAGGCGCCAAGCCCAAGCGCCGCCGAGGCGCCAAGCCCAAGCTATACTTAGTGAAGTAATGGAACAACGAATCGAAAACGTCGTGATCGTCGGGAGCGGTCCCGCTGGGTACACCGCCGCGCTGTACACCGCCCGCGCGAACCTGGATCCCCTCGTGATCGAGGGATTCGCGTGGGGAGGGCTGCTTCAGCAGACCACCGATGTCGAGAACTACCCCGGGTTCCGCGACGGGATCATGGGCCCGGAGCTGATGCAGCAGTTCCGCGATCAGGCCGAGCGGTTCGGCGCCCGGCTAGAGACCGATGACGTCACACGCGTGGAGCTCTCACAGTCCGGGGGACTGCACAAGGTTTACGTCGGCGACCAGGTCCACCTCGCGCGGGCTGTGATCCTGGCGATGGGGGCCCAGCATCGCAAGCTCGGGGTTCCCGGCGAGGCTGAGCTCTCGGGACGAGGCGTCAGCTATTGCGCCACCTGCGACGCCGCGTTCTTCCGGGACGCCCCGACGCTCATCGTCGGCGGCGGCGACTCGGCGATGGAGGAGGCGATGTTCCTTTCGAAGTTCGCCTCGAAGGTGGCGATCGTCAACCGCCGCGACGAGTTCCGCGCCTCGAAGATCATGCTGGAGCGCGCTCAGCAGATGCCCAATATCGAGTGGGTGACGCCATATGTCGTGGAGGAGTTCGCCCCAGCCGCCGATGGCTCAGGCTCGCTGGCGGTTGCGCGGCTGCGCCACACCATCGACGGGAGCGACCGCGAGCTCGAGGTCACGGGCGCGTTCATCGCGGTCGGGCACGAACCCCAGTCGCAGCTGGTTCGCGGCCAGGTCGAGATCGATCCCGCTGGCTATGTGATGACCAAGGGGCGCTCGACGCTGGCGAGTGTCCCCGGCGTGTTCGCGGCCGGCGATCTCGTCGACCACACCTATCGGCAGGCCGTGACCGCGGCCGGGACCGGTTGTCAGGCCGCGCTCGACGCCGAGTGGTACCTGCGGGATACGCCGTTCCCGTTGGAGGGGGCGGAGGACGTGGCTGAAGCCGCGGCCTAAGAGGCTGTCTCAAAACGCTCGCACACGTCTGGCGGCGGCGGATCTGCGCTGACGCTGCGTCCTCGGGGATTCGTCGTAGCGCTGCTACGACTGCGCCCCTGCGTCCTTGCCCCGCTTGATCCGGCGCTCGCCAGCCGCGCACGCCGTTTTGACAGCCTCTAGTACGGGCAGCCGCTCATCGGGCCCGTGTTCTGCGAGGGCGGCGTGTGGCCCATCCACAGCGCGAAGTCCTGCGTCCAGGTGGCGGGTCCGAACCCGGGGAGCGGGTGCGTATCAACGCCGGTACCGACGTCGGCATAGTTGGGGTTGAGGATGTTCTGGCAGTGGCCAGTGCTGCCCATCCAGCCGTTCACCACTTCACGAGGAGTCTGAAAGCCGCTGGCGATGTTCTCGCCAGCGAACGACCAGACGAAGCCGGTCGCCGAGATCCGCGACGAGAAGTCAGTGCCGTGGGTGAACTGCCCGGTCCTCACCATCATGTCCGTCCACAGCTGCGCCGAGCGATCGAGCCTGGAGTTGGTACTCAGCGGCGGGAGCCCGCGACCGGCGCGCTGCGCGTTGATCAGGCAGACGACGGCGGTGCGCATCTCCTGCTTGGACGCGGCGGTTGCGGGCGTGTCGGCGTTCGGGCAGTTTGCCGCGGCGTGGCCGTGGTGGTGCCGGGCATGGTGATGGCGCCGCGCATGATGGTGGCGGTGGGCGCTGGCGGTTGCCGCGGGGATCGCGAGCAGCCCGACGGCCGCGAGCATGGCGCTGAGCGTCCGACGAGAGAACATGGGCTCTCATCGGACCGACACGGCCCAAGTCACGACTGTCACGCCTCCGAAACGGACGTCTGTCCAGGTTTAGGGCGCGCCCCTACGCCAGGCTCGTCCAGACCGTCTTTGTCTCGAGGTAGGCCTCGATCCCCTCGCGGCCGTGCTCGCGCCCGACGCCCGAGGCCTTGTAGCCGCCGAATGGAGCGCCAGGGTCGCTCAGCCCCCAGCAGTTGACGTACACCGACCCGGCCTTCAACAGGGCGGCCAGGCGGTGGGCGCTCCCAACGTCGCGCGTCCAGACCCCCGCGGCCAGTCCGTACTCGGTGTCGTTGGCGCGCGCCGCGACCTCCTCGAGCGAGTCATACGGGAGTGCCACCAAGACGGGCCCGAAGATCTCCTCGCGCGCAATCTTCAGCTCGTCGTTCGTGGCGGTGAACAGCGTGGGGGCAATGAAGTAGCCGCCATCGCCGTCGCCCAGAGCCTCGCCCCCCGCCACCAACTCCGCCCCCTCGGCACGTCCGGACTCGATGTAGGACATCACGCGATCCCGCTGCTCGGCGGATACGACCGGGCCGAGCTGCGTCGCGTCGTCGAGGCCTGGCCCCACGCGCGACTTGGCCGCGCGCTCCGCCAGCCCCGAGACCACCTCGTCGAACTGGTCGCGGTGGACGAACAGCCTGCTGCCGGCGTTGCATGCCTGGCCGGAGTTGAAGTAGATCGCTTGAAACGAGCCCCCGATCGCCGCGCGCAGGTCGGCATCGGGCAGGATGATGTTCGGCGATTTGCCGCCGAGCTCGAGGGTGAGACGTTTGAGCGCGCGCCCCGCGCTCGCTCCGATATCCCTGCCAACGACCGTCGAGCCGGTGAACGCGATCTTGTCGACCCCTGGATGCTCGACCAGCGCCGCCCCTGTCGAACCGTCGCCCGTCACCACGTTCAAGGCGCCCGGCGGAATTCCCGCCTCCAGAGCCAGCTCTCCGAGCCGCAGAGCGCTGAGCGGCGTCTGCTCGGCAGGCTTCAAGACGACCGCGCAGCCGGCCGCCAGCGCCGGCGCGAGCTTCCAGGCCGCCATCAGCAGCGGGAAGTTCCACGGAATGATCTGGCCACAGACGCCGACCGGCTCCTTGCGCGTGTAGACGAGCATGTCCGCCTGCGCGACGGGCACCGTCGCGCCGAACACCCGCTCGGGCCAGCCCGCGAAATGGCGGAGGTGCGCGACCGTCGAGGCGACGTCGACGACCCGCGCGAGCTTGAGCGGCTTGCCGTTGTCGAGCGACTCGATCTGCGCGAGCTCCTCGCCGTTTTCCTCGACGAGATCCGCGAGACGGGCAAGTAGGCGGCTGCGCGCCGCGGCCGAGAGCGAACCCCACGACCCTTCGGCCATCGCCCGGCGCGCCGCCGCGACCGCGCGGTCGACATCGGCGGCGCCGCCAAACGCGACCGACGTGATCGGCCGGCCCGTTGCCGGGTCGAGTGTCTCGAACGTGCGCTGATCGGCGGCGGCAACGCGCTCGCCGTCGATCAGCAGCCCCTGATCCCGCGACGCGAATGTGCGCGCCGGCTCAAGAAGTTGCTCTGGCAAGGAGGCGACAGACATCAGGGCTTCAACACGATCTTCAGGGCCTCGTGTCGATCGTAGACCTCGTAGGCCTCGGGGGCGTCCTCGAGCGGCATGTGATGGGTAACAAGCGGGGTCGGATCGAGCGATCCGGACGCAAGCATCGCAAGCACACGGTCGACGTGCCCGATCACGTTCGCATGGCCGGTCTTGAGGGTCAGCGCCTTGATCCAGACGAGTCCCATGTGGACCTCGCAGCGCTCGGCGTAGACGCCGATCGCGACGACGACGCCCGCTTTGCGCGCCAGACGAATCGCCAAGTCCAGTGCCGCCGGATTGCCGACCGCGTCGATCGCGCCGTCGACCCCTCGGCCCTCGGTGCCGCGGCGGATCGCCTCGCGCGGGTCATCCTCATGCAGATGAATTGGGTGAGCCCCGAAGCTACGTGCCACCTCGAGCCGCTGCTCGACGCTGTCGATCGCAAACACGGGCGAGGCTCCGGCCGCGAGCGCGGCCTGCACGGCGCATAGGCCGACGGGGCCCAGGCCCAGCACCGCGACGCTGTCCCCGGGCCTGACCTCGCTCTCGAGGACCGCGTGGTAGCCGGTGCCCATGACGTCGCCGGCGAACAGCGCGACGTCGTCGGAGATCCCGTCGGGCACCCTGCGCAGCGTCATGTCCGCCATCGGGACGAGCGCCTGCTCGGCCTGTGTGCCCTGGAGTGAGCCGAGCAGCTCGCCATGGCCGAATACCCGCATGCGGTCGCACTTGTGGTAGACGCCGCGCAGGCAGAAGAAGCAGACGCCGCAAGCCGAGTGAAAGCAGCCGAGCACGCGGTCGCCCACCCCCACGCGGGTCACCCGTTCGCCTGCGGCCACCACCGTGCCCACGAACTCGTGACCGATCGTGAATCCCGGCTCGATCTTCACGCGGCCGTGGTAGATGTGGAGGTCCGAGCCGCAGACCCCTGTCGCCTCAACCGCGACGACCGCGTCGTCGGCGGCCTCGAGCTTGGGCTCGGGCCGCTCGTCGAGGCGCACCTCCGTCGGCGCCTGAAAGGTGACCGCGCGCATCTGCCCTAGGTATACGTGAAGAATCCTTCGCCTGTCGCTCGCCCGAGCCGGCCGGACCAGACGAGCGCGCGTAGCGCCGGGGCGGGGCGGTAGCGCTCCTCGCGGCGCTCGTCGCTCAGTGCCTCGAGTACAGCGAGCACGTGATCGAGGCCGATCGCGTCAGCCCAGCCGAGAGGCCCACGCGGGTAGTTGAGCCCGAACACCATCCCCGCGTCGATGTCCTCGGCGCTCCCGATTCCCTCGCCGAGAGCGAACGCACACTCGTTCACGACCTGACACACGATCCTCCCGAGCACAAGCCCCGGGGCGTCGCCAACCCAGGCGACGCGCTTGCCGAGCGAGGTGAAGAATCGCTCGGCGGCTTCGGTTGCTGACCGTGCGCTGTCAGGCCCGCGCGTCAACTCCACGAGCTGCGACTCCGCCAGCGGCGGCAACGCGTGAAACCCGACCGCGCTCCCGCCGGAATCCATCGTCGCGAGCGAGCCGCTGGCGCAGCACACCGCGCGCGGTCCGTCCTGGAGCGGGGCCTCAAGATCCGGGTCGCCGTCGGTGCAGTCGACGACGAGAAACGGAACGTCGTCGGCGGCGCCGGGCGCCGCCACCCGCCACCCGGCATCCGCAGCGGCAGCCGCGAGCTCGCTCGTCAGCTCCGACTCGCCGGCGATCACCACCGGCCCGTCGCCGCCCCCCACCTCTAACGGCTCAGGGTCCGACGTCCGGTAGGGCTCGTTCGAATAGTCGTAGTACCCGTGCGCTGCCTTGCGCCCCAGCCGCCCCGCCGCGACCATCTTGGTCGTGATCGGAGACGGGCGCCAGCGCGGCTCACCGAAGCTCTGCTCATAGAACGAGCGCGACACATCGAGCCCGACGTCGACGCCGACGAGGTCCATCAGCTCGAACGGCCCCATCCGGTAGCCGCCGCCCAGGCGGCAGATACGGTCGATCTCCTCGATCTCCGCAACCCGCTCGGTCAGCAGTCTCAGCGCCTCGAGCCCGAACGGGCGGTTGCAGCGGTTTACCAGGAAGCCGGGCCCGTCGACCGCGTCGATCACGTGCTTGCCCATTGCCTCG
>Ga0073928_10006700_pt1 | contig 15372 bp, 15 predicted proteins | sample PaiPotPPA55metaG_FD_76969 | JGI IMG/M metagenome (GOLD analysis project Ga0073928, IMG submission 76969) | Iron sulfur acid spring bacterial and archeal communities from Banff, Canada, to study Microbial Dark Matter (Phase II) - Paint Pots PPA... ... | reverse complement strand
TACGCGCTCGAGAACGGCTTCACCTATGCAGCGGTGAAGAACTCAGCGGGCTCCTACATCGCCCCGACGATCCCGAACACGTCTGCCGCGGCGGTGGGGATCAAGGTTCCCGCCGATCTCGGGATCTCGACGATCAACTCCAAGAGCCCGAGCGCCTATCCGATCGTCTCGCAGACGTTCATCGACGTCTACGAGGATCCGTGCAAGACCGGCGGCGCCAGCGCCTCGACGGCGAGCGCGCTGAAGAAGTGGCTCGCCTACGTGTTCGGCGCCGGGCAGCAGACGCTCGGCGCGGGCTCGGGACAGTTGCCCTACGGGCCGTTGACCTCGACGCTGGTGGCGAGGGACACCGCGCAACTCGCGAAGCTGACGTGCAACGGGTCACCGGTTACGTAGGAGGAGGATGAGCGAAGCGAGTCCTCCGGTCAAGCGAGGCGTGACGCCGAGCTACGTTCTCAGAACGCGGGCCCGGAAGGCCCGCGGAGGACCCTAGGTGGAGGCCACCAGCGTTCCCGGCGGCCGCTCGGTTCTCGAGCGGTCGCCGGCTGCACGTCTGCCCGATCAGGCTCTGAAGTGGGGGCTGACCGGCCTCGCAGCGCTGATCCTGGTCCTGCTCGCCTACTTCTTTGTTCGGCTGATCGGGCAGTCGCACAACGTCTTCAGCAGGTTCGGACTGAGCTTCGTGTTCGGCAACGACTGGGACGTCTCACGCGACATCTACCACGGAGCGCCGCTGGTCGTTGGGACGCTGATCACCTCGGCGATCGCGCTGGTGATCGGGGTCCCGGTCGCCGTCGCCTCGGCGGTGTTCATCAACGAGCTCTGCCCCCGCCGCGTGCGCGCGCCGCTGTCGATGCTCGTCGATCTGCTCGCGGCGGTGCCGTCGGTCGTCTACGGCTTGTGGGGGGTGTTCGTGCTGATCCCGAAGCTGCTGCCGGCCGAGAAGTGGTTCGCCAGCACGTTCTCGTTCATCCCATTCATCGGCGGGGGAACGGTGACCGGACCCAACTACTTCATCGCAGGATTGATTTTGGCGATCATGATCCTGCCGATCGTCTCGGCGATCTCCCGGGAAGTTATCGCCACCGTTCCGTCCGAGCACAAGGAGGCAGCGCTCGCGCTCGGAGCGACCCGCTGGGAGATGATCCGGATGGCTGTGCTCCCGTACGCGCGGCCCGGGATCACGGGCGGCGCGATGCTCGGTCTCGGCCGCGCCCTCGGCGAGACGATCGCGGTCGTGCTCGTGATCGGCGACGCGCCGGTGATCGGCCACAATCTCTTCAACCAGGGCTATTCGCTCGCCGCGGTGATCGCCAATGAGTTTGGCGAAGCCCAGGGTCTCCACAGCTCCGCGCTGTTCGCCGCAGGGCTCGTGCTGTTCGTGTTGACGTTGATCGTCAACATCATCGCGCGGAGGTTCGTGACTCGCGGCGAGCGCGGGCACGCCGGGACGGGCGCGACCGGAATGACGATCGCACCGGCAGGTGAGGGCGGATGAGTGTGACTGGACTCGGACCCGTGAGCGCACGGCGGCGACGCATCGACCAAGCCATGCGCGGCCTGCTGCTCGCCGGCACCGTGATCGCGCTGATCCCCCTCGTGCTGATCATCTATTACCTGCTGTTGAAGGGGCTCGGCCAGTGGACTGGGAGCTTCTTCTCGAGCGATCCGACGGGAAGCTTCTTCGGCAGTCCGGGGGGAATCCGCAGCGCGATCTTTGGCTCGCTGGAGATCGTCGGGCTGGGGATGGTGATCGCGATCCCGATCGGCATTGGAGTGGCGCTTTACCTGACCGAGTACGGACGCGAATCGTGGTTCGGCAACCTAGTCCGCTACTTCGTCGACGTGATGACGGGCGTGCCATCGATCATGTTCGGGCTGTTCATCTACATCGTGCTTGTGCTCGGGCACGTCGGGGGCGCATTCACCGGCTGGAAGGCATCGGTAGCGCTCGCGCTGCTGATGCTCCCGATCGTCGTCCGCTCCGCCGAGGTCGTGCTGCTGCTCGTCCCGAGCAGCCTGCGCGAGGCGGCGCTGGCACTCGGCGCGCCCCGCTGGCGCGTGGTCACGCGGGTCGTGCTCCCAACCGCGCTCCCCGGTCTCGTCACCGGATCGCTGCTGGCGGTCGCACGCGGAATGGGGGAGACGGCACCGCTACTGTTCACGACCGCGGGCGCGCTGGCGCTGACCGGGAACCTGGGGGCGCAGATGAACGCCTTGCCGCTCCAGATTTACAACGACATCCTTTCGCCAAGGACGGCGCTCCAGAATCGCGCCTGGGGCGCGGCGCTGACTTTGGTGGCGATCGTTCTGATCGTGAACATCCTGGCCCGAGCCGTCTCGAGAAGGAGCCGCATGGCATGATCCCGCCTGAAACCACGAGCAAGGAACCGATCGAGATGTCAACTGGTGGGGGCCCACCAGAGCAGGCAGAAGCCGCGCCTGACGTAGCGGCATTGGGGGTGCGCGAGGGACCGGGCCATTCGATCAAAGTGCGGAACCTGCACGCCTACTACGGCTCGCAGCACGCCATCAAGGGGATCGACCTCGATTTCCCGGCCAACCAGGTAACCGCGATCATCGGCCCGTCCGGCTGCGGGAAGTCAACGATGGTCCGCTGTATCAACCGCATGCACGAGGAGATTCCGGGCGCGCGCGCCGAGGGAAGCATCACCCTCGATGAGGTGGACGTGTACGCAACCGGGGTCGATGTGACCTCAGTGCGACGGCTGATCGGGATGGTCTTCCAGAAGCCGAACCCGTTCCCGACGATGTCGATTTTCGACAACGTCGCGGCCGGACTTAGGCTGACTGGGACGCGCAGCGACAACCTGCGTGAGCGCGTCCACAAGTCACTGCGGGCCGTCGGCCTGTGGGGCGAGGTCAAGAGCCGCCTGACCGAGCCTGGGATCGGGCTCTCGGGTGGTCAGCAACAGAGGCTATGCATCGCGCGCACGATCGCGGTCGAGCCCGAGGTGATCCTGATGGACGAGCCATGCTCGGCCCTGGACCCCGTCGCGACGCTGAAGGTCGAGGAATTGATCGACGAGCTCAAGGAGCGCTACACGATCGTGATCGTCACGCACAACATGCAGCAGGCGGCGCGGGTGGCGGACACCACCGTGTTCATGCTCGACGGTCAGGTGATCGAGCACGCCCCGACTAACGACGTCTTCACCCGACCCAAGGACGAGCGCACAGAGCGCTACGTCACAGGGAAGTTCGGGTAGGGGGTAGGCAATGCAGGAAACCCGGCATCAGTTCAGGGAGGCGCTGAAAGATCTCGAGCGCCAGACGCTGGAGGGGCTCGACATGGTGACCCAGCAGCTCGACCGGGCACTGGAAGCGGTCAGCTACCAGGATGTCGAGCTGGCGTCGATGGTGGTGGGCGACGACGACCGCATCGACGGACGCTACCTGGAGGTCCACCAGGGCGTCCTTTCGCTGCTCGCCCGGCAGGCACCGGTCGCAGGCGACCTCCGGATCGTCGCGGCCCTGCTTCACATGATTCGCTGCGTCGAGCGAATGGGCGACCAGTGCGTGAACATCGCGAAGCTGGTGCCGCTGTCCGGCTATGAAGCTCCGAAGGACAAGGGCATCCTCGACTCGATCGAGCGGATGGGCACGCTCGCCCGCTCGCAGGTGACCCAGGCCAGAGAGGCGTTTTCCGCACGGAACGTCGAGCTTGCGCAGGACCTCGTCCGTCAGGACGCGGAGATCAACCAGCTAAACCGGGAGATCTTTCGGCGGGCCGTCGAGGTCGGGGACGACGCCGACGTGCGCGAATGGGCGATGTTCATGATCCTCGTAGCACGCTGTCTTGAGCGGGTCGGAGACAACACGGTCGACATCGCCGAGCAGGTCGTGTTCGTCGTCACCGGGCTTTTCCGTGAGCTCGATGGCACGCAGTCGCCCACGCGAGGCGGCGACGGCGTAGTCGGACTTCCGGGCTAGTCCGTACACCGACCCTATCCCGTCGGGCGCCAAAACCCCTGCAGTTTTAGCCACCGGGCCAATGACCGGGATGCGTACGCGGCCCTAACTTTTCCGCAACATGCGCGCGCGACCGCCCCAGATCGTCGCGTTCGGAGGCGGAGGGTTCTCCACTGAGTGGGGAAACACGCTGCTCGACGACCACGTCCTGGCGCTGACGCGGTGCAGGCGGCCGAAGGTCTGCTTCCTGCCCACGGCTAGTGGAGATGCCGACCATTACGTGGTGCGGTTCTACCGCGCGTTCTCGGCCAGCCGCTGCGAGCCGTCGCACATCTCGCTGTTCAGAAGGGAGACAGGCGTCGGCGACCCGCGGGCCCATCTCCTGGAGCAGGACCTGATCTACGTTGGCGGCGGCAGTCTCGTCTCTTTGCTGGGAACATGGCGCGCGCATGGAATCGATGCGGCGCTACGCGAGGCGTGGCAGGCCGGCGTCGTCCTCTGCGGCGGCTCCGCCGGCTCACTGTGCTGGTTCTCGCACGCCGTCAGCGGGTTTCACGAGGGGCCGCCGAGGCGAATCGAGGCGCTCGGCTTCCTGCCATGGAGCAACGCTGTCCATTACGACGAGGAGCCCGGTCGCAGCGCCACCTTTACCGATGCGATCGCCGAGGGCATGCCACCGGGCTACGGAGCCGGTGACGCGGCCGCGCTGCATTTCGTCGGCACCGAGCTCAATGAGGTGGTCGCATCGCGTCCGGGCGCGCGTGCCGTGCACGTCTCCGCTGACGGAGCCGGAGGTGCGGCCGAGCGCGAGCTGCCGGTGCGCTACCTCGGAGCGGCAGCGCTACCAAACGCCGAGCCCATCGCTGCGTGAATAGATTCGATCGACGTCTCGCCGGCGACGGTGATGATCGCCGCATCCTCGCGATGGGCGGCGGCGGCTTCACGATGGGTCAGCGCGTTCCGGCGCTCGACCGCCTCGTGCTGTCGCTGACCGGCAAGCCGATCCCGCGGATCTGCTTTCTGCCGACGGCCAGCGGCGATCCCACCGAGCAGGTAACCCGCTTTCACGAGCGCTTCGACGCGTGGCCCTGCGAGCCGAGCGTGCTGTCGCTGTTTCATCTCGGCCGCAGCAGAATTGACCCCGTTGACCACCTGCTCGCGCAGGACGCCGTCTACGTCGGTGGCGGCTCGATGCGAAACATGCTCGCGATCTGGCGCGAGCACGGCCTCGACGAGGCGATGCGGGCAGCGTGGCGGCAGGGCGTCGTCCTCGCCGGACTGAGCGCTGGCGCGATGTGCTGGTTCGAGGAGGGGATCAGCATGAGCGGCGGCGCCCCCGAGCCGGTGCAGGGGCTGGGGCTGCTGCGCGGAAGCCTTTCGGTGCACCTCGACGGCGAGGCCGAGCGGCTGCCCGTGTACCGGGCGGCGGTCGCGGCCGGCGAGCTGCCGGCGGGCTACGCCGCGGACGACGGAGCGGCGCTGCTCTACGCCGGAGAGCGACTGCTCGAGTGCGTGGCTTCGCGCCCCGGGGCTCGCGTGGTGCGGATCAGCGCCGACGGCGCCGGGGGGGCCCGGACACGCGAGCTGCCGGTGCGGTTGTTGCCGGGCGCCGAGCACCGCGACCCGCTCGATCCGACCGAGCACTACGGGGTCTCGGAGCTGCGGGCGCTGCGGGCGGGGCGCCACCGCTGGGAGTGAGCTCACGCCACTAGGCAGGCGCGCGCCGTCGTCGCATCGTGATCGCGGCGAGGGCACCCGCGGTGGCGACCGCGGCGAGCGCCAGCACGATCACGATCACCGTCGTGGCGCCGCCGTTCGATGACGAGGCGCCCGGGATGCCGGGGACGCCCTGAATCGGGTGTCCTGTTGCGCTGGCGAGCTTCGCGACAGCGGTGATCGCCGCCTGCGCGAGTGCGTCGCTCTGGCCTCCAGCCGGCTTTGCAAGCAAAGCCGCCGCGCCCGCCGCGCCGCCCTGCATTCCCTGAATCCCATATCCGGTTGACATCACCACGAGCAGCGGCTGCTTGCGCTGGAAGCTGATCTCCTGGTCGAGGAATTCCGCGTACTGCTGCGGCTTGCCGAACAGGTCGGGAATCACGCCGAGGTCGATCGGCGAGGCGATCAGCGCGACCTTGATCGGGAACTTCGCGCGCTGGGCGGCGACGGTCTCGGTGTTCAGCGTCTTCTGGAGCGATGCCGAGACGGCGGGCTGGTAGGGGTAAAAGACGTTCTCCCCGAGGAGCACATCGCTGGCGGGGTCGCCGTCGGCGAGGGTCGTGGCCGGCAGCGAGAGCGCCAGCAGCGCGCCGAGCGCCAGGACCAGTCGTCGTCCGGTACGCATCGACAGTGCAGGTTAGAGCCCCGGCGGAAAGCGATAGCTCGGGTGGGGCAGGAGGCTGCCCCCCACCTCCAGCACGATCTCGGAGTGTCTTTGCATCGGGATGTGGGCGGGATCGGCGAGCCATCGACGTCCGCCGACGAAGGCGACCACGGTGCCTCGGAATCCGGCGAGCTCCGACCGAGAGAGCGGCTGACCCCAGACCGCGAAGAACGTCCCGAGCACGGCGCTCGTCCCACGGTCGACGACGATGACCCCCGTCGGATCGACGGTCCTAATCGGGTAGCTGCACGACCCGCCGAGCACATACGTTCCCCGCCGGTGCTGCGGCGGCGCGATGCCGATTCCGGCAGGCACGATCAGCACGCGCCGCCGGGCGAACAGCTCCAGGTGGACTCCGAACGCGCCGCCTCGTTCTGTCGCCGCGCAGCGAAGGCCGTTGACTTGAGCCCGCTGCGCGACCGCCGACGAAATCGCCCTCAGCTCGTAACCGGGACCTCGCCCGATTCGAACGGGTCGCTGGTCCGGTCGAAGCTTTACCGGTGTCGTCGAGACGCTCTGGGACCCGCAGCCGGCGAGCGCCGCCGACATGGCGACGACAAGCCCCCGGGCGCTACGCCTGCGCCACCGGCGCCCGCGCACTGAGCACGACCTCGCGCCGCTCGGTGGCAAGCTCGACCTGCTCGGCGCGACCTCCCAGCTCACTCCACGTCGTGCACACATCGCCGCTGAAGCTGTCGAGGAAGTCATCGGTGTGGAGCGGATCGTGATGGAACAGCAGCAGCCGCTCGGCGCTGACACGATGACCGAAGTTGAGCGCGTCCGACAGGGGACAGTGGCCCCAGCCGAGGTGGGCCTGGTACTCCTTGTCGGTGTATTGGCAGTCGTGTATCAGGAGCGAAGCTTCGCGCGCCAGGTCGAAGCCCGAGATCCAGTCGTCATCCAGCTCCGCGAGCGGCGCCCCCAATCCTGGCTCGTGGTCGGGGATGTAGCAGAGCGAGATGTCGTCCGCCTCGATCCGGTAGCCGAGTGTCGGCCCCCGGTGGTTGACGGACTGCGCCCGGATCCGGGCGGAGCCGATCTCCCACTCGAGCGGTTCGGCCTCCCGGAACGAAACATGCGACGGCAGCTCGCGCACCTCTACGGGGGCGAGCGGCGCGGAGATGTAGCGCGCGATCCGGTCGCGGAGCGATGCCTCCGGGGACGCCGGGCCCCAGATGATGATCTCCGACTCGGGCCGGAACGCGGGTGCGAAGAACATCAATCCCTGGATGTGGTCCATGTGCAGGTGGGTGAGGAGGATGTGGATCGGCCGCTCGACGCGCGGCAGCGCCAGCCCGAGATTGCGAATCCCGGTGCCGGCGTCGAGGATCAATGTGCTGCCGTCGTCGAGCGTGAGCTCGACGCACGATGTGTTCCCGCCGTAGCGCATCGTCTCCGGTCCCGGCGCAGGGATCGAGCCCCGCGCCCCCCACACCTTGAGCCTCATCTTCGCACTCCGTTCATCATCCTCTCTCCCCGTTCTCTGAGTCGAGCGGCCAGAAAATAACGATCGCGCCGCTTGAGCCTCCCGGACCGACGATCGGGATCGTGCTGGCGGCGACGTCCTGGTGATGCCCGCCGGCGGCGCAGATCCGGAAGTTGCCGTGGAACGGACGCTCGGAGCGCACCGCGACGGTCGCGGGAATCTCGTCGTAGGGGATCGGCGTCTCATCATCGCCGAAGGGCCCAAATTCCGCCGTCCACTCTGCGGCCGGCATTCGGCCCGTCTCCTCGAAGCGCTTGCCGAGCATCGCCGCCGCGGCCTCATTGAAGAACTCGAGCGTTCCGCTCTCGCCGACCAGGAACGCCGGGGTCGAGATGCTCGACAACAGGTTCCGAGCGAGGATCAACTCGAGCGGCTTCTGCGCGCTCATAGCTGCAACTGTAGTGGCCCGCACCGCACTATCCTGACCTCGACCGTGGCGCAGAGAACGAAAAGACGTTCCCGCAAACGGCGGAGCGCGGGTGGCCCGCCGCGCGCGGTCGTCTCCCCGCGCCGCGAACAGCGTGCCGAGCGCGAGCTCGTTAGGGATCGGGAGCGCCGCGCGTCGCAGCGTCAGCTCGGCACGGCAGGCGAGCGACCTCCCAGCCCGTTCGGCGGGCTGCCGGTGTCGGAGTTCGCGATTTTCGCCGGAGGTGTGGCGCTCGTCGTCGGCCTGATCGTCGGCGGCGGCCCGGCGCTGATCGTCGGCATCGTCGTCTGTGCGCTCGGCGTGATCGAGGTGACCGCGCGCGAGCACTTCTCCGGATTCCGCTCGCACTCGACGCTGCTGGCGGCGATGCCAGCGGTCGGCGTTGAGGTCGTGCTGGTGGCCGCCCTCGGCGAGCCGCACCAGTCGAGCGGACGCGCGCTGTTGCTGCTGGCGGTCGTCCCCGTCTTTGGGGCCGCGTTCATGCTGCTGCGGCGGCGCTTCCAGGTCGCGCGCCAGGCGAGACTGGCCAGACCTCCAGCGCCCTAAGGTGCTGTCGAGCTCGGGTCGCCCGCGAACTCTGGCGAATCGCGACCGACGTCTGGTCGAAGATCGCCATTGTTCAAGGTCGCCGGCACCGCCGGGAGCTTCAGGCTGAACACCGCCCCGCCGTCGGGCGCGTTCTCGACTGACACCGACCCGTGGTGCTGCTCGGCGACCTGGCGCACGATCGCCAGGCCGAGGCCGCTGCCCTGACTCCCGCGCGTATTGGCGCCGCGGAAGAAGCGGTCGAACACGTGCGGCAAGTCCTTCTCCAACACCCCTTCGCCGTGGTCCCTGACGCGAACACCTGTTCCGTCCACGGTTATCTCTACCCTCCCATCGGGTGGGGAATGGCGTGAGGCGTTGTCAAGCAGGTTGTTGACCGCGCGACCGAGGCGCTCGGGGGCGCCCTCCACGATCACCGGTTGTGCTTTGAGATCAAACTCAATCCCCGACGTCACATTGCGCCGCGCCCGCACGACCGACTCCTCGACGACCCGGTCGAGGCGGACGTCCTCGGTCGCCTCCGGCTCCAGGTCTCCGCGCGCCAGGTCGATCAGGTCTCCGACCAGGGCACTCAGCTCTTCGCTCTGCTCGACCACGTCGGCCAGGAGGCGGTGCCGCTCGTCCTCGCCCAGCTCGGCGCCCGCCAACAGCACCTCGATGTTGGTGCGCAGGCTCGTAATCGGGGTGCGCAGCTCGTGCGAGGCATCGGCCACGAGCTGACGCTGGGCGCGGACCGAGTCATCGAGTGCCGAGCGGGACCCCTGCAGGCGCTCGAGCATCGCGTTGAACCGCCGCGCGAGCTGGCCGACCTCATCGTCGGCGTGGATCTTGATGCGATGCGACAGGTCGTCGGTCTCGCCGATGTACTGAGCGGTCTGCGCGACCTCGGCGAGCGGGGCCAGCACGCGCCGCGCTGCCAGGCGACCGAGCGCCGCCGCCAGCCCAATCCCGCCCGCGCATAGGAGCAGCAGGATCAGGCGCAGGTGCGAGAGCACGCGGTCGACCGATTGCAGTGGGCGTGCCAGCTGCACGGCGACGGGCGCAACCTGCCCGCCATTCGAAGCGGCGGCGCGGAACGTGAACTCACGCAGGTGGCTGCCGCCGACGGTCACGTCCTCGAACCCGCTCTGCGGATGGCCCGCCGCGACGGCGCGCGTCTGAGAATCGACCGGCAAACCCATCCCGCCGCGGTTGAGCAGCACCGAGCCATCACCGCCCACGACCTGCGCAAATGGTGCCCGGCCTCCTGCCGTCGCCGGGAGGCCGGGGAGATCGCCCCCGCCGCCGAGGGCGAAGTTCCCTTCGTGTTGGACGAGGATCGCCTGGCCCCGGAGCGCGTCGTCGACCTGCCCCCGCAGCTGGCCGCGCACAACCCAGTAGCAGATGAGCGCTGCCAGCACGATTGCCACGGCGACCGCAGCCGCCGACAGGAGCGCGAGTCTGCGTCGAAGCGGCATCGGCGCTCAGTCCCTCAGCACGTAGCCGACGCCGCGTACCGTGTGGAGCAGCCTCGGCTCGGCGCCTTCCTCCGTCTTGCGCCGGAGGTAGCCCATGTAGACACCGAGCGCGTTCGATGTCGGGCCGAAGTCGTAACCCCAGACGTTCTCGAAGATCGTCGAGCGGGTCAGCACCTGCCTAGGGTGGCGCAGGAACAGCTCCAGCAGCAGGAACTCCGTCTTCGAGAGCTCGACCAAGCGGTCGCCGCGGCGGACCTCGTGTGCGGCCGGATCGAGCACCAGGTCCGCGTAGCGGAGCACCTCGCCGTCGCCAGACTCGTCGTCGGTGCGCCGCAACAGCGCCCGCAGCCGCGCCTGCAGCTCGCGCAGCGCGAACGGCTTGACGAGGTAATCGTCCGCACCGACGTCGAGGCCGGTGACTCGATCGTCGATCGCGTCGCGCGCGGTCAGCATCAGGATCGGCGTGCGGTCGCCGGCCTTGCGCATCCTCCGCGTCACCTCCAGCCCGTCAACACCAGGCATCGCGACGTCGAGAATCACCGCATCGGCGGGATCGCGGGCAAGCGCATCGAGCGCCTGCTCGCCGTCGGCAGCGAGTGACACCTCGTAGTTCTCGAGCTTCAGCGCGCGCTCGAGCGCCCGCCGGACCGCGGGCTCGTCATCGACCACCAGAACGTGCGCCATCGCGGGAAATCATGGCGCTTGCGAGTAAAAGTTGGTGAAGAAGGCTCCGGGACAACTACAGACCTCAAACCCTGAGCATCTGCTGCTGGCGATCGCGCGTTAACGCGGCGCCCGGCGAGCAAAGCCGGCCGCCTGACGCGAACAGGCCAGCCTCAGCGCGTCGCCTGTAAGAACTTCGAGACGTAATCGCGTTTGGCGAAGCTGTAGCGCCGGCGACCATCGATCTGTATCGCGGCGAGCCAGAACAGGGTGTGCTCCCAGACGTGGGGCATGTCCTCGACCGGCTTCGGCGTTCCCTGGAAGCGCTCCCACGCCTCGCCGAACAGCCCTGTGGGTGTGCTCAGGGCACGCGCGATGTACGAAAGCTTCGAGTGCAGCTCGCGCGACTGTGCCCGGGTCGGGGAGCTCCATGCGTACGCGAGGCCGAGCAGCGCCTTCATCTCGTACTCGCCCTCGGGAGCGCGCAGCGAGGCGTCCATCGCGGCGCGGACGGCGGTTGCCTCGCCCTGCATCCGCGGATCGACGTACGGCCGCAGCTGCACCGGCCACAACAGCCAGCCGCCGTCGCCGTAGTTGAGGTTGTACGCGTTCCCCTGGGCGTTGCCTTCGCGATATGAGGGCGTGGGGGGGTCGTACAACGCGGCGATCGCGGCGTCGAGCCGGGACAGCCGCGCCCGCCACGCCGAGGCTTCCGCGGAGCCGCCCTGCCCCAGCGCCGCGGCGGCCGCGAGCGCAGAGCGCAACCCCAGCTCAACCGTCTCCGCCCCGTGAAGGCTCTCGCTGGGCGTCACGTTGTCGTCCTCGTTGGCCTCGCACTGCAGCCCGGTGAGCAGGTCTGCGCACACGACGAGATAGTCGGCTGCGCGCTCGATCGCCGGATACACCTTGCGCAGGTACACATCCCGGGCCGGACCGGGGAGAACCGATGCGTGAGAAGACAACGCCCAGATTGCCAGCCCGGTCTCGTCGATCTCGTACGGGATCGGGCCGCCGTCGATCCCATCTCCGTAGGACTCCATCGCCCAGTTCCCCGAAGGGCGCAGTGGGCTCGGGTTGAGCGGCGAGGTCTGGATCGCCGCATACCAGAGGTCGTGACGCGTAACGACGCCGCTGTATCCATTCAGGTCCAGCAGCTGATCGATGAACGAGCCGTCGCGCGTCCAGTCCTCGCCGTAGGGACCCTGCGTGTCGGAGGAGGCAACGATCGCGCCGCTGTCAGGATCGATCGCAAGCCGCACGGTGATCAGCGTCCGCTTCGCGACCGACACCACGCGCTGATCAGGAGAGGCGGGAAGCCAGGTGCGACGCAGCCAGCGGTGCCAGTCGCGCGCGACTGCGCGCAGCTGAAACCGGAACCGCTCTCGGCGCGCCTTGGCCAAACCCGCCAAGGCGCCGGCATCGGTGAAGCCACCAGCAACCAAGACCCGTGCCGACGCCCGCCCACGGCGATCGAACCGCAGCCCGGCAGCGAGCGCCCCAGTCGTCTGCCCGCTGGCAGCGTTGCCGCCCCCAAGCGTGTACGGCGGCTGTGACGCCTGCACGTAAGCGTCGGTTGGCTGGCCCGATGGCGATCCGGGGGCGTAATCGTCGCCGCCTACCTGGTGCTCTGAGTCGGCTCGATCGAAGCCGACCGCGAGCGCGACGGATGTGGGCTGGTGGGACGCCTGATCGACCCCCTGCCAGCCAGTCACAATCGCATGTGCCGCCGGGTCGTATCGCGCCGTCCGCGCTGGATCGGATCCCTGGGTCAGGCACCAGTCGGCGATTGGGAGGTAGGTGAGGCGGCTCGCGATCGGGTCGAAATGCTCGAAGTACACGAGCCGCGCGATGCGCACCGGCGAGCGACGCGCGCGACGCACGATGAACTCGCGCACGAATGTTGCCGTGCCCGGAACGACGAGATCGACGTCGACGACCGTCAACCCGAGCCGTCGCTTTGAGTGGAAGACAGTCACGGGCACCGGCGTATCGGGCGAGTCGTAGCGCTGGCTCGAGCGCCAGTCGCGCAACCAGCTGAACCCCCAGCGACCGTGCGCGCGGTACGCGACCCCAGCGAACGAGCCCTCGTTCGGGTACTGCGCCACCGCCCGTCCCCGCCCGTCGCGCGAAACCGCCAGGTACTTGACCTGGTTGTAGTAGCTCGGGTTCGGGAACCTGAAGACCGTCAGCGTCCCCGCGACGTTCTCGTTGACCGTCACTCGCCCGTCTCCGGCCTGCGCATTCACGTCGGTCGGGCCATACGCTTCGTAGTCGGCGTTCGGCGCGAACGGGTTATCGCAGGTGTTCTCGGTGAGCGGCGACTCGGCGGCGCGCGCGGAACCTGCGCACACCAGCAGTGCGCTAGCGCAAATCAGCCAGCAGCGGCGCGTGGTCAGATGGCTTCGGTCCCTTTCTGAAGTTCCGGTCGATCCCGCAGGCCCTCAGTGTCCCTGCCAGCTCGTCACTCGGCAACACGTAGTCGATCCGCAGCCCGAGGCCCTTGTGGAAGTGGCCGGCGCGGTAGTCCCACCAGGTGAACTGAACCTCATCCGGATGCACGACCCGGAAGGCATCGGTCAGGCCCCCTTCCGACAGCACGCGCTCGAACCGCGAGCGTTCCGCCGCGGTCACGTGCGTCGAGCCGATGAACGCCGCCGGGTCGTAGACGTCGGCGTCACCGCGCGTCACGTTGAAGTCTCCGCACACCACGAGCGGCGATCCGGCCAACGCCGCAACCCGGGCGACGACCGCATCGAGGAACGCAAGCTTGCGCGGGAACTCGGGGCTGTCGAGTCCACGGCCGTTGGGCACGTACACGCTTGCGAACCGCACCCCGTCGATCGTCGCCTCGCACCATCGCGCCTCCGAGGCGTCCGGCTCGCCAGGCAAGCCGCGCAACGACTCCGACACCGATAGGCCAGAACGGGCCAGTAGCGCGACCCCAGCCCAGCGCCCGCCTGAATGGTGGACTGACTGATATCCGGCCTCCGCCAGCTCATCGAGCGGAAACCCGTCGAGCGCGCTCTTCGTCTCCTGCAGGCAGACGACGTCCGGCTGGTGCAGCGCGAGCAGCTCCAGCACGCGCGGCAGCCGCACGCGCAGCGAGTTGACATTCCAGGTGACAATGCGCATCGCTCGGCACAATCATCCCGGGATGCCGCCACAGAAGCTCGAGCGCTATCGCGCCAAGCGCGATTTCAAGACGACCACCGAGCCGAAGGGCAAACCGGCCAAGCAGAAGACCGGCAACCGCTTCGTCATCCAGGAGCACCACGCCACCCGCCTGCACTGGGACCTGCGGCTCGAGCACGACGGCGCGCTCGCCTCATGGGCGATCCCGAACGGGATCCCGCCCGACCCGCGCGAGAACCGGCTCGCCGTCAAGACTGAGGATCACCCGCTCGAGTACCTGGAGTTCCAAGGAGTGATTCCCAAGGGCCAGTACGGCGCCGGGACGATGTCGATCTGGGACCACGGCACGTTCACGACACATAAGTGGGAGGAGAAAAAGGTCGAGGTCACCTTCCACGGCGAGCGCATCACGGGGCGCTACGGCTTGTTTCCGATCGACGGCAACGACTGGCTGATCCACCGAATGGATCCGCCGGTGGATCCCGATCGCGAGCCGATGCCCGAGCACATCGTTCCGATGCTCGCGCGCCTCGGCGAGCTGCCGGCCAAGGAAGCCGGGTGGTCGTTCGAGATCAAGTGGGACGGCGTCCGAGCGATCGCCTACATCCAACCTGGCCGCCTGCGGCTTGAGAGCCGCAACCTCAACGAGATCACCGACGCGTATCCCGAGGTCCGCGGCCTGCTCAAGGACATCGGCATGCGCGAGGCGGTGCTCGACGGTGAGATCGTCGCCTTCGACGACGCCGGGCGCCCTAGCTTCGAGCGCCTCCAGCGACGCATGCACGTCGTCTCGCCCTCGGCCGTCAGGCGCCTCCAAAGCAGCACGCCGGTGCTCTACGCCATCTTCGACCTGCTGTATCTCGACGGCCGCTCGCTGATGGCCCGCTCCTACACCGAGCGCCGCGAAGCGCTCGAGAGCCTGCGACTCAGTGGTCCCGCATGGCGCGTCCCCGCCGCGCACTCGAGCGGCGGCAAGCGCCTGCTCGAGGCGACTCGTGAGCAGGGAGTGGAGGGGCTCGTCGCCAAGCGGCGCGACTCGCCCTACGAGGCGGGGCGGCGCAGCGGCGCGTGGGTCAAGATCAAGAACGTCATCCGCCAGGAGCTCGTGATCGGGGGCTGGATCCCAGGGGAGGGCCGCCGGCAGAGCAGGATCGGCGCGCTGCTGATGGGGTACTACGAGGAGGGCGCCTTCCGCTATGCAGGCCGCGTCGGCACCGGGTTCACCGAGAAAACGCTCGATGAGCTGATCCGGAAGCTGAAGCCGCTCGTGCGCGACACGAGCCCGTTCAGTAAGGCTCCCAAGCTCCCGAAAAAAGCCGTGTTCGTCGAGCCGTGCCTCGTTGTGGAG
>Ga0073928_10006699_pt1 | contig 15375 bp, 15 predicted proteins | sample PaiPotPPA55metaG_FD_76969 | JGI IMG/M metagenome (GOLD analysis project Ga0073928, IMG submission 76969) | Iron sulfur acid spring bacterial and archeal communities from Banff, Canada, to study Microbial Dark Matter (Phase II) - Paint Pots PPA... ... | reverse complement strand
TACCAATGTATTGGGCGTGTTGTTGAGCATGAAGCATGAACTGCGCGTGATGCTTCCGCAAGACAGCGGGAGCATAGTCAATGTCTCATCGGCCTATGGAAGCGTCGGCGCTCCCGGCGCATCGGTTTACGTAGCGAGTAAACATGCGGTCGAAGGACTGACCAAGTCCGCTGCACTGGAAGTCGCGGGGACCGGTGTGCGCGTAAATGTAGTGGCTCCGGGCACTACGGATACCGGCATGCTCACACGCTTCACCAATACGGATGAAAATAAGGCCGCACTCGTCTCGACCGTGCCAGTCAAGCGTCTCGCAACACCGGAGGAGATCGCTCATGTCATCGTCTTTGTAGCCTCCGCAAACGCCTCATACATGACCGGTGCGTCCATCCCAGTGGATGGAGGGATGTTGGCTAACTAATTCCAGGGCCGCCTCAGACAAATAGACTTCGAGGAGAACTGATATGAACACACAAGTTGTTTTGATCACTGGTGCACTAACCGGAATTGGACGTGCCACAGCGTTCGGGTTCGCGAAAGAAGGCGCACGTATTGTTATTTCTGGCCGGCGCGAGGAAGAAGGCAAGAAACTTGTTGCTGAACTCCGCAAGCTCGGCGCAGAGGCCGAATTCGTGCGCTCCGACGTGCGTCACGAAGAAGACCTGCGCAGCTTAGTCGATAAGGCTGTCGCGCTTTGGCCGTCTGGATGCCGCCGTCAATTGCGCTGGGACGGAAGGCAAACCCGGCCCGATGACGGAACAGACTGCAGAAACCTATGCCGCGACCTTCGACACAAACGTCCTGGGTACGCTCCTCAGCATGAAGCACGAAATGCGCGTGATGCTTGCCCAGGGAAGCGGCAGTATCGTGAACGTGTCGTCCACCTACGGCCATATTGGCGCTCGTGGCGCGTCGATATACTCCGCGAGCAAGCATGCGGTCGAAGGACTGACCAAGTCGGCCGCACTCGAGGCCGCCTCTTCCGGGGTGCGCGTTAACATGGTGGCCCCAGGTCCAATCGAGACTGGGATGCTGAACCGCTTCTCTGGTACTGCCGAAAGAAAGGCCGGTCTGGCGGCGACCGTGCCGCTCAAACGAGTAGGGAGACCCGAAGAGATCGCCCAGACCATCATGTTTCTCGCGTCCGACAAGGCGTCGTTCATCACGGGCGCGTCGTACCTCGTGGACGGCGGCAAGACGGCTCAGTGATTTGGGTCCGACCATTCCTAAAGGGCTGAGCACGAGCAGAATAGGAGAAACCAAAACATGACTGAAAAGCAGGTCAAGCTTCCAGGTCCAGATCATCCGATTTCCATCCAGCGCAATCCCGCTCGCGTTGTCGTGTCCGTCGCCGGCCGTGTGGTGGCCGATACCCGCAACGCCCTGACGCTCCGCGAAGCGGCCTATCCGCCCGTTCAATACATTCCAGGTCAGGACGTTGATTTTTCCCAATTGGAACGGACGGATCACGCCACCTACTGTCCCTATAAAGGCGGTTGCAGTTACTACAGCGTTCCCGCTGGAGGAAAGAAGTCAGTCAACGCGGTGTGGTCATACGAGGATCCGTTTCCTGCTGTTGAGCAGATCAAGGGGCATATTGCGTTCTATCCCGACCGGGTCGACGAGATAGCAGAGCAACCTGCAAACGTGAAGAATATAGACTGACTGTAACAACATTCTATTAAGGCTAGGAGCAAGGCTATGGACCTGACTGGAAATACGATCTTCATCACAGGCGGTGGTTCGGGCATCGGTCGCGGATTGGCTGAGGCGCTGCACAGGCTTGGTAATCGGGTCATCATCTCCGGTCGGCGCAAGGGTCATCTCGAAGCGACAACAAAAGCAAATCCAGGAATGCAGTCGGTCGAGTTGAACGTGGAAGACCCCGCGAGCATCGCGTCGGTTTCCAGGCGGTTGGTCGCTGATTATCCGAAGCTAAATGTGCTCATCAATAACGCGGGCATCATGCAAGTTGACGACGCGGCCGGCGTCATCGACGATGCCGTACTCACGTCCACTGTTACAACGAATTTGCTAGGGCCGATTCGGATGACTTCGGCGTTAATCGAGCACTTGAAGAAGCAGGAAAAGGCAGCTGTCATCTACAACACATCTGTTTTAGGGTATGTCCCGCTCGCGCTGACCGCGGTGTATTCGTCCACGAAGGCGGCGCTGCACACCTACGCACTCTCGCAACGGTACAAGTTGAGAGGTACTTCGGTCAGCGTTCTGGAGATCGTGCCACCGTGGGTGCAGACCGACTTAATGAACAGCAACGAGGAACCCAGAGCAATGCCTTTGAAAGAGTTCATCGACGAGACGATCAAGGTGCTCGGCACGGATGCGGAGGAGATATTGGTTGAACGGGCAAAACCACTGCGCAATAACCCTGGTCCGAATGAGGCTGCGTTTGTGACGCAGTTCAACGATCTCATGCTGCAACCGCAATAGCCGGATGTCGTGAGCCAAGGATAAATGGATAAAGGAGTTTTCAATGAGCCAGACGCTGCAAGAGAAGAACAAGGCGCTCGTTCTGGAGGCCTTCGATACATTATTCAATAAACGAGACTATGCTGCTGCCGAACGCTATTGGTCTCCATATCCAGCATAGTACTCATATCGAGCCGGGCCGCGAAGGTTTGTTCAATCTCATCAGAAGCATTCCCTCCCACGCTGAAGTATGAGCCAGGAGTCATTGTTGCGGACGGCGATTTTGTCATCGTTCACGGCAGATTTTCGGGCTTTGGCGCACCTGTGAACTGGATCGCAGTGGACATTGTGGTTATCAAAGACGGGATTCTGATCGAGCATTGGGACGTAATTCAGGACGAGGCCACTAAGGATCAGTCCAAGAGCGGCCAGCCAATGTTCGGTAAATCTTTTCCGCTATATGCATGAGTTGCAATTCGATGTCGCTGCGCGGACGACATGAAAATTTTACGCCGATGATATCGAAGTAACCAGCGATACTCGGAAAGAGCCGATTCGTGGGAAGAAAAGACTGCGCTCACTGCTCCTGAACTTCTTGGTCCCCCTTTACATAATGGCCGGAGGCGGTGGGGTGTCGATATCCATTCGAGAGGCCGCGATTCCGGGAGAATGCGATCGGTCAGACGCATTCTGCGTGGGTTCTGAAATTGGTCGGGGCGTCTGCTAAGACCTGCACCGTGACCTGGCGCACTCTCCACAGATGGAACGGGTCGAGTGTCGTGTACGAACGTCATTATGACCAGCGGCAAAGCGGCGGCCCGCTGGCCTTCGATGATTTCAAGTTCGATACCGCTGAGCCGGTGAGAAGTCACGGCGGCTAAGCGCACATTGATGGTGCAGGGCGCTAGGTTCTTCTGTTCGAGGAAGAACCGGTAGCGAAGGACGACGGTTCGGTTAAATGCCAGACGTGGTTCGGAACAATACCATCCAATAAATTCGTCGATGGCATGACCGTATGATTCTTGCGAACTGGCTGCGCCGAGCGGGTGAAGAACCGCATTCTTCGACTGCTCTAAGTCGGCTAGTGGAAGGATTGTTTTTGCCTTGGAGCGTTTCAATGTCTTCCGATGTGCCATACCGGCGGCCTCCTAACGCCGCGCCAGTATGGTTGTTCATTTGGAGGCTAATGGTCTCGAAGCCCGTTCTGGCCGATCAATTGACATTCATTGTTCGGTCGCCACAAGGCCGTTTTCTATGAGCGGGTCACTGGAGTCAAGGTTTGTTTTTGGTTTTTCCTTTCACCGGGCTTTCCTCTTGCTCTTGTTGGGGTCGCGACGCATGTTGTTCTCCACCGGGTTTCTATTCGCACTCTTGGTGAGCTTGTCTGAAGCTCGGTGCCGGTTGGGGTTCAGTAGGAGAATCGATGCTGCCATTTATCGGCCGGCCTGGAAGGCCAAAACGCGCTCGCAGTCATCGGAACACGGAGTCGTCGCAACACGTGAGCATAGACATTCCTCAGGCAGCTTTTGGGTAAAAGGGGATGTAACGCTCTTGCGTGGTCCTGGTCTAGGTGGGTTCTGGCCAGCCTCAAGGAACTCTCGGCTGTACTCCGAAAAGATTCGATTCTTTTGATTATTTCATCTTTCTTGCGAATAAACCATTTGCTTTCAATAGCTTTGAAAAGCAACGACAACCAAGAACAGTCCGCTCGCTCTTGACTCGCCCCAATCCAGGGTTTCCCGCTGTTTTGATCTCTCATCATGATGGGAATATCTCTGCTTTTGCGCTTGTATAGATAGAGGCGGAGTGGTTCTATACTGCAATCCCCTCGGGGAAGGCCGCAAAAAGGTCCTAGCCGCCTCGCCGACTCTCTCACGGGAGTCCGATCTCATACGAATTCGGAGGCACCATGGCTGCGACACTCCTGACCAAGAGCTGCACTAAGGTAGTTGCACTGTTCCAAGTCTCGCTGGGGTTTCTTGTTCTCGCCTGTCTGGTGGCGCCACTGTTCGCGCAGGACACCTTTACTGCCGGGAGCGGTCTCTGGAGCCAGCCCAATAACTGGTCGCTGAACCGACTGCCAACTTCGAGTGACGACTGTTAGCTTCCCGCAAATTCCGCGGTCAGCGGGGATACCGGCGGATCGTGTGCCAACTTCACACTCGATAGCAAGGGCAGTCTGACGGTTACTCCAGGCTATCTGTTCCTCTACTCCACGAGCTTCACAAATCAGGGGACGATTAATGTGGGAAGTGGGAACGGAATCGCCATCTTTTCGGGTACGACAACGACGTTGTCGGGTGGCGGGACGATTAACTTAACCGACCCAAACGACAGACTGGGGGGCGGGAACTCGAGCACCATAGTCAACGTGGACAATGCTATTCATGGCCAGGGCTTGATCGGTCTGGGCGCAATTCAGATCGTTAACCATGCGCTCATCGATGCGAATGGTGGCATCCTTGTCCTGCAAGGGAACGGATCCGGGGTGACAAACACGGGCACGATTCAGGCCAGTAACGGCGGCAACCTGCAACTCACTGCCGGATTTCTTTCGGTCCCTTTCAACAACACGGGCGGGACCATCCAGGCGCTCAGCGGTTCGACGGTAACTCTTGCCGGATACACGTACACCGGCGGAACATTCACGACCAGTGGAACGGGGAATTTCCAAATCGTTCCAGCCAACAATGCCATCCTGAACAACCTCACGAACAAGGGTATGTACCAGCTCATTAATGGGGCCAACACGACCTTGCAGGGCACCATCGTCAACAATGGGACTTTCCAGGCACTTCATGGTGGTCTGCTGATCAACGGAACGGTGACTTTGAAGGGCAGCGGCACGGTGATCGGGGGCGATAGCGCGCTCCTCCACGAATACTGCTGCAACCCCGCGAACCTGATTCTCCAGCAGCCGCTTTCTGGGGGCGGAGCGATTGGGGACTCGTCCTTTACACTCACAAACCAGTCCACGGTGGACGCCAATAATCCATCCAGCGTGCTGGCGCTTACGGGTAGCCCAGAGATCAACACGGGGACCTTCGAAGCCAGCGGCGGCGGCACGCTGGACATTCAGAATACGGTTAACAACACCGGGGGAACGATTTCGGCGTTGAACGGATCGACGGTGTTACTGGACAACTCCGGCACGGTGAATGGCGGCACATTGACGACCAGCGGAACCGGCAGCTTCCAGACCACGACCGGGACCCTCGATGGCAGCACCAACGCAGTGACGAACGCGGGACTCTTCAATGTTGGCAGCGGCGACACTCTTAACTTGAAGGGTGCGATCAGTAACTCCGGCACCTTTGCACTAGCGACTGGAGGTTGCCTGGCGATCGGCGCTCCGACAACTCTGACCGGCGTGGTGGGGACCGTTCAGATGAATGGCAATAGCTGCATCTTTGGGCCGGTCACTAACACCCTGATTAACCAGAGCACTATTATGGGCTCCGGAAGTATTGGCGATTCGAACCCGATGGGTTTCACCAACAGCGGGACGGTCATCGCCAACCAATCTAACCCACTGACGATCGTGTCCGCGGGTTCCGGGTTTTCGAACACCGGAAGCGTGATCGTGAATGCCGGCAGTACGCTCACCGTCAACGGCCAAATTAAGAACCTGTCTAAGGGTATCTTGACCGGCGGCACGTACTCCGTGGCTGGCACCATGCAACTGGAGAACGCGCAGTACACGACCATCACCACGAACTCGTCCAACATCACTCTGACCGGTGCTGCCGCCCAGATTTTAAACGGAGTGGGTGGGCCGAGCGCGCTCGCCAGCTTCGCTACAAATGCCGCGAAGGGCGTTTTCTCAGTTCAGAACGGCCAGGGGTTGTCGACCGGCGTCAACTTCACCAACCAGGGAAAATTCACGGTCGGCGCCGGGAGCGGGTTTGGCGTCGGAGGTGCCTACAAGCAGACGGGAGGTACAACTACGGTGGATGGGGTGATTTCCGCGCCGACTGGATTCAACTTAAACAACGGGAAGCTCTTTGGTGCGGGCACGATCGATGGCAGTGTCACTGCCTCCGCTTCAGTAAACACTGGCGATTCGGCCACTAAGGCGGGCGTTCTGTCGGTTAGCAGTTACAGTCAGACATCCACGGGGAGCCTGACCGTACCCATCGCTAGCCAGGTCTTGGGAACAGGTTACGGACAGCTAGCGAGCACGAACGGTGTGAGCCTCGCTGGGAAGTTGGTTCTAAAGCGAATCAAGGGCTATGTCCCCCCAATAGGCGCCGCCTTCACGATCGTGACCGGCAGCGCCGTCACTGGACAATTTGCATCGCCGATACTGAGCATCAACTTGAAGGAGCATTTCCAGATTAATTACACGCCAACCGCAGTCACGCTCAAGGTCGTGGCAGGACCGTAATCCAGCGTCTAGTTTGCCCCAGCTCTGCTACCGTTGCGCAGAGCGTGGTCACAAAGGACGATAGCGTTCGCAACTTCACGGGGGTTGCCACACAAGTATCCGGCGGGGCTGACGGCGCCGGGACTCGAAATCTGCCGCCAGGCATCTTGGCTTTTCTGGTACCAGTCCCGCGCTTCGATCCAGTGCTGGCGTTGCTGGCCCACCGCAGAACGAACGGCGATAGCTCTTTCTACTTCTCCCATGACGTAGTTGGCATCCGCGCTAACGTACAAAGCCGGAGGATTCTTTGCGGAGGCGAGTGGCTGAATGATGTCAAGAGCCTTCTTAGATGCCGTCGACGCTTCTTGTAAGTCACCAATTCTTGTAAGGGAACTTGCGAGCTTCGTATAACTGCACGCAAGTTCGCCTTGTGTATTGGCGTCCTTCAGGTCGCTAGAACTTTCAAGGACAGCGATCGCCTTCCTGTAGGCTTCCGATGCTTCACGCGGAATGCCTGTTCGAATCGAGACTTCTCCCTGCCACGCGTAGGCGAGAGCCAGAACGTGCGGGATGTCCGTATTCGCAGGATCCCCACTGTGTTCTTTTTCTAGAATCGGGATGGCTTTCTTAATCATGGATAAGCCGCCGGCGTACTTGCTGGTATACGCCAGGGCCCGTCCAATCTCCAGGTTGCCTCCAGCAACGTCAAGACGAAGCATGGAGTTCTGGGGATCGGCCTTCGCCATCGGCTCGTTGACAGACAAACTTCGGCGATAGTCGCGCAACGCTCCAGCAGCGTCCCCGTCCATCAGTTCAATATCCCCTCGTTTCGCCAATGTGGCCGCCAGTTCACGCGATGCCCTGGCATCGGTCTTTTCGTTCTTGTTCACCGCTTCATAAATTTCGATTCCCAACTGATTGGCCTGGAGAGCTTCCCTGCGCAAACCGAGGCGGGCTAACTCATCTCCCAACTGGACGGTGCCGATGGCAACGCGTTGGCGTATCCTGGGATAGCTGGGATTTGTCTTCAATAGTTCTTCGTTCATCGCCAGGGCCTGTCGATAAGACTCGAGTGCGCTCACCAGATCTCCCGCAGCTTCCTGAGTTCCGGCGAGCACCCCGAATTCAATGGAGCGCTCACTGCGCACCTTAGGATTTGCGCCATCCACCTTCATGAGGCGTTCCGTGATCGCCATCGCCTGCGCAATCTGCTGACGATCATTGCCGCCTGGTGACGAGGCGAACGCCAGAATGCGATGGCCGAAGGCATTCGTCAATTGGTCCGTCACATTGTTTGGATCGGCTTTAGCGACGGACTCGAACAGCGCCGCCGACTTGCGGAAGCTGAGTTTCGCCGCCTCCGTGTCTCCGAGATTCCCCTCGCTCGGGTTGCCCTGCACCAGACCGAGCCGGTGGTAAGCCGACCCCAACTCACGCTGCAAAGCAGGGTCGCCGCTCGAATCTCTCGCCAGGCTATCCAAATATTCCACCGCGCGATCTATCACCAGTTTGCGAGCTGGCGTAGCCCCGGGCAGATTTTGAATGGAATCGTGGATTTCGAAAATGAGCGAATTCGCCAGCTTCCGCACGTCGTTGAAGCGCTGCTCGGCCCGGGCGCGCTGCGCACGCGCAACGCGGGCCTCGCGAGCGGTAACCAATAAGGCCGCCAGCAGAAGGATTGCGAACACTGCAGTCGCGGCAACCCCGGTCTTGTGGCGAATAACGAATTTGGACGCTCGATATACCGCAGTGTCCTGGCGGGCAGTCACCGGAAGGTTTTCCAGGTGTCGCCGAATGTCCTGCGCAAACTGTTCCACCGAGCTGTAGCGCCGCTGCGGCTCCTTGCGCAATGCCATCAGAACGATGTTGTCGAGATCCCCTCTGAGGCGCCGGCTGAGCTTGTTCGAGTCGCCTGCCACGGCAACCGGTACATCTCTCGCCGGCGAGGGAAGGGCAGTCCTCACACGCATGGAGTGCCGGCGAATGGCTGTGCTGGGTTTCTCCGGCTCCAATTCACACACGGCACGGGCCAACTCATGGAGAGTGCGGCTGGTGCTGCCATACGGGCTGCAGCCGGTCAGCAACTCATACAGCACGACGCCCAGCGAATAAACATCGCTCGCGGTCGTGATGGGCTCGCCTTTCAGTTGCTCCGGGCTCGCGTATCCAGGAGTGAACGCTCGAAACTGGGTCATGGTCTGTGTGGGCTCGGAGCCCTCTATGCCCGCTCCGGGATCGATGAGTTTTGCGATCCCAAAATCGAGCAGTCTGGGCACTCCATCCGCGGTCACCAGGATGTTGCCGGGCTTGAGATCGCGGTGCACAATCAGTCGCTGATGCGCGAGTTGCACCGCAGAGCAGACTTGCAGGAACAGCGCCAGCCGCTCGGCCGTTGCCAGGTTGCGACCGTTGCAGTAGCGGTCGATTGTCTTGCCCTCGATCAACTCCATGACAAAGTAGGGAACACCTTCTTCGGTCGTGCCCCCATCAAGCAGCCGGGCAATATTTGGGTGATCGAGGCTCGCTAGAATCTGCCGCTCATTCTTGAACCGGTTGATCACAAAAGACGAGTCCTGGCCAGAGCGGACAAGTTTGAGCGCCACTTGCTTGCTGTACTGATCGTCCGCTCGCACCGCTCGATACACTTCCCCCATTCCTCCGACGCCGATCAACTCGACAATCTGGTAGGGTCCGAGTCGACGACCGACTTTCGAATCGCGCCCGGTTATCTCGCTTTGAACAGATCCAGTTGGCGCAGCAAGCGTGTTCAGAAATTCGCTGCCGGCCAGTTCATGGGAGGCGAGAAGAGAGTTCACTTCCCGGTGCAGTTCTGGATCGCTCGCGGCGCTCTGAGCGAGATAGACGGAGCGCTCCGAGGGCGGCAGGCGTAAAGCCTTATCCAGGATTTCGCTAACCTGTTCCCAGCGCTCACGATTCATCGCACGCCGTCCTGCTGATCTCACGATGCAACCACGCTCGAGCAACAGCCCAGTCGCGCTCCACGGTGGCCGAGGAGACCCCCAAAACTTCTGAGACTTCCCCAATCCGTAAGCCGCCAAAGAACTTCAATTCCACAATGCGGCTCTGCCGGGGACTCATCTTGGCGAGTTCGTTGAGCGCGTCGTCGAGAGCCAGCAGGTCCACGCCCTTTGACCCCGACAATTCCGCCGCCTCATCTAAAGTCAGCCTGTCGCCACCGTCACGTTTCGCAGCACGACGGCCGCGAGCATAGTCCACGAGGATCTCCCGCATTAGCCGCGAGGCTAGAGCGAAGAAATGTTGCCGGCTCTCCAGTTGCAACGATCCCGGCTTCACCAGGCGCAGGTAGGCCTCATGGACCAGTGCTGTGCTCTGCAGCGTGTGATCGGATCTCTCCGCTCTGAGGTGATGACGGGCTAGGCGGCGCAGTTCGTCGTAAACCAACGGCAGCAGGACTCGTGGCGCTTCTTGGTCACCGCGCTTCCACTGCATCAGTAGCTCCGTAACCTGACTCGGCGAGATTTCCGGCAAACAACCCTCTCCAGGGCTAGCAGCCCTTCAGTTGGATCGAGCAGTGACGATCCATTTAACTACCGTGGACGAGTTGCGGGCAAGAGGTTCGAGGTGCAAGGATGTGTGGTCAAAACACTAATCTCTACGGTCGGTCTTTCCGGATTTCTCCCGAGTGCTATGCCGGACGAACTCTCAACGACGCCGGCACAACTTCCGTATTGCCGTCACCCGCTCGCAATCGGGTGCGAGCGCCAATGTCAAGCTCGTGCACCGCCGCTCGATGGATGACACGTGTGTGGTAGACTTTTCTTCGCTGCTGCTGATTCCAGTGCGTCAAACGCATCGTGCGGAGAGTTCTGCGATCTGCAAACGTGAAACCACGTGGCGTCCTCTGGTTTAACCTGCATCCTCAATAGCGCTTCGGGTTGCCACCCGAGTCCGGAACTGCGCCAAAAGCTCTCCCGAATATTTGCTGAGAATGGCACGTCGGCGCGTATTCTCCTCGCGTCCAGCGGCGCCGAAATCCCGGAGTTGGCTCATCGCGCCGTGAAAGAAAATAGCCAAATCATCGTGGCCGGTGGCGGTGACGGCACCGTAAATGCCGTGGCGAACGAGCTCATGGGATCATCCGTCACGCTGGGTGTTCTTCCGCTCGGGACCTTGAATCATTTCGCGAAGGATTTGCACATTCCCCAGGATCTCGAAGGCGCAGCTCGCAATCTCATCAGCGGCCGCGCCATACCCGTGGATGTCGGCGAGGTCAACGGCCGCATTTTCCTCAACAATTCCAGCCTGGGCATCTATCCGCGCTTCGTGCGCCACTGCGAGGAGCTGCAGAAGAAGACGAAAGGCCGCAACAAGTGGGTAGCTTTTGCCCAAGCCTCCGTCTCGGTTATGAGGCACTACTCACTTCTTCGCGTTCGCCTGCTCTTGGACGGAAAAGAGCTGGTGCGCAAGACGCCCTTGGTATTCATCGGCAATAATAGATATGAAATGGAGGGTTTGAATATCGGCGAGCGCAGAAGGCTCGATGCGGGCGAGCTCTGCTTGTTTGTGGCAAAGCGCGCGGGTCGTGTTGACCTGTTGCGACTAGCCTTTCGGGCACTTTTTGGACGCTTGCACGAAGCCGGCGATTTCGATGCTTTGATTACGACACAATTCTTGATCGAGACGCGGAGAAGCGGGACAAGCGTTTCCACGGACGGCGAAGTAAATCAAATGAATAGTCCGTTGAATTACCGCACCCATCCTGGCGCTCTGCGCGTGATCGTGCCCATAAGAAACGGCTGACTCACTCTAAGTAATATGCGCACCGTCGCTCACCTATCGGACCCTCACTTCGGTCGCATTGATCGCGCCACTGTACAGGCCTTGATCGCCACCGTCACCGAAGCCAGGCCTGATATCGTTGTCGTTTCCGGCGATCTTACCCAGCGCGCGAAAGGGAGCGAGTTTCAGGAAGCGCGTCAGTTTCTGGAGGCTCTCCCTTCACCCCAAATTGTGGTCCCGGGCAATCACGACGTGCCGTTGTACAACGTTCTCGCCCGCGCTCTAAAACCCCTCCGGAATTACCAGCGCTACATCAGCAAGGAGCTGGAGCCGTTCTACTGCGACGATGAAATCGCGATCGTAGGCATCAATACCGCCCGCTCGCTCACCTTTAAAGGTGGCCGCATTAGCCACCAGCAGGTCGCCCGGAGTTGCACGCGGCTCGAAATGTGCGGCGAGAATCGCACGCGCGTCGTCGTCTCCCATCACCCCTTCGATTTGCCCGAAGCCCACGAGGTTCACGGTTTGGTCGGACGCGCGCGCATGGCTATGACTGGCTTTGCGCGCTGCCGTATAGATCTAATCCTCTCCGGCCATTTGCATATCAGCAGCACCAGCGAAAGCGCAACGCGTTACAAAATTCCAGGCCACTCCGCACTCGTCATCCACGCCGGAACCGCCATCTCAACGCGCGCTCGCGGCGAACTAAATTCATTTAATATCATTCAAGTGGATCGCTCATCCGTTGCCATCCAATGCCTCACTTGGAACCGCGAGCGCAATTCTTTCTTCCCCTCCGTGACCGCGCAGTTCCAGCGCACGCCCGCCGGATGGTCCCGCATCCCGCGCGTCGATGCAGCGGACAAGCCGTGATTCAAAACCGTCGGCCTTTGTTTGCCGCCATCACCGCGCGGCGCTAACTACTGCCAGGGGTTCAGAGGTTATAGTGTGTTTGCCCCCACAACTCCTTGGGCGGGCCAGTGGACGGTTCGTCGGCAACCCTTCCCTTACCGGGATTAGGGAAGGATTGCACGTAATCGGCTAGCATTCATGGAACTGCCTGTTGGCACCAATAATCGACGGGGCGCACTTACGGCTGCACTTCGCCTAGCTGCTTGAGTTTCAGTTGGGCGCTGTCGCGAATTGCATCGCGGCGGGCCTGCGGATCGGTGGTGTCGAGAGCCAAGAGTTCGAGCGCCTTCTTGGCGTTCTGCCGCGCCAGTTCTTTTTGGCCGTTCGCCAAGTAGGCGTCAGAGAGGCTGTCGTAGGCGTTGGGCGATTCCGGAAATGCGGTGACGTTGAGCTTCATGATCTCCAATGCATTCTTAATGTCGCCCGCTTGAAGATGCTCATAGCCAATGAGGTTAACGATCGTTTCCGGAAACACTACTGCCTTGGGATCGCTCCGGCGGGCCTCGGCCAGCTTCCGGGCGGCTTGATCAACTCCGCCTGGCATCTCGATTTGATTTAGGATTTGTGCCGATGGCAATGCCGGCTCACTGTTCTTGTTAGCCGGAGCCCGACCCGGTGTTGCGATCAGAGTGGTCACGTACCAATCCACGATCACACCCCGCAATTCAGGGTGGACGTTGAACATATCGGCTCCGTGTCCTCCGCTGGCGTAGTGCACAAACTTCTTACCGGGGTTGGACGACACACCGAACAGCCAGGGCATGACCTCCACCGTGGGGCGGAATTCGTCGTCGTCGGCCATCGCGAAGAGTGCAGGCGGCGGCGACTCCTGGCGGAGAAACCGAAGGCCAGCCAAGTCGGTCCCGCCCGACAACAGTACCAGCGATTTCACCTCTCCGGGATGACGGTGCGCGGTCTGGATGGAATTGTTGACGCCGCAACTGGCTCCCCCCACGCCGATCACGTCTCGCGTGACGCCTTGCTGTGAGATCAGATATTGAAAGGCCGCTTCAATGTCGCCAGGCCATTTCTCCGCCTCCACCTGTGCGCGCTCCTGGGGCGTCAGCTTGTCAAATGGTGAGCCACCGCTTTCGCCGAAGCCGCGCAGGTCAAAGGTAAGCACGTTGATCCCCGCTGTCGCCAGCTGCCCGGCCAGGTCGTCCCATACCTTCCGCTGCCGGTTGCACTGGTGCAGCAGCAAAACTCCGGGGCCGGACTTGACTGCGGCGAAGTAGGTTGCCTTGAGGATGGCACCGTCGGACGCCTTCAGGTCAAACACCCGTGCCGCAGGCAACTGCTGCGCCGTGGCACCGAGGGGCAGCAGGGATGCAACGAGCAACAGCAGATCAAAGCGATAGCGAATCATGGGTCACCTCGCGCCTATTTTCCGCCCCGTATAAGCAACGGTCAAATGGCAGCGCTCTTCTGTTGTGCGGTATCACTTCGTATCTGCAAACTCGCAATTATCCTCTGGTTAGTCGGTCACTCGGAAGCATGGCGAGATCAAGCCGTCGGGACTCGCCCTCGGGGCGGCGGCAGAAGGATCGTGTCAACTCCCGAGTGGTCGCACCACGGAAACTATCCAGTTTTAAAGCTATTCCACCATGACCTGAGGCTGATGATGAACTCTGAATGGGTCAGCGGTGGAGGAAGAAATACATCATCGCGGCGATGATGAGCAATGCCAGCAGGAAGCGGAAGATGGTCCAACTGCTACTCGTCTCGGGAGTGATTGGGGAGTTGTCAATTGTGTCGCCAACGCTGCCTAAGCTCGCGTTTGCTGTTTTCGCGTCACCCAATTTCGCATCTTCTATTGTGACGTCATCGGTTTGAATGGTGTGCGAGCCTGCGTTTACAGTGAAGCCCGTCTTTCGGTTCACGAATACCATCAATTTAGGTGACCGTAACGGAGTAAGGACTCCAATGCAGTGGAATGGGGGATGGAACGGCGGCTTTTCTAGCGCTGATCCAGAGCGTCTGTATGCCCCCTGATCCAGGATCCGGTATCGTGGTTTTGGATCCTCACGGATGTATCCTAGGTTCCAAGAAGCTTCCTTCTGGTACGGTCGGAGGAATACAAGATATATGTCCAATGAACCTCAGCCCATCGTTTGGCCTGGCCAACCTTATCCCTTGGGATCAACCTGGGACGGCGAGGGCGTCAATTTCGCGCTCTACTCCGAGCACGCGGAGAAAGTGGACCTTTGCCTGTTCGATAGTTCTGGGAAACGCGAGACTCTTCGTGTCCAGATCCCTGAGCAAACTGACATGGTCTGGCACGGCTATCTGCCGGAACTACGTCCGGGCCAATTGTACGGATACCGGGTGTATGGCCCTTACGCCCCGGAGCAAGGCCATCGTTTTAATCACCACAAGCTCCTGCTTGACCCTTATGGCAAGCAAGTTCAGGGAGCCATCCGGTGGAGCGACGCCCACTTCGGATACAGGGTCGGACACAGGCAGGAGGACCTGTCTTTTGACCGGCGCGATGATGCCATTGGAATGCCCAAGAACCGAGTGATCGACTCCGCTTTCACCTGGGAATCTGATGCGCCACCTAAGATCCCTTGGCACGATACCTTGATCTATGAGCTCCACGTCAAAGGATTCACCATGTGCCACCCTGACGTGCCGGCCCATTTGCGGGGGACGTATCAGGGTCTGGCCACAGCTCCGGTTATCGAATACTTCACGCGCCTGGGAGTGACCGCGATCGAGCTCATGCCCGTGCACAGCTTCATGGACGACCGCCGACTCACGGAACGCGGCCTCCGCAACTACTGGGGTTATAACTCCATCGGATTTCTTGCGCTCGAGCCTCGATACCTGACAACCAACTCAATCTACGAATTCAAGACCATGGTCAAGACCCTGCACTCCGCGGGACTGGAAGTGATTCTTGATGTCGT
>Ga0073928_10006697_pt1 | contig 15376 bp, 13 predicted proteins | sample PaiPotPPA55metaG_FD_76969 | JGI IMG/M metagenome (GOLD analysis project Ga0073928, IMG submission 76969) | Iron sulfur acid spring bacterial and archeal communities from Banff, Canada, to study Microbial Dark Matter (Phase II) - Paint Pots PPA... ... | reverse complement strand
CGCGAGCAAGGGGGCGCTGAACACCATTACCCTTTCGCTGGCGCGGGCGCTGGCGCCGCTGATCCGCGTCAACGCGGTATGTCCCGGCTATATCGACACGCCGTGGTTCACCAAGGGCCGTGGTGTCGAGGCCGCGGCCAAGGTTCGCGACGCCGTGGTCGCGAAAGTGCCGCTCAAGCGGGCCTCGACCGCGGAAGACGTAGCCGGCCTCGTGTGTTTCCTCGCCACGCCGCAGTCAAGCAACATGACCGGCGAAGTGGTCCGGATCGATGCCGGCGCGCATCTCATCGCGTGAAGGTGCCATTCCGGGATGGTCCGAAGGACCAGACCACAGATGCGCAATTGCGCATCGGGGAATCCTAGGATTCTCCGATGTGCAATTGCACATCGTAGTTCGATGCGGAGCCTGTCATCGGGCCGCGTTTTGCGCGGACCCGTTGGCATCGCCCCGGAATAACAGAGTCTATTTACTCCCAGGATCGGAAATCACGTGGCGCGCCACCAGCCTGTTCCAGATGAACAGCACCACCAGCGCGCCGATCGTCGCGGTGATGAAGCCGGCGCCCTGATCCGGACCGTAGTGGCCGATGGCCTGGCCGATAAAGGTCGCGAGAAACGCGCCGGCGATGCCGAGCACCGTGGTCAGGATGAATCCGCTGGGATTGTTCGGGCCCGGCGAAAGCAGCCGCGCGATGATGCCGGCGATGAACCCGACGATGATGATCCAGAGAATGCCGCTCATGATTGTGGTCCTCTCTCGAAAAGCATGATTCAAAAATATCGAGCCGACCGGATTCTCAAAGCCGGCCCGCCAACTCGCTTTCGGTCGGCAGCCGTCCATCCGGCGTCAAATGGTTGACCACCTCGGGCAGATGCCGGCTGAGGCCGTTGAGCAGTTCCTCGCGCGACAGGCCGCTTTGCGACATCAGACCGTTGATCTGATCGGCGCCGAGCGCGCTGGCGAGATCGCCGGGCGAAATCTGCTTGTTGGGGCCTGGGCTCACCCATGAATTGGCGGTTTCGCCGTGGCCGTTCTGCTGGAATTGCTTGAGCAGGTCGCCCAATCCGCCGCTGATGACGCTGCCGGCCGCGCCGCCTGCGAGCAGGCCGCCCAGCCCGCCCTTGAGAATATCACCAAGACCGCCAGCAGGTCCGCCGGCCGTTTCGCCGCTGCCCGACGACGGTGCCGGTGCCGGAGTTGCGCCGGCCGTTCCGCCGCCCAGGTGCTTGACCGCCTTGTAGGCAAGCAGTGCCAGGATCGCCATGGTCATCGGCGACATCCCGCCGCCGGATTGCGCGCTCGGATTGCTGGGACCGCGCGGACCGTTCTGCATTCCGTTCAGTACATCGAGTAAGCCCATCGTCATCTCCTGCCGAGTGCCCGCCCCATCTTCTCAAAACATACCGGCGCGTTATGACGGTTACAAGGCGCGGGAGCGTGGAGCGTTTTCCGGCGAAGCATGCCCTCGGACTTGATCCGTGGGTGGACCCCCCGTTCGCGTAAAGAAAACGCGTCAAAACAAAAAGCTGGAGCCTCCGTTCCGATTCAATCGGAACGGGAAAGGCATCTGGCCCCGCTTGCGCCGGGTAGAGGGGCGGCGCGCAGCAAAGTCTGCTATCGAACATGGCTTCAGGCAAAGGATGGCGGGATGATCCAGGATCGACCGATCGGCGTGGCCGGGGCCGGCAGCATCGGCTGCTTTGTCGGCGGCATGTGTGCCGCGGCCGCTCGCCGCGTCGCGTTGCTGGCGCGTCCGCGCGTGATCATGGAGATCGAAAGCAACGGGCTCAGGCTGACGAGCGTCGAGGGTTTCGAGCGGCACATCGCGCCGAACCAGTTGACGCTGTCCGACGATCCCGGGATTTTCGCCGACGCCGGTTTCGTGCTGGTCACCGTCAAGAGCGCCGATACGCCGGAAATCGCCGACATGATTGCGCGGCATGCGCCGCCCGATGCCGTCGTCGTCAGCTTGCAGAACGGCGTCGGCAATGCGTCGCTGCTGCGCCAGCGCTTGCCCGGGCGAGTTGTGCTGGCGGCCATGGTGCCGTTCAATGTGATCGCTGCCGGCGAGGGACGATTTCATCGCGCCACGTCGGGCGATATCGTGATCGAAGCGGACGATGCCAGCACCGCAAGCCGGCTTTCGGTGCCGGGGCTGACGATGCGCCCGTCGCGCGACATCGCCGGCGTGCAATGGGGCAAGCTGCTCGTCAATCTCAACAACGCGATCAACGCGCTTTCCGGTTTGCCGCTGCGCCAGCAGCTCGCGCAGCGTTCATGGCGGATGCTGTTCGCCGACCAGATCGCCGAAGGGTTGGCCGCGCTGAGCGCCGAAGGCATCAGGCCGCTGTCGTCGACGCCGATCCCGGCAGGCTGGACACCGCATCTGCTGCGGCTGCCCGACGTCATGTTCAAGATGGTGCTGGGGCGGACCATCAAGATCGATCCGCAGGCGCGCTCGTCGATGTGGGAAGATCTGCAGCGCGGCCGGCGCACCGAGATCGACTATCTGCAGGGCGTCATCACCGAAATCGCCGACCGCAGGCAGCTGCAGGTCCCGCTGTCGCGCCGCATCGTCGCGCTGATCAAGCGCGCCGAAGCCGCAGGCCGCGGCTCGCCGGCGCTGACGCCGGACCAGGTCCGTTCAGACGGGTCCGTTCAGACTTGGCCTAACCCCGACTTGGCCTAACCCTGACGCTCGGTCGCGTAACGCCCGTCATCGCATTCATCACGGATTGAAAACCAAGGCTTGCAAACGCTCTGGACCCGCTGCCCACGGGTTGAGCGATGGCGATCTTTGGGCAACTGGTGCCTCAATGGAGGCCCGCGTGCCTGTAGTTCCGTCACGCGTTGCCTTTCGATTTGGCGAAGCTCGAATCTCCGGGAACTGGTATACATTATTCCTCATGGCATACATTATTCCTGATTGTTGCCGAAATGATACAATATTTCCCGCACGGCAACATCAATGCTGCGGCACGGCAAGCCGTTGACATCCAACGCTTTTGCGCGGCCAACGTCTGATTTTCCTCGCAGCTGCAATAATTTATGGCTCGGGCTGGTCACATTGACGGCATCGCCCAACGCAGTCAGTTTTATGGCGGCCCTTTTCCAAGGGGTGTTCTACGGGGGATAACGATGAAGAAGTTGGCACTTGGCGTGGCCGTCGCGGCCGTGGGGGTCTTCACTCACTCGATTTCTGCATCTGCAGACAAGCTCGACGACGTGTTGGCGCGGCTCGATGCGATCGAGCAGAACAACAAGAAACTCGCTAGCGAGAATGCCGCGCTCAAGGCACGGCTGAATAAAGTCGAGGTAACCAAGCCGGCCCCCGCCCCTGCAGTCCACACGGCCAGCGCACCGGCGACGGGCACGGCGACCCCGGCGAGAGCTCTGGTGGAGCCTGAAATCGACAAGAACGGGCACGGCTATCTCGAGCACAAGAAAGGTAATCCCCTTACCTTCTACACCCCCGGCGGCGAGATCACGGCGTACGGCAACTTCGACGTTTCGGTCGACGAGGAGACGAAGAGCCTCGGCAATTTTGACTTGAAGGGCGCTACGCCGCCGGTCGGAAATTTCGGCTGGATGCCGGCGGTCGCGACGAACTCTTCCTATCTCGGCGTGCGCGGCTTCCAGCGGGTTCCCGATTTTCCGTTCAACTTCGTCTACCAGCTCGAAGTCGGGCTTTCCCTTTCCACGGCGCCAGGCACCTCCCAGAGCAACTCCAGCTTCACCCAAACCGTCAACGGCGCCTTGTTCAACCGAAACACCTACATCGGATTTGCCAACCCTGAGTTCGGCGCCCTCAAGATCGGCAAGACCGACGCGCCGTACGCAAATTCGACCGGCGGGTTCAATCCATTCTCCGGGCAAATCGGCGACTATCGAGTCATCGTGGGCAATACCGGCGGCGACAACCGCGTCGAATTCGCCACCCGGCTCGACAACTCGATCTGGTATGAATCGCCGACGATCAAGGGCTTCCAGTTCAACCTCCTGTTTTCGCCGGGCCAGAACCGCAGCGAGATCAGCGACAATATCCCTTCCGGCGGATCCTCTTGTGCGGGCGGCAACGACCCCGCCAGTCTCGGCAATCTGCCGGTTACGTGTAGCGACGGCGCGTTCAGCAACGTCGTCAGTACCAACCTGAGCTATACCAACGGTCCGTTCTACGCCACCGTCGCCTATGAACGGCACTTCAAGGTCAACCGCCAGAGCGACATCGCGGCTGTTTATGGACTAAGCCCGACATCGCCGATCATCAATGCGAGCAGCTGTGCGCAAGTCCTGAGCGCGGTGGGGGGAGGTCTTTCTGGCGCAGCACAAGCAAACTTCTTGCGTCTCTGCAACGAGGATGTCGCGGATGAGGACGCTTTCAAGGTCGCGGCCCTGTACACCTTCCCGACAAAAACCACGGTCGGCGCGCTCTGGGAAACCATGCACCGCTACGTCCCGGCCGAACTTTCGTTCCAGAACGAGCGCCAGCGCCCCGACACGTGGCTGTTCCTGACGCAGGAATTGACGCCGGCAGACAGCGTGAGCTTTGGCTGGGCGCATGCGTTCAAAGCCGTCGGCGATCCCGGACAGCACAACTCCGCCACGCTTACGACCCCCGACGGCTTTGGCACCTTTGCTACCAACGACAACCAGGCCGACATGATCACCTCGACCTATAAGCACAAGTTCGGCCCGAACCTGACCTGGTACACCGCTGTCGCGGCGACCTTCAACGGACCGAGCGCCCACTACGACCTGGGAGCGGGCGGACACGGCGTGACGACCGACTGCCACGACGCCTCTGCCGCGACAGGTGGCATTGCTGGCAATCCGCATTGCTACACGGGCCCCGTTCTGGCCGGTGTCTCCACCGGAGTCCAGTGGAGGTTCTAAGGGTCTGATCCCGCCGGCAGGCGAGAAAAACGATGGGGGTCTGATCCGGCGGATCAGACCCCCATCGCTTTTGTAAATTCAGGAGATCCGGACCTGCGGCCGCGTCACGCGCAAGCGGCGCGTGAGCTGAAGCGCCATCAGGTCAACGGCTCAAAGCTCACCACCAAGTCGGGTAATTCTTATTGGAGATGGTATTGCCGGGGTAGCGGCCGTCGCCGTAAAGACCACCGTAGCCCGAGGGGTAATTGCTGTATCCCTGGCTATAACCCCACCGCAGAGCGTTTTCGATGGGCAGGCCTGCTTCTGCATTGGGATAAACTATTGGGGCCCGAATTTGGGCTCTCGCATGTTCATGTTGCACGTCGCCAGCCATTGCCGGGCCCGCGAGCGCGAGTGTGAGCGAAAGTGCTGTCGCTCCGATCAGCCCGAACTTGGTCATGACGTTCTCCTTTGGTTGGCAGCTCAATCGCAGGTGACTTTGCTCGTTCCGAACGGAGCTTTCACGCTACGAAGCACGCAATATTATCAGCTAAACACACGAATCGGTAGAATAGATCGACTTCACCACCATCATCTAACTCCCAATTCAACGATTAGAACCCGCAGCCTCTCTAAAATTCAATTTATGCATCCTTGGAATGTTCTCCAACATGGGCGAACTGCGACGATAGCCGCGCCTCCATCGTTGTTCTGTCGCGTTGCAGCGCAGGGACCGGCCCGCGGAATGCGCCAAGGATTGCTTTGGCAAGATGCGGCCATCGCGGTCCGGCGCCCCAGGCTTTGCCTTCGCCTTGTCAGCTTCGCTTGGCTTTGCTCGAAGGGGAGCCGAACAGCGCCTTCTTCAGTTCCTCGATGCTCTCGGAAAGCCGGGGCCAGTCGCAGGAGAAGGAATGCTCCGCGCAGCTCATGGTCTTCGTCCGCTTGACGTCGCTCGACGCCGCCGGTGGTTTGCGGGTACTCCCCGTCGTCACGGGCGCCCTTTGGGTTTCATGCTTCAGGGAGGCCTGCAGTTGCTGCTGCTGCTGTTGCAGCTGTTGCAGCTGTTGCTTCGCCGCGAACGCCGCAGCGATGCTGCTCCGCCGCTGATTGTCGAGATAGGCGGTGTATTGTTCGTCGATCTGCCTCTGCTCCTGGGGCGTCGGATTAGGCCCCGCGATATCGAAATTCCGGTTCTGCATGAAATCGAAATAGCTATAGCCGCCGCCGGGCTTTCGCCGTCCGGCAAATTTCGCGTTGCACCCCGACAGCGCCGCGGTCCTGGCTTCCTTGGTCGCGGCCTTCTCGGCGATGTCGGCGCATTCCTCGAAATCGGCCGGTGCGCGCGAACCCCACCATTGCGCCTGCGCGCGCGAAGGCTGCAGCGCGACGATGCCTGTGGTCGCGGCCAACAGCAAAGCGAGGGGACGTGATGCGATCACGGACGACTTTTCCCGGGACGGATTCGAATGACATTGATTCCCGGATTGTCGCCATTATTGGCCGGCTTGTCACCCCGGAACCCGGCGTTTTTTCCTTGCATGAGTTGCGAACATCTTGCTGGCGCATGATCCACAGGGCCGCGCCAATTCGGCGCAAACCGGCAACCGGTTTTCCCTCCGGACAATTGACAAAGGTCAATCCGGTTGACCGAGACGCCTGGTTCACGGTCGGAGGTCGCGCAACCAGGCTGGCGCGTCAGGGCGCTTGCGGTATAGGCTACGCGTCGCCGGCATGCGCCGCGGGCGCGTGGCCAACGCGTCGGATGCGGAGGACAACCGGACATGGTTCTCGTGTTTCTTCGTCACGGCGGTGTTGCGATGCTCGTGGTGGGCGTGGCGGTGGAGACGCTGGCCTGGCTGTTTGGCGTCGTCACCCTGCAACCCGCCCTGATCCTGCTTGGCGCGCTGCTGTTCTATCTCAGCGAATATGGCATGCACCGTTTCGCCTTTCATGCGCCGCCGCTGTCATGGCCGCCCGCGCGCCGATTGCAGCGCCGCCTCCATTACGACCACCACGTTGAGCCGAACCGGCTGGATCTGCTGTTTTTGCCGGCCTGGTTTCTGGTGCCGAACCTCGCCGTCGCCGCCGGGCTGTTCGCCCTTGCATTCGGGACGCAGGCCGCGGCCTCGGCGCTGCTCGGCATGATGCTGGCCATCCTGCATTACGAATGGGTGCATTACGTCGCGCACATTCCCTACCAGCCGCGAACGCGGCTGGGCCGCTGGATCAAGCAGTACCACCTGCGCCATCATTTCATCAGCGAGAAACACTGGTTTGGCGTCAGCAATCCCGCGCTGGACGGCGTGTTCGGGACGCTTCGCGGACCCGACGCCGCCGAGAAAAGCGCAACGACGCGCCATCTCTACTGAAGGCGGCCGCCCAGGGCGGGCCCGCGCGCACCAGGGAAAGCCGGTGCCGTCCGATGGCACCAGGCCTGGTGGCGGTTTACCGCGCTTTTCCGAAAATGGGCCGGGAACAAGCCGGCTGCGACGGCGGCGTTGCTCCAAAGACTGGCGATCCGGCGGTCGTTCTGGTATGGAGCGCCCAAGCCCCCGCTTTTCGACAGCGGGGCTTCGGTCCCGTAGCTCAGCCGGATAGAGCGACGGTTTCCTAAACCGTAGGTCGCATGTTCGAGTCATGCCGGGATCGCCATCACGTGGTTCGCGATTACGCCAATAAAATCAGCTGTTTCTTGGCCGTACGCAATTTGTTCACCCCCGAAAATTCGCGTTGCATGATCGCTTCCGTAGGCACCGCTGACTCCATGCAATTACAAGGGGTTACACGGCGGACAATCTGCTCCATGCAACGTGGATGCAACGCGGGCCGCCAAGATGTTCTAGGTTTGTCGCGGTGGGAGATGCAGGGACCGGCGCGTCGCGGAGACGGGTGCGATCGGTACGGCGTCGCCAGCCAAAAAAGATTTTGATGAAACAACTAACCTCAGCTACCGACTCTGATGCGTCAGGTGACGATCGAACATCATCATCAAGGCGTTGCAGGCAATTGCGAAAACAGTCAGCAGCAGAGCGATCGCCATGATCGTATCAATCTGGCCGAGATTAATTGCGCTGGTCAGCAGAAAACCCAGTCCGCGCTGCGAAGCGAACATTTCGCCGATCAGTACGCCGAGCAATGTGAGCGAAAAGCCGAGTCGCACGCCCGAAATGATCTCTGGCAGGATCGCTGGTACGATGACCGTCAGCGCTGTCTGCAAGGTCGTCAGTCGCAGGACCCGCGAAGTGCGCCGGTAGACGGGCTTCATCTGGCGGATCGCATTCATGGAAAACAGTGCAATGGGAATGAGTCCGTGCATGACGCCAAAGGCGACTTTGGCTGACATGCCAAGGCCAAAGCAGAGAAGTATCAAGGGATAGAGAACGATTTTGGGGATTGAATAGAGTGTGACGAGAATGGGCTCCGCGACGTCGCCGGCCATCCGGCCGAGGCCGAGTACCACGCCAAGAGAAATCCCGCCGAGAACGGCAATCGACAGGGCCAGAACAAATGCGCGGCCGGTTTCGGAGACATGACTCCAAAAATCGCCGTTTCGCAGAAGTGCGGAAAGCTTTTCAACGGTCTGCAGCGGCGAAGCGAGCGCCGAGTCTCCGACGTAAAGATAGAGTGATTGCCAGATGGCAATGCAGGCCAGGATGACAACAGCGGTTCCGCCAAATCTGCGCATTTATCTCACCGATGTCGCTGCGACTGCAGTCGCCTGTCGATACCGTTAAGCAACGTATTCACGCCCGTAACCAGCAGGATGATCAGCAGCATGAGCGCATACATGTGACGGTTCTCGAAATTGTTGTATGCGTAGGCGATGGCATAGCCAATGCCGGATCCTGAGAGGATGAATTCCGAAGCGATCACGCCGATAAAGGAATACGCAACAGAAAGCTTAATTCCGGTGAAAAGATAGGGCGCTGCCGAGGGCAGTTCGATCATCACGGCCGTTTTGATGCGAGACATGCGGTATATCCGTCCCGTCTTGCGCAGCACGCGCGGAATGCGATCGAGGCCGTTAAGTGTCGCTGTAATCATCGAGACAATGGCAAGGAGCACGGCTATGGCGATGATCGCGCCCGAACCGACGCCGAAAAGACTGATGAAAACCGGATAAAAAATGAAGGTCGGCACGGCATAATAGCTGGCCAGCAGAGGCTCCAGCGCAGCTCTAAGGCTTGGCGCCGAATAAATGATCAGCCCGGCCACAAACCCCAGCATCACCGACAGCACCGTGGAGATCAGCACATTGGCGATGCTCGAGATGATATCGGCCGAATACTCGCCGGAGACGAGTATCTTGATCAGCTCCGCCGCCATCTGCGTCGGCGCGATCATGACATCAACCGGAATGATGTGAAGCCAGCACAATATCTCAACGGCAGCGACGAGAAGCGCCACGATGCCAAACCTGAGAACAGCCTCTGATCTCACGGTGATCTCAACTCGCTGGTGGACATCATCTTCAGGGCCTCGACACGAAGCTTCTCCCAGAGTCTCGCGGTAATACCGCCGAAATGCGGCGTCGATACCACGCGGCTGTCACGATTTCTGTCCCAGCCGGTCTCGATGATATCGATGAATGTTCCAGGCCGGGTCGACATCACGCCGACCCGGTCCGAAAGCATCGCGGCCTCATCCAGCGCATGCGTAATCAACAGGATAGTAGCTGACGTCTCCCGCCAAAGTCGAAGCAACTCGTCGCCCATGATCAGCCTGGTCTGCTGATCCAGGGCTCCGAAAGGCTCATCAAGCATAATCAGGCGGGGTTGCAACACCAGCGTACGCGCGATGCAAACACGCTGGCGCATACCTCCCGATAACTGGGCAGGATAGGACGCGGCGAAATCCTTCAACCCCATGAATCCTATAGCGTAGTCGACCCGTCGCTTGATCTCGGTTGGCTCGACGCCGGCGCGGCGCAGACCGAATGCCACGTTGTCGCGAACGTTGAGCCAGGGAAAGCAAGCGTCTTCCTGAAAGACAACCCCAACGCCGTCGGGCACGCCCAGGATTGGCTTCCCCTCGAAATCAGCCGTTCCCGTCTGGGGAGGATTCAGGCCCGCCAGAATGTCAAGCAGGGTAGATTTGCCGCAACCGGAGGGACCGACGACGGAAAAGAATTCCCCTCTGGCCAGGGAAAGATCGACCGGGCCGAGCGCGTGCAGGCTGCGGCCTTGCGTATGATAGACGCGGGTAATCCCGCGAAGCGCTGCATGTGCCTGCTCGACCGGCGCCTGCTGCGCGGGAGTAACTTTCGCCGCAGTCTCGGATGCCACCGGGATCATTGCTCAACCTGCAACTCGGCCGGCAGAAACGACTTATCGATCAACGTCGACCAGTCCACATCCGCCTTGATTTCTCCCGTCAACTTGAGGGCATCTACCATACGGTCGAGCTCAATCTGGTTGAACCCGCCCTCACTCCACATATGTGGGGCGATCATGTTGTTTACGGCTTCAGCCGCAATATCAGATTTCAAATTATACGACTTCTCCAGAATACGGCCAGCTTCTACCGGATCCCTGTAGATGGCCTGCACGCCCGCTCGTCGACCGGCAATGATGGCGCGCAGCTTGTCCGGATGTTGCTTGGCGAACTCCCGGGTCGTAATACCAACTGAGGTCGTCATCGGCTTGAGGACGTCGCCGGCCTTGTAGACGGTGCGGTATTTGGCTTTTCGGATGATCGAAAGAGGCTCGATAATCACCGAAGCTGAAACGCCGCCATTTTCAAGCATCGTTAGACCCGGCATGTAACCGCCAGCCACCACACGGGTAATCTTGTTTGCGTCGATGCCTTTCTCGCGCAGCACGAGCAGGAACAACATTTCAGAAACGGATCGGGGCGAGGTGACTGCAACCTTTTTGCCTACCAAATCCTCAACGCCCTTGATGCTGGAATTTGGCATCGTGACCATCGAGGCCTCGGCGACGCTACGGGTCCCAACGTTCACGAGAACCAGATCAAGTCCCTGCGCTTTGGCTGCCAGAGCCGCCGAGATCGCCACTTCCCCGTAAGGCGTGGGGCTGGCGAGAATGTTACGTACCGTCGTCCCACCACCGCCGGAACCGAAAATTCCCGTGATGTCGATGCCCGCCTGCTTGAAGAGCCCTTTCTCCATCGCCACGGCATAGGGCGCTCCATAGAGGCTCGCGCCCCATTGCGTCACCGAAATCTCTTCCGCCCGCAGCGGCAGGTGAGCCGATATCAGCGTCGTCGCGGCCAGGGCCGCGGCGCGGCAGAGACACTTCAGCCTAACCGAAACTATCATCCGAGCCCCTTTGCTCTCGTGTGATAACGATTGCTTTTGTCGGCGGTCGAGGTCTACAGAAGCGGTTTTGTTTGTATACGAACGATAGTTTCAACGGCGATAGTTTTTGTCAAGGCGAATCGAGGTTCGTGCCATGCTACGCGCGGCCGTCAGATGCTGCTTTTCAGGGCGAGGTTGACCGGTATTTACGCAGCGGGCTGATGGAGCCATTCGCCATCTTTGAAATCGCGCGCCCCGTTTATCCAATTGGTCGCCGGCGTCGGCGGCCGATGTCCCGCAAACATTCAAGACTTTGGAAATCAGGTCGGTAAGCGCAGCCGATAGTCACAGGGCTTGCTCGTCTAATCCTGCGTCGGGGGAATTTCCTGCTGGGCGCTCCATCCATCGTCATGAGCCCGCAGATGAACGTTGTCTGGATTGACGTAATGGCGGCCGAGCCAGCGGCTTAAGCCGTCAAGTCCCGGGAACAGGACGCGTTCGGTCATATTTGCCTGATCGAGCTTGTCGCGTACTTCCCACTTCAGACCGGCTTTCAAAATCAGCTTGCGACCGATTGTTGGCGCGTCGGCGAGCCAGGAATCAAACGAGAGTCTGGCATTGGACATAAGCGAGAAAACAGCAAACTGGTTGGTAATGCGCTCGTCAAGCGACGGAGGTTCAAAAAAAAGCATGAATGCTTCGGTTTCGTTGAGCTTGTCGAACTCCTTCAACGTTGAAGCGTACCGGCGCAGCATCTCTGTCGTGAATACATGCGAACCCGCCTCGGACAGGATCGATTTGAGGCGATCGGGAAGTGTTCGTGCTGCTTTGTGATAGTTGACGATGATTATCGCGCCATCGCTGTCGTAGTGTGAAAGTTCAGCCGTTGCGAAGTGCATGGCAACATACGGCGAATAGGTCCAATCGAGGAGGCGGGTTGGGAGCCCGTGGTGCTGACCGAGCGCGATCCAGTTCCAATCGTCATCGAAGGGGACCTGCTCCCGGGTTGCATATTTCCGGAACGCCCTGAGAACGTGATACTCCAGTTCCCAATATTGTCCGCCGAGCCTCGCGAGGGAAGTGCGAGTATCAAGATGAGCCTGGCCCATGCCGCGAAAAAGGGCCTTTGAGCGGTGCCGTCGAAGACTTGGGTCCCACGAGTCTCCGAAGACTTCGGCCTGAAGTTGTTGCCAATTTGTAACCTCGACGATTTCATACACAGGGATGCCTCGTGCGCCGATAGATTTGCGTCGAAAACTAGATAGCGCCTTAACGCTTCACCGCAAAGCCCGCTGGACGGGCTTGATGTGTTTCAAACCGTCCTGCTGCTGTCCAAACGTGCAAGGTGCCCGGAGCCGCTGTCTCAGACCGGCGGCTGGCGCAGACAGCGAACGCGACCAGATCGCTTGATGAACGTTCTGGAAGATGCGCCGAACCATTCGCGGTTTAAACCCCCGAGATATTTGAGGGCTGCGACGGTCCTCAGCGGAAACGCACGCGACTTGCCGCGATTGGCCGTATTGACAGGGTCAGCATATCTTATATCATTCGTGTACAAACGTATTTCTGAGCACGTTGCAATAGGTCTGTGATCGGGCGGAATATCTGGGAGTCAGCCTCGATGTACGACACTTTCGGTGTTGATCGTCTTATCGACCTCTGGCTTACGGAGGACGTCGGGTCCTGCGACCTTACCGTTCAGGTGATGATCGAGCCTGATGAGGTTGGCAACTTCTTGATGAACGCGCGCGAGCCCATGATCGTCTCGGGCATCGAAGTCGCGACACGCGTCTTCAAACGTTACGATCCCACACTTGATGTGGTGCTGCGCGCAAAGGACGGCGACAAGGTCGACAAGGGCGCTGTGCTGCTTGAGGTCAGGGGTCTCGCGCGGAGCGTGTTGACGGCGGAGCGCACCGCCCTAAATATTGCGCAGCGGATGTCCGGTATCGCCAATGAGACGGCTCGCTACGTCGCGGCGATTGCCGGCACCAAGGCTCGCCTGGTTGATACGCGCAAGACGACGCCTGGCCTGCGAATGCTGGAAAAGCATGCCGTCACCAGCGGTGGCGGCCTGAATCACCGCCTCGGTCTCGATAACGGTGTGATGATCAAGGACAATCACATAGCAGTCTGCGGCAGCATCGCTGCCGCGGTGGAGCGGGCCCGCAGGAAATTGCCGGTGCTGACGAAGCTTGAAGTCGAATGCGACAGCCTGGACCAGGTCCAGGAGGCCATTAAAGCCTCGGTCGATGTCATCATGCTCGACAACATGTCGGTCGCGGACATGACCAGGGCCGTAGGCCTCATAGAGGGCAGGGCGAAGGTCGAGGCCTCCGGCGGAATACGGTTTGAGACAATTCGCCCGATTGCCGAGACAGGCGTCGATTATATCTCGACCAGCAAAATCACGCAGGCGGCGCCCGCGGTTGATATTGGTCTGGATGAGGCGTGATTTGCGGGTCGGTATCCTCTTTTTCGTTGTTGGGCCGAGTGGTAGCGGGAAAGATTCACTTATCGACGGAATAAGAACTGTTTTAAAGCCAACCGGCCGATATGTGATTGCTCGGCGTGTGATTACGCGTCCGGCAGGTTCTCCCGGTGAAGATCATGAGTTCGCGACAGAGGAAGAATTCGCTCGTAGCGTCGCTCTTGGAAATTTTCTGATCTCCTGGAATGCGCATGGCCTGCACTACGGGTTACCTGCCAGTTTGATGGTGGCGCTCGAGCACGGGCAGAATGTCATAGCCAACGGATCGCGGGCTGTAATCGCCGAATTGATGGAGCGCGTGCCTCGCCTCGTCGTCGTCGAGGTGGTGGCGCCTCCCGAGCTTCTTGCCGCCCGCATCGCTGGGCGTGGCCGGGAGACGGGCGCCGCAATTGACGGACGCGTTGCGCGGAATGTCGCGCAATGGTCGTCTTCCGTGAAGACCGTGACCGTCCGCAACGATGGAACCATTGCGGTCGGGATCGAGCGTTTTTTGGCGGCACTGGAATCGTGCACGAACTACATGCAGCTGCGACGGATACCAATCTTCGGCGGCCGGGATTATTGCGCTTACTTGCCGGCCAACAGCGATATCGTTAGCGCATTTGATTATCTGGGTTCCGCCAAACTCGAGATCAGTGCCGGTGCCGCAAGTATCCGGACCCGCGTTCAGGTTATTGATCTTCCCGATTTGTTGGGTCCGGGCGCCATTGGCTTGTCCAGTGAAGCCTTTGCCGAGCTGGGTGTTCCGGAAGGGTCTGAGGTAACCATTCGGCGTACACCTTCACCTGAAAGCCGCGCGGCACTGACACACAAGATTCAGGGCGGCAAACTGTCCGAGGAGCAATACCACACGCTCATTCGTGACATCGTTGAATCCCGCTATCCTGAGGGCGAGGTAGCTGCCTTCCTTGTCGCAGCAACCCAGAATCTGAGCGATCACGAAGTCGTTTCGCTGGCCCGTGTGCGCACGCGGTTTACCCAGCGAATGACGTGGCCGGACAAAATAGTCGTCGACAAACATTCGATGGGCGGCATTCCGGGCAGTCGTATCACGCTGATCGTCGTTCCAATCGTCGCCGCCCATGGCGGCTTTCTTATGCCGAAGACGTCCTCACGTGCCATCACCTCGGCCGCCGGCACAGCCGATGCAATGGAAACGCTCGCGAATGTCGAACTGGGTCCGACCGAGCTTCGCGTTTGTCTGGAACAGGCGCGCGCCTGCATCGCCTGGAACGGCCGTCTTAACCACTCGGTGGTCGATGATGTGATGAATGCCATCACGCGCCCGCTCGGCATCGATTCCAACCGCTGGTCCGTCGCCTCGATTTTGTCAAAGAAACTGACCGCGGGTTCAACCCACGTCATTGTCGATCTGCCGTTCGGGAAAAGGGCCAAGCTCAAGACCGAGGGGGATGCGCTCGAACTCGCAGCGCTGTTCGAGAGTGTCGGCCGCGGCCTGGGGTTAACCGTGCAGGCTTTCGCCACCGACGGCAGCAAACCGATCGGCCGCGGTATCGGCCCGGCGCTGGAGGCCCGCGATGTGATTTGGGCCCTCGACAACCATCCTGAAGCTCCAGCCGATCTGGTCGAGAAAGCGCTGGTTTTCGCCAGCCGCATCCTGGCCTGGGATCCTGCTATCGGGTCCGTCGAAGCCGGGCGAGAGCGCGCGGAGAAATTGCTGCGCTCGGGTGCCGCGCGCAAGGCGTTCGAACGCATCATCGATGCACAGGGCCGACGGTCGCCACCGGTAATG
>Ga0073928_10006696_pt1 | contig 15376 bp, 12 predicted proteins | sample PaiPotPPA55metaG_FD_76969 | JGI IMG/M metagenome (GOLD analysis project Ga0073928, IMG submission 76969) | Iron sulfur acid spring bacterial and archeal communities from Banff, Canada, to study Microbial Dark Matter (Phase II) - Paint Pots PPA... ... | reverse complement strand
GTGAAACTTGGTATAGGAGATGTCGACGCCCTCATCCATGCGGAACTGGTTCAAATATGTTCCGTCCGCGGGATTGAGCTCTCCGCTGCCGTGGTTCTTGGCGTCGGAGTCGTGGTACGCCACTCCTTCGCCGCCTAGGTCGTAGTAGGCGCATTCCACGCGTCCCGGAATCTTTTGCGCGCCGCCTTGGTAGCGGATGTCCCGATATGGAGTTCCCTTGTAATCCTGAAAGGGTGTTCCTTTGAAATTGTCCTGGTAGTTCGCCGCTGTGGCGCAGATGGCACTCGCTGCGATAACAATAGATAAGGCTGGCCAGCTCAAACTAGTTCGTCCCATGCTTCCATCCACGCGACATCGCCGCCGGCAGGATCATAGCACCATCCTGCCGTCGCGTTTTTCCAGGCGTGACCCAACGCCACTTGGGTGCGGTAGCTTGGCTGTCCTGACCGGGTGTATGCTCTTCGCGGTTAAAGGCCCAAGAAAAACAAAAAATGCCGATAGTTTCCAGGTCCGGGGACAAGTCGGTAGACAACGATGCGGTAGAAAGAGGGATTGATGCGATTTAGCAGCTTTGTGGGAACTCGAATACTCCGGCGCTCGAGCTCCGCTCTATGTTTGCTGATGTTTGTGTTGCTTGCTCCGTGCGCGCTGCCAGCGGCACCCGCACCGACGACGACGGAGCGTCTCCAAGCCCTCGCGAAAACGATTACATTCGACTGGGCAAAATCGCACCCGCTTATGGCGACATTCGTGGGCCTAAGCGACGAGGACGGTCAGCTCGATACTCCGTCTGAGGCCGAGAATGCTCGCGATCTGGCGACGATCCGCGGCTGGGAGAGAGAACTCGCTTCTATACCCTTGGATGGCGCGTCGCTGGTGGACGTGGACGACGCCAAACTGCTCCGAGCGCAGCTCACCGGCTTTGAGCGTCAGTACACGGTGTACAAGACTTATGAGAAGGATCCGTCCGGGCCATCACAGGCGATCCTCGGCGCGATCTACGTTCAGTTCCTCCATTTGCCAATTGCCGGAACGGCGGGCGCGACGAGCGCGGACGTCGTAGCTGCGTGGCAGAAGATCATAACGCGGCTCGACGGCGCACCCGCATACATCGCTGCGGGCAACGCGCTGGTTACGCGCCCGGGGCACCTCTACGGAGTCACGGGCGCCGAGGAGCTTGCAGGGGCACCGGCGTTGCTGGGTGGGCCGTTGACGGACGCGGCGAAGGCCCAATTGCCCGCCGATCGCTTCGCGGCGTTCGTCAAGGCTCGTGACGCGACGCTCGCCGCGATGGAGCAGGCGAAGAAGAACATCGAAGAGCATGCGGCATCTTGGCCCGAAAACTATGCAATTGGGCGCGCCGCTTACGACGCGATGCTCCGCGACGAGCAACTCCTGCCGTTCAACGCCGACGACATCGAGCGCATGGGACGCGACGAGCTCGCGCATGGATGGGCCGTTCAGATCTGGATGGAACAACTCGCCGCGGAGCATGGCACGCCAATCGGGCCGCAGAGCGGCGGCGGCCTCGCCCCGGGCGGCGCCGCGCTGACCGATTACTACCGCGCACGCATTGCGCAACTGCGCGATTTCGTGACGCAGCATCACATAGTTGATGTTCCCGATTGGCTCGGGGAGATCGTCGTTACCGAGACGCCGAAGTTCATGCAGCCGGTGTCACCCGGCGCTTCGATGTTTTCGCCGCTGTTGTTCAGCAAAGGCACCACCGGCTTCTACTTCATAACACCTCCGACGTCGCTTGAGGAGGCGGCGAAGAATCTGGATGCCAACCAGGACTTCGACCGGGACCGTATTCTCTCGACGGGGGCGCATGAAGCGATGCCGGGCCACTTTCTGCAGTTGTCGATCGCCCGCCGGCACCCGGACTTTGTGCGCAAAATCCAAAACAGCGGTGAATTTGCGGAGGGCTGGGCGTTCTACGGCGAAGAACTCTTCGTGCAACTCGGCCTCTTCGGCGACGATCTGGACGCGCGCTACTACGTTGCCCAGTGGGAACGCGTGCGCGGGGCCCGAGCCATCGTCGATCCGGAGCTAGCCAGCGGTGCATGGAGCGTGGACCAAGCAGTCCAATTCTTCGAGCACGAAACCGGCTTCTCGCCGGAGCAGGCGAAAGCGGCCATTTCCGGAATCGCCCTGGGACCAGGTTACGTTATTGCGTACACGGCGGGTCGCGCTCAACTGGAAGCACTGCTGGCTGAATACAGAGCGAAAGCGGGCGCGAGCGCATCGTTGCACGACTTCCATGTGCGGCTGTTGTGCTACGGCACAACGCCTTTCTCGATTGTGGGGCCCGAACTGCTCGCGGATCTTTCGAAGCCGCTCGCTGACGTCCGCGCCGGCGCCGCCTATTGATTCGAGGGTAGGACGAGTCGCCGATCTGGTTTCCGCTTAAGTGGAAGACGCGCCGCCTGCCGACGCGCTCCGGCTCGTTTCTGATTCTTCCGCCCGGCTCGGCGCGAAAACGGCGCGCTTTACGCTCAACTCGGACGCCCACAAGAAAATGTCGAACAGGCGAGCTCGATCGAGATTGTCGAATCCTCGAAGCGGACAGACCAGCTTTGCAGCCTGCTCGGCGCATTCGTCGAGGAAGCGGTTCACCGATTCCGCAGCGGCTGAGTCGGGACTCTGAAACGGCGACGTGCCGCACTGGCTGAGCTCGCGGTAACAATGCTCAATGAAGTGAGGAAGGCAGAAGAATCGCAGCCGGGTTCGATCCTCTCGGTTTGAACTCAGGGAAGCCACGGCTGGCAAGCCGCAATGTTCCAGATCGCAGCGAGCCGGTTTCATTCTTGTTGACGTCGCCCTGTTTTTCTCCTCACTTGGCCGAATTGAACCTTCTCTCATACGCGTTTGGCCCCCGAATCTGCACTCCGCGGCGGTCTTGCGCCCTTCGCCGATATCCCCGTTTCTTAAGTTGAGGGTTCAGCAGGGCTGAAGTTCCACCGGCTGTGTTGTTGTCTCAGGCACCTCTGGGAATGTGGCCTGGTAAGTACGAACTCGCGAAAACGAATCCACCAGAGGCGACACTGCTCGTCGAACCTCGGTGGCGCATTCCCACTGATTTTCTCGGGAGTCCATCTCCGTCTCCCAGAAACTGAACACGAGCACCAGGCGCGGCTCCCGATGGGGCGTCAGCACGAACGAGCCCTTGAAGCCGCGCTGCCGTTCGAGGAACTTCAGCACCGACGTGCCGATGCACTTGCGGAGCTCGGAATTTTTGCCCGGCTTCGCGATGAACTCCACAGCGCGCGCATTGAGTATCGGTATGTCGAAACCGGCAGCCCCGTCCGTACACGATTCGGCTCCCCAAGGGGATACTCCCCGGAGGATTTCCTCGATCGTCGCAGCATTCCGTCCCATTCGGTTTTCGCTCATTCGCTCACGAAGTTGACCCATAAAACGTTGCCTCCTGCCTGCGCTTCCACTCCTCGCCCCTCCACCTTGGCCTGCTTTTGGTGAGCGCATCCCGGGAGTCTCGCGACTTGGGGGCCGGGATGCGCCTTGGGGTCGGGACGACTGCTGAACGCGAAGCGTGGTGCTCGGGGATGCTATCAGCGTCCAGCGAAACAGCCGACACATAGGAATAGTGTCGTTCGATCGCAAACCGTTTCATTGTGGGAACCGACAGGCGGGAGGCGACAAGTCAGGCGGAGCCCTAGGACTCCTGCTTGCCGGGGACAACTCGCTCAGGTAAGTGCGACGGGATTGGCCTATAGGGGGAAAAAGAAAAGGGGCGATTGCTCGCCCCTTTCCTTCAGTCTCGAAAGGAAACAGCTGCCAAGCGCTCTGCCGGTTTTACCCGGGAGAAGCTCGTTACGACGAGCGTTGCGCGGTCACTGCGGTTTTCGTCGCGCTGCCGCGTCAAGCGTGAGCTTAACGGGAGCGCGTCGCCAACCGCTGGACCAGATCTATAGCGTCGTCGTGACGCCGCACCAATCGAGCTATGTCGAAGCCGTTCTATCCTTCCGTGCCCTGCGTAACTCGTCAAACTTTCGCTTGCCGTGCTGCCCAAGACTCAGATGACTGGAAAGCTTCTAACACAGCCCTTGTAACTCTGAGCGAAAATCCAGTCAACTACACTCCAAACTTTTTTGGCTGTGGAAATTTAGGAAATGTGGAAATTTCTCCGACGCACTAAGCGTCTAGGACTTTTCGTCAGCGCCTTGATGGCGGTCGTCTCCGAAACTTCCTTTTGAGCGACGGGTTGGTATACGCTACGCAAGATCGCGGGGTTGTATGAGACGAGTTGGCATTGCGGCTACCGTTTTCCTTTGGGTTTTTTGCTTCGGACGAGTTGCCCTCTGCGAAGAACAACCCGAGCAAGTGAGCGTGTGCCACCTTACGAGCGACCCGGCTGCGTACAACCACAAGTTAGTCCAAGTAACGGCTTTCGTATCCCACGATTTCGAAGATTTCACCCTGTTCGACCCTAATTGTCCATCATGGCCGGCGGTTTGGCTTGAGTACGGCGGCGAGGCCAAGTCTGGGACCATGTACTGTTGCGGAGTGACTGCCGACAGGCACCGTTCGAAACAATTGGTTGTGGAGGATATACCGGTAACGTTGATCGAAAACGACCAATTCCGCGACTTCGATAAGTTGATCCAACCGCCATTTCGATCAGAGCGGCACGGAAGCCTCGTTCACGCAGTTCTCGTGGGGCGTTTTTTTGCTGGGCGAGAGATGCACTATCCAAAAGGCAGCTATTGGGGCGGCTACGGACACATGGGCTGCTGCAGCCTGCTTGCCATTCAAGAGATCGAGTCTGTGAGCCCTCAGGATCGCGATGATTTGGACTATGGAGCGTCAGCCGATCAGCCGGACATTGAGAAAACTGGATGCGGTTACCGCATACTCACACCCATTGAACCCAGCGGTGATCTTATCAAGGCCCAGCAGCGGGCCGACCTCGGCCAACAAGAGTGGGTTTTCGATGACCCGCAACACGTCGCCTCGGACGCGATCGCCGGATTCGTGAATGTGGAAGCCGACTCGATTACGGGACTCAGGCAGAAGCGGAAAGCGCAAGGTCGGATGGTTTACGAGTGGAAGCCGAACGCAAAGGCAGAAACTTACTTGGTCGTCGTGAGCCGCCCTTACTTGCTTTCTTTCTACGCTCACGATCCCACGCGTGTCGCCTGGGTAGTCGTTGCCGTTTATGTATCCTCCTGCGGCAAACACAATGCTGTTACTCGCCTTCGATAACTGTCCGTTCGCTTTCCGGCCCAAGTCATCGCGCGGAGCGAACGGCTGCGGCAAGCTCCCGAAGCAATACGAGGGTTTCGTCCCATCCCATGCAGCCGTCGGTGATGCTCTGTCCGTAGACCAGCGGCCGACCTTCCGCGAATTTCTGTGCCCCGGCCACGAGATTGCTTTCGAGCATCACGCCGAAAGTGTCACTGCTTCCGTTTTCGATTTGCCGCGCGACATCGCGGCAAACCACCGCCTGCCTCGTGTAATCCTTGTTGCTGTTGGCGTGACTGCAATCGACCATCACGCGCGGTGCAAGTCCCGCATCCTTTAATTGCCGGCAGACCTGCCCGACTGAGTCGGCCGTGTAATTCACCGTCTTCCTGCCTCCGCGCAAGATCACGTGACAATCGGCGTTGCCGGTGGTCACAAATATCGCCGATTGCCCCTGCTTCGTGTGGCCGAGAAACGTATGCGGCTGGGCGGCCGAGAGGACAGCTTCGATAGCCACCTGGGTGTCTCCGGAAGTGGCATTCTTGAAACCGACGGGACACGAGAGCCCGGAAACCAGTTGCCGGTGAACCTGGCTCTCGGTGGTTCGCGCTCCGATCGCGCCCCAGCTCACCAAACCCGCGATGTATTGCGGAGTGATCATGTCCAGGAATTCGCTCCCGGCGGGAACTCCTATCTCGGCCAGATCCAGCAGGAGATGCCGCGCCAGGCGCAACCCGTCGTTGATTTTGAACGACTGGTCCAGATAGGGATCGTTGAGCAGTCCTTTCCAGCCGACGGTGGTCCGCGGCTTTTCAAAGTAGACCCGCATGACGATATGCAGGTCCTGGGAAAGCTCGGCGATTGCTCCTTTGAGAAGTCCGGCATATTCGCGCGCAGCCTTTGGGTCGTGAATCGAGCAAGGTCCTGTGACTACGACGAGCCGGCGATCCCGGCCACCGAGAATCTCCAGAATCTGGTTGCGTGACTGGTAGATCGTCGCCGAAGCCGCGTCGGTTTCAGGGAACTCCTTTTCAAGAACGTCAGGCGGGACCACTACCTCGGTGCGTCTGATTCGCAGATCGTCGGTGCGGTAGAACATGAGCAGCAGGCTCCAGTGGCCAGCGGCGAATCCTGGCAAAGGTATTATTCAATGCTTTAAGATGTGCCGCTACAGGAAGTAACGGGGCGGGCCCACTGTTAGGATTGAGGGCAGGAAGTTAACTAATACGGAACTCAAATATATCCGACCGAGGAGTTTATGGCAGACCGGTCAAGACTAGCCCTATGGTTGGATGCCCATCATGGTGAACGGTTACGGCACGCTTGTACGCTCAACGCGGTCACCAAATGATCCGCCGGAGTTGCCCGTACTCTTTTATGTTGGCGTCGCTGTCTACCTGCTAAGTTTCGGTTTGCCTGCCGTCACCATGGGCGCGTTGCAGTTTCCGGGTTGGAGGTGCGCCTGGTATGCCCTGGATGCATGGAGAATTCAGGAAGCGTCAAAGCTCGCCGTCTTCGGAGGTTTAATTAATCCCTTAGCAGCCTTTTATCTCTGGCTTCGCCTGCTGAAGGTCGCCCCAGACTTCGAGCTTTTCTGTCCATCGCAATCGTCCTTTGCATTTTGCCAACATGGACTGCCATGTCTCGCATGGAAATGGCTTCCCGGGTTGGTCACTTCGCATGGATCGCGGGACTTGCCCTATTGTTGCTTCCAGGGAGTCTCCGCTGGCCACAATTGGCCGACCTGACATGGGCAGGAGTCGCGGCAATGGTTGCGCTCGGCTGGCTAGGACACATCGAATTCAGCAAGCAGCCAATCCAACCAGCGACGGAGCCGGACCTGTTCTTTTACGACGTGGGCGTAAATTTCACATCGTTTCGCGCTTGCGAGAGGATCCAACCGTACGCGGAAGGGAGTGAAGAAAAAGAGCCCGGATTCGAAATACGGTATCTGCAATCTGAGTGCAACTACTTCTTGGCCCGTGCCATGTTCATGGATTCGTTCTGCGACCGTGTCCGCCCTGTCAGCGTGGGAATGAAAGACGGCAGCAAGTTCACGCCGAGCTTCTGCAAGAAACAAATCTTTGCCCCGTCTGGTGGCCTTGCTCTGATTGGCGCGGAAAAAACATTACAGCCCGTCGACAGCGGGCCGGGAACCTTCTCGACCGATTTGGTTTGGACTTCCGATTCGAGTGGTGCGGAATCAAAAATGCAAATGATGCGGGCCGTTGGTTACGGTGATCAGAAAGTCAGAGATTTCCTGCTCGGCGGGCATCCGAACAGCAGACCGATCAGCAGCGATTACGCTCCCGCAGCCGGAGACTATTCCGATTATTTCTATTATCTCGCGACGGCTTACGAGTCTCCGGATCGAGCCGAGTTCCTGCGTCGTGTTCTTGCCTCTCCATGAACCCTTGTCGATACGGACTGTGCGAAGCCACTTTCTCGTGCACTGAGTCTGACAAGTCGAATAACCAGAAGCTTACCCAGTACGCCGAATTGGTTCTCGATTGCGCCGCAACAGCGGCGACGCTATACTCGCGCCCACCGCGTGAGGCAGCGTGGAATTCTACTCCTTCGATGACTCCTACCTGCAGCGGCTCCGTGAGCATGACTTCCAGACGGAGCAGCACTTCGTTGCTTACTTTAGCAAGCTGATCCTGATCAAGCTGCGTTCCCGAGTGCGCTCCTCCAGCGCAATCGACGACATTCGTCAGGAGACGTTTGTGCGCGTGCTGAAAGTGGTTCGCGCCGAAGGCGGCGTCCGGAATGCCGAAAGGTTAGGAGGCTTCGTTAACTCTGTCTGCAACAATGTTTTACAGGAGTTCTATCGGAGTTCCGGCCGCGCCGAGTTGAGCGACGAAGGAATCGCCGAGCCTCCCGACAAGACCATTGATTTGGAAGGGGCTCTGGTAACCAAGCAAACCCGCGAGCAGGTTCGGCAAGTCTTGGCTGGATTACCGGAAAAGGACCGGCGTTTGCTGAAGGCTATCTTTATAGAAGAGAAGGAGAAAGACGAGGTGTGTCAGGAGTTTGGCGTGGACCGCGATTATCTTCGAGTCCTTCTGCACCGGGCCAAGCAAAGCTTTCGAGCCGCCTACGAAGGGGGCGCCGTGGCTCGGCGAACGCACGTCGAATGTTAGTGCTGGCGACGAAACGATTTCCACTCCCAGGTCACTATAGGGAGGATGAGATATATGGATCATTCTGAGGCGGTCCGCAGCAAGGCCGCCGAGCGGTATTTGCTGGGCGAAATGACCCCCGTCGCCCGCGAAGAATACGAAGACCACTTCTTCGGCTGCACGGAGTGCGCGCAAGAGGTGCAGGCCGGAGCCGTCTTTATTGATAGCGCGAAGGATGTTCTCGGTTCCGAGGGTGTTTCCGCTGCTCCTGCTGCGGCGGATGACAAGGCGAAACCACGGTGGGAATGGTTCCTGCGGCCAGCTTTTGCGATTCCCGCGATGGCGCTGCTTCTGATGGTTGTGGTGTACCAGAACGTTCGCACGATTCCGCACATGCGATCGGATCTCGAGCGTTCCCATTCCGCGCAGGCCGTGCAATTATTCTCGCTGCTCGGCGCAAACTCGCGCGGCGGAACAACGCCAGAGATCACCGCTCCGCGCGACAAGGAGTTTGGGTTCTACGTGGATATTCCTCCGTCGCCGCAATTCTCCTCCTACGCGATTGAGATCGAGTCCGATTCCGGCGCCGCCGAATTATCGGTCGCCGTCTCGTCGGACGAAGCGAAGCAAACTGTGCCGCTGGTGATCCCGCCTTCTCGATTGACGCCTGGGAAATACGTCCTTGTTGTGCGAGGATATGACCCATCCAAAGCGAATGCCGCCGCCGAAGTTGCGCGGTATCCGTTCACCCTGAACTTCTCGAACTAATCGGCGAGCGGAAAGGTGACACCGATGGAGCCGATACACAGAACCTACCTCTACAATGCTCAGGGCCACGCCTTGAGTGCGCAGATCGTCCGGCCTTTTCACCACACAATCGATGTCCAGGCGGGAATGTCGCTGCCGACCATAGGCGGGCACGGCTCCGTGCGCGTAACGGATTTCCGTTTGAAAGAAGTTGTTTCGTTCAAATCTGCGTCGACGCAGGTGTCTGGGAGCTTCAACGACCACGACAAAAGCTATACGACGATGGTTTCGGTCGTCATCGAAGGACTCGACTTTTGGAACGTCGTTACGGCCGATCGTGTGGTCGCGCGGATCGCCTCGCGCCATCCCGTTGACGAGCGCGAACCGCACATCACCCTACTGGGCAGTCATTTCGATAATCTGCGAATCGCCGGATGCCCTGTGAACATTGAATTCGACACCGAACTCTTTCAGCGTATCGACACATTTGAGAAGCTCCGGAAAGAGTTGGATTCGAACAAGAGATTTCGCAAAATGGCGCTGGACCCTTACCATACAGGTCAGGTTCAAAAGAGCCCCGGTGAATGTGGGATCGTTCTTTGCTCGCTCGTGAAAGACGTGGAATTCAGCTGCCCCGGAGTGACGCAGAAGGGCCACGTGTTCACAGTCCCGGAATTTGGAAAGGTCTTTGTCGCCGAGGTTGTCGCCGAGAATTCTCGCCGCATCCTGACGATGCTCCGCTTCGAGCTGGGTTCGCCGGGCGGCGGAACGGGCACCGCGGGACAGGCCCAAGCCAACGGCAAGACCATCCCGCCTCCACCCTGAGCCGCGCCGTTCGCGCGCTTTGCTTCACATCCGCGATCGCTCTTCTTCTGGGTGGGTGTCATCCCGCTCCTTCGCCTGAATCTGTCTACGCCGATGCCCAGCAGAAGGCTCGGCGCGGCGAATTGGATCCGGCACTGAAGGAAGCGGATGAGGCCTTTCGCAAGTACTCTAAGAAGAACATCGACTTGGCCTGGCGCTTCCGCGTGCTAAAAGCGCAGATTCTGGTCCTCCGCGGATCAAACGAGGAAGCGCTCGCCCTCCTCAGCGAAGATTTGCCGCAGCCTCTCGCAAACACAGAAGTTGCTGTGCGTCGAAAAATGGTCCAAGGCCTGGCTTGCGATTACTCGGAGCAATATACAAGCGCCGAAAAATACTTTGCCGATGCTCAACAGTTGGCCGACGCCTACGTTCCCGCACTTCTCGGCGACGTCGCGATGTCCCGCGGGGCGTTGGAAGTTCACGAAGAGAAATATGAACGGGCCGAGCCGGATTTTCGCCGCGCTCTTGCGATTGCTCGCGAGCACAAACTTCCTTTCCTCGAGGCGGCGGCGCTGGGCAATCTGGGCCTTGTTGCGACGAAACAAGAGCACTACGACGAGTCCGTCGACTGGAATCGCGCGGCCCTCGAAGCCTCCCGTTCAGTGAGCGCGAAAGGGTCCGAAGCCAAGATCCTCGGCAACATTGGTTGGAGCTATCTCAAGCTGGGAGATTTCGAGAATTCCCTCGTCTACTACAAGCAGGCCGAGGAAGCTTCTTTGCAAACCGGTCTCCCGGGAGACAGAATCTATTGGCTCAGCAACATCGGAAGCGTCTATTACGAAGAGCATGACTATGAATCGGCGGAAGCGACCCTCCAAAGGGCCCTCGATCTTGCCAGGCGCGCCGGCGACAAAGAGACGATCACCCAATGTTTGAACAACCTCTCGGAGATCGCCCTGGAACGCGGACAGTCCGGACTCGCTGAAAAATACAGTGGGGAAGCGTCGGATTTGGAGGCTGCGGGTCCCGATAAGTCTGGGCAGCTCGATTCGTTGCTTGTCACCGGGCGAATTGAAGCAGGCAAGGAGCACTTCGCGCGGGCACAGGAGATTTTTCGGAAGGTGATTCAAGATCCGGTGGCGGAAACGTCGCTTCGGTGGGAAGCGGAGGCGCAGCTCGCAGACGCATACGCAGCCCAGGGCGACATGCCGACCGCCGACAGGGAATTTCGTCGCTCGGTCGCGACCGTGGAAACTGCCCGCTCTTCGGTGAAAACCGAGGAGTTTCGACTCTCGTTTCTCTCGAGCGCGATTGCTGTTTACGGCGACGACATCGATTTTCTCGTTGGCCAAGGCAGGGTGAACGACGCTTTGCAAGTGGCGGAGCTGAGCCGCGCGCGGACGCTTGCCGACGGATTGGGCTTCAGTTCGGCCGCGCTGTCTCTTCCGATTCGCGGCTTTCAGCCAACGAAAACCGCGCGAACGCTGAACAGCACGATACTTTCTTATTGGCTCGGCACGAAGCATTCGTACGTTTGGGCAATTGACGCAGCCCAGATTCGATTGATCTCTTTGCCGCCCGCGGCCGAAATTAATTCTCTCGTCGAGTCCTACCGGCAAGCTCTCACGGGTCCCCGCGATGTGGTCGAGACTCAAAACGCCGCCGGTCAGAAACTTTATGAATTGCTGGTTGCGCCAGCGGTCGGAAAACTGGCCAAAGGCTCGCGCGTAATCGTGATCCCCGACGGCAGTTTGTACGGATTGAATTTCGAGGCGCTGCTTGTCCCCGCCCCAGGCCTGCACTACTGGATCGACGACGCAGTCGTTTCCAACGCAAACTCCCTCGTGCTTCTCGGCGCCTCGACAGCCGCCAAGGCCGCGGGACCAAGAAAACTGCTGCTGGTGGGAAACCCGATTCCGTCGACCGCCGACTTCCCGAAACTGCCCCAGGCCGAATCGGAAATGAAGCAAGTGGAGAGCTATTTTCCAGCAGCGAACAGCACCATCTTCTCGAACGCCTCAGCCACAGCCGACGCCTACCTGACCAGTCGCCCCAAGCAATTCTCGTTCATTCACTTTGTCGCTCATGGGACGGCGAGCCTCACCAGCCCGCTCGATTCCGCCGTAATCCTCACCAGGCAGGGCGACTCTTACAAGCTGTACGCGCGCGACATCGTCAAGCAGCCGCTGCGCGCGGAACTAGTGACGATCTCCGCGTGCCACGGCGCCGGCGAGCGAACCTATTCGGGCGAAGGCCTCGTCGGTCTCACCTGGGCTTTTTTGCGTGCCGGCGCGCACCAGGTGATCTCGGCGCTGTGGGAAGTCGATGACAATTCCACGCCGCAACTGATGAACCGACTCTACGCCGGCCTCAGCAAGGGCGCGCCGCCGGAAAGCGCTTTGCGCGACGCCAAGCTTTCGCTCGTTCACTCCGATTCGATTTACAAGAAGCCATTTTACTGGGCGCCCTTCCAGATTTATCGCGGCCCGTAAGCTCACGCACGCTCCGGGGCCAGAACAAGTTTGATCACATCCGAGTCCGGCGGCGGAGTGGCGCCCGACTCGCTCGCCACCCACGCGCCCATGCGGTTGGCTGCCTCGTTGGTAGCTCGCAGCGACGAGCCGCGCAGCAAGTGGTGCGCGAGCGCCGCCGTGAACGCATCGCCGGCTCCCACGGAATCAACCACGCGCACAGGGAAGCCCGGATGTTCGTCGCGCTCACCGTCGCTCACCAGCAGGCTTCCTTTGCTCCCGCGCGTGACGCATACCAGTGTCAGGCCAAACGCGCGCCGCAGCCGTTCCGCGGAAGCCGCCTCGTTGTCGAAGCTCAACCCAAGCTCGCGCATCACCACCGGCAACTCCATGTCATTCAGCTTGGCAACATTCGCGAGCCGCAGCGATTCAGACAGCACGTCCGCCGAGAAGAATTGCTGGCGCAGGTTGACGTCGAAGATGCGCAGCCCAGAGCCAGAAAATGGCTGCGGAGCGGCGGCGAGAAACTCCTGAATCGCAGCGCGCGACTGCAGCGAGCGCTGCGCGAGCGAGCCAAAGCAAATCACGCCGGCCGTCGCCGCGAGTTGCCGCCAGCTCGGCGTCCATTCGAGAAAATCCCACGCGACGCTTTCGGTTATCTCGTACGCCGGCTGGCCCTCGGCGTCGAGGTGAACCTTCACGGTCCCGGTCGGGTGCGCCGCATCAAGCTGCAGAAACGACGCGTCGAGCCCAAGCTCGACCAGCCTTCGCCGCAGCTCGTCGCCGAGCGCGTCGCGGCCCGCGCTGCTTGCCACGACTCCGCGATGGCCGAGGAGCGCCGCCATGTACGCGAAATTTGCGGGCGCGCCGCCGAGTTGCTTGCCCTGCGGCAGCAGGTCCCACAGAACTTCGCCGAGCCCGACCGCGACGCCGATTTTTTCGGTCACATGCCTCTTATGTGGACGCTCAGAATTGCGGCCGCGGTGGCGTTGGCTTCGGCAGCGGCTTGCGCGGAATCATTTCGTCGCGATTGGCGGTGAGGTACACGAACGACGCCACGATCACCGCCATCTGTTTCATGTCCGGCTCTTGGATCCGTTCGTACAGGTCCATATCGGTGTGGTGGGTGCGCGTGTCGTAATCGATTGGATCCTGAATGAACTGGAATCCCGGCAGCCCCACCGCATCGAACGAAAGATGATCCGTGCCGCCCGTGTGGCGGATGCTCAGAGTTGTCATTCCCAGATTATTGAACGGCTTCATCCACTCCGCGAAGAGCGGCGCCACCGCCTCGTTGTGCTCCAGATAAATTCCGCGAATTTTCCCGGTGCCGTTGTCGACGTTGTAGTAGGCGTCGAGTTTCGCGTGCTCCGGCTTGAGGTCCATCTTTTCCGGATCGGCGAAATGTTCTTTCACGTACGCGCGCGAGCCGAGCAAGCCTTCTTCCTCGCCGGTCCACAGGCCGATGCGCACCGTGCGACGCATCTTCACGCCGGTCGCCTTCAGAATGCGAATCGCTTCGAGCATCACGCCGGAGCCTGCGCCGTTGTCCGTCGCGCCCGTCGCGGGATGCCACGAATCGAAGTGCCCGCCGATCATCACTACTTGATCGGCTTTGTCGGTGCCGGGAATTTCGCCGACGATGTTGAACGAGTTCAAGTCGTCGTCGTAGAACTTGTTTTCGTCGTCGATTTGCAAAGTAACGGGAATTTTCTTCTGCAGCAAGCGATAAAGCCGGCCGTAGTGCTCGCTGGCGAGCGCGATGCGCGGCAACGTCGGCGGATCCTTTGGATCGCGCGAGCCGCCCGACTGCGCGATCACCGTGCCGTCATCGTGAGGCGAAGTCTCGATCCACGCGGCCACGCCTTCATCGAGCAGGAATTTCTGCACTTTGGTTTGCAGTTCGCGCATCGCCCGGAACTGTGCGGCGCGGTCCTGCGCGCGCGCCGCCGGAATTTCATCGCTCGCCATTTCCGCCAGCTCCGCGTCGGTGTAGCGGTGAGCGTCCGCCTCGTAGTGCGGCGTGATTTCTTGCGGTTTGGCCGTGAGAACGAATTTGCCCTTGAGCTGGCCTGCGAAATCTTTCTGCGCCTTCGCGACCTCTTCCTCGGTCGTCATCTGCACCAGCACCGCGTCGGCAGTCACCGCGCTACTGCCGAGGCCCGGCGTCCACGCCTTGGGATAGGCGATCAATTCAAAGGGACGCGGCGCAATCATCTGCGCGGAGAAGCGCTCGTTTGACCAGCCCCGGCCAAACGGTCCCCACGATTCCTGGTGGACATTGGCGAGCTGCCATTCGTTAAGCTTGTCAATCGTCCACTTCCCAGCCTCTTTCACGTTGGGCGAGTTCGTCAGCCGCGGCCCGTAGACGTCGGTGAGGTAGCTCATGATGTCCATCACCTGCGAGTGGTTGAACCCTTCGTCCTTGATTCTGTAAATCGCGTTCAGGTCAGACGCGCTCGGCGCGTCGCCGCTTCCGCCGCGCGTCGTATCGGGCGCCGTTGACTCCGGCGTTTTTTCCGCCACCCGGTTTTTCCCGTGCCCCGGCGCTTGAGCCGCCACCGGCACGACCATCGCCGTCGCTAGCCCGATCGCCGTGGCGATCAGCGTCACCCATAGAGTTGAAAATTTGCGCACTATTCCCTCCGCCCCTCGAGTTTGAATTTCCGAAAGGAGACACTCCCCCGTTTGCAGTGCCTTGGACGGAGGAGGTACGTAGGAGGTTTCAGAGTGGGGAGTCACGGAAGGGGCCGGGTCGCGGAAGCGCGAGGAAGAGGCTCCAGCCACGACGGGCGGCCGACTGAGGAAGTGAGTCATGCCGATAGTCTCCATTTTTTTGTAGTGGCGCCTCCTGGTGCTAATCCCAGGCGCGAAATACCCCCCCACCCTACGGTTATTAGAACCGGCTTTGCATACTAACCGCCCCCTGCACAATTAGTATTCGCGCTGCACAAAAACAGCATTTTCTCTACTCCTCCGGTTTTCCACATTTCCACAATTTCCACATCCCCCGGCCCATTGACTTTC
>Ga0073928_10006694_pt1 | contig 15377 bp, 12 predicted proteins | sample PaiPotPPA55metaG_FD_76969 | JGI IMG/M metagenome (GOLD analysis project Ga0073928, IMG submission 76969) | Iron sulfur acid spring bacterial and archeal communities from Banff, Canada, to study Microbial Dark Matter (Phase II) - Paint Pots PPA... ... | reverse complement strand
GCCCGACGCCACGGCAGCCCCTGCGCCCTTCACACCCCCGCGCAGGCGGGCGGGGGACTCGCTTGTTTAAGGACTAGAATAGCCGGTTAAGCGCCTTGAGCAGCCACATGCCGTCATTTTACCACCCGGGCATGAAAAAAGCCGCCCGCGTGGAAGGAAATCAGAGCCATTCGGGGTGGATGGTCGTGACGGTTATCAACCAGATTCCGATGTACCCGCCGACGATGGCAAGGATCAAGAAGACCGCTACTACCTCGGATAACAGTACTGCTTGGGTCACAGGGCCATCCCGACGGCGGCGCGATAAATGAATCGTTCAATCCCGCCTCACGCGGCTTGCTGCGGGCGGTAGTGGAGGACGAGGAGTTGCCGCTCGCGGAGCGCGAGCTGCGCGTACGTGTGGCCTTCGTCGTCGTAAAATTCGACCTCGTAAACGCCGGGCGCGAGCATTTCGACAACCGTCCCGACCTGACCGCGCAGCAGGTTCCGGTCCGGCAGGTCTTCGGTCAGCGCAATCACGTCGAGAAGCTTGATGTTGTGGTTTGGGGCCGTCATCTTCTTGGCGTTCGGACTACCGCACGTAACAGGTGGTCACCCTTCATCCTCGGAGATCGAAAGAACGTGTCCGCGCAGCCTCAGGAAGCCACCTTCCGGAGTCGAACTGGAAACCGCCGGTTTACAAAACAGTCAGCCAAAATTTCACCCGACGGCCAAAGCGGCATTTACGATTGTACCTCACCAAACTTGGCGTGTTTCTTGGCGCATTTGCGGCAGAGCGTACCCGATCTGGCGGTGGTGGTCGATGCGTGGGCCGCGGCGCCGAGCGGCATCTCCGGGGCGATTGTCGCGCGGGGGACACGGTCAGGAGTCCGAACTCCTGAGCGCTATTCTGACAATACAGAGCCGCATATAATCCCGCGGCTATGGACATTCCTCTACTCGTACAAGCTGGCTTCCAATGGTGGCAGCCGATCTCATGGGTTATCGCCGCGCTTGGAATCGGATTCGGCATCTTCCAGTACCGCCGCAATCGACATCCAGCAATTCGCATAGAACACATCGAAGCTTATATGGAGACGACAAGGGAGAACCCCGCAGGCGAAATGTATCTGACCTTTGATCTGCTCTGCCACGGTGCGGACCTTTACGACGTCGCGGCATGGCTTGAGGCGTGGTACGGGGATAATCCGAGCTCAGGCCAGACGGGAAAAGTATCCTTTCAGTTTCCCGCCGAGGATATCGTACCGAATCCGCTAAGGAATGGGCAGCACGTCAAGTTCAAGCTGCCGCAGCGCGAGCTGAGGGAATTTCACGGCTTCCAGCCGAACGCAAAGAAATTCTATGAGCTCCCGGCGGAGCGAGTCTCAATCGTAATCTACACGAGCGGTAAGGTAGAATTAAGGCGCATCCCGTCAACAAGATTCCTAACGCAACTGCGCCGATTTACGGAGGTTCCCGCGCCCGGCTCGCAGTGGGATACCCTTCTAAAGGAGCAGTAGATGATCTGCCCGTATGGCTCCGAGTGGGCGCTCGTTGGGGTGGGAGCGGACATGGCGCAGGCCCATCGGCGGCAGAGAGACCGGAACAAATCGGGATAGAGCGCGAGACAATCCGATTGCCGCAAGAATGCGGTTGCGGGCCGTTCCAAGCCGGGATTTCGGATTTTTAACAGCGCTGGACAGACGCTCATGTGACGGGGTACCTTTGCGCTAAGTTCTGTTCGGCTCGGTTCATTGCGCCAGTTACGGGAAGCCGCTCACGATGCTGCACAAGCAAGCCCTCTCGCCCGCTCTCGATTGGATCGCTCATCTGTGTCTTTCTGACTTCGTCCCCTATTACAGCACTGACCGCGGGGCCGCGTTCAATGCCGATTCGATGGATGTCTTGAAAGCCATGCCGAGTGCGAGCGTCGATCTGGTCCTGACATCCCCGCCGTTCGCGCTAACTCGGAAAAAGGAGTACGGCAATGAACCCATTGAGCGCTACTTGGACTGGTTCATGCCTTTCTGTCTTGAAATCAAGCGGGTGCTCAAGCCGACAGGGAGTTTTGTTCTTGATATCGGCGGCTCTTGGATTCCTGGCTCGCCCGTTCGCAGCGTCTACCACTTCGATCTAGCCGTCCGGCTGTCCAAGGAATTCTTTCTTGCCCAAGAGTTCTACTGGTACAATCCTGCAAAGCTGCCGACACCTGCCGAGTGGGTCACGATACGGCGCATCCGAGTCAAGGATGCTGTCAACATGGTCTGGTGGTTCAGCAAGCAAGAGTTCCCGAAGGCAGACAACCGCCGTGTACTGCGACCGTATAGCGACAGCATGTTGGATCTGATCCGCAACGGATATAAGCCAAAGAAGCGGCCATCCGGTCATGATATTTCCGATACATTCCAACGAAACAACGGTGGCGCGATCCCGCCGAACCTGTTGGAAATCGCCAACACGGAATCCAACAGCCATTATCTGCGCCGGTGCAAGGAGCTTGGCATCAAGCCGCACCCTGCCCGGTTCCCGGAAGCACTGGTAAGATTCTTCCTCGATTTCCTCACCGACCGGAACGACCTGGTGGTCGATCCGTTCGGTGGCAGCAACGTCACGGGGGCTGCTTGCGAGCACCACAAGCGCCGGTGGATTTCCTGCGAGCTCAAGCGAGAATACCTTGACGGTTCGATGGCCCGATTCGAGCTCGGGCCGCTCTTTGCTGAGCTGGAGGAACTTGCCGCGAAAAGGGGAGCGACTCGCCCGAATCCAGACACCAAACGGAGTTGATCGGTGCCGGGCATCCCGTTTCCAAGACTTGTGGAGCAGTTCGTTGTCACGCTTGAGCGTGGGGGAGCAACCGTTCTCGTCCTCGGAGACTTGCGGGGCAGACCCGCGAAGCTGAGAGTCGTCACTGGCGAAATGACGACCGACTGCCTCATTTTCCTGTGGACGATTACACCTGGTGGCGGTGGGGAAGGTGTGCGGCCGGCCAACGAACGCCGCATCCAAATCACTAACGCACCGCCCTTCCCCCTCCAACCCGGCATCCGCACCATCGTCGGTGGATGGAGCAATGAATTTGGGGTGTGGGCATTCTGGGATCCGCGGCGACATAGTACGTTCTCCCCTCGTTCGCCGAGTCTCCAAACCACATCCGAAACGCTTGAGGCGGCAGGCCAAGACGGTATTGCCACACAAGTACGACCCTCAAGCCAAGGCCGCGAGGTCGTCGCCGCTGTGAATTCGGATTCGCTGATGTGGTACGTTCAAGAGGGACAACCGCTGCACAACGCCGATACTGACGCCGATCAAGTCAGCGAGCTGATCGACGCCGCCCCGGAAACTGAGCGAGTATTTATTGACTCGTCGCAGACGCCAGAGGAGGCGGCCCGCAGGTACGAGCTTGTGCAGACCCTGCTGGCGTTTCGCGATGCGCGGTTCCGCCCTGCGGTCCTGCACGCCTATGCGTACCGCTGTGCTGTCTGCGGAACGGCGCTCAAGCTGGTGGACGCCGCCCATATCGTTCCTGTCGCCCACCCGCAAGGTAGCGATGAGATCACGAACGGACTGGCCCTGTGTCGCCTGCATCATGCCGCATATGACACGGGGTTGATCGGCGTACGGTCGGACTACCGCGTGGTGCTGAATAATGATGCCGCAGACCGACTTCGCGAAGCGCAGCTTGATGGCGGACTTGAAGCTTTCCATGCCGCTCTACCGCGGGCAATCACCCTGCCCGCGGTAATCGAGGTGCGACCGGATCGGCCAAGGCTGCGGGTTGGAATGGAGGTTCGACAATTCCCCGCCCGCCTTATCGCGTGAGCGCGACGACAATTGGTCGGCCACGACACTGGGGACACCCTATGGAACTCTGAGCCACAACACCGCACGGGCTTTGCCGGCGCACCACCGGGCGCAAATGATTCCGTCCTTTATCCGGCGTTCCACCTGTCCCCGAAAAAAATTCCGCCGCGGGCAGAACATTTCTCTTGCAGCATCGTTAAGTATATGTTAGGATTCGCTCCGTGGAAAGGAGGAGCCGCTCACATACACCCTGTCCTGCTGTTTTCTCTCTTCGAGCCTGAGCCTCAAAGCCGAAGGCCGCGTCCTCGGCACCCTCCGCGGTGAGTGCTGAATTTTCCGGATCAGTGCTGGTCGCGGGTCAGCGCCGATTATGCCGTCCGACAGTCTTTAGCAATTATTAGACAAATGGGGCGCGGCCCGCGAAAAGAGCCGCGCGCTCTACGGCGCAAGTCCCTGTGGAAAATATGCTTACGACCGAAAATCGCCTGCGGGACGAGTTGAAAAACGCCCTAAAGCGCCCTGAAGCGCCCCGCCGTCGGTTGTGCCGTGGACCGTCGCCGGCAACCGATCCGCGGCTACCCAGCCGTCCTCGAGAAACGCGGCCATCAGTTAGGGCCGAGACGCCGGGCGAGACGCCCGGGGCGGCGTCTCAGGCGTTGCGAGCAGGAGCCGATCCACAAGACCCCGCTGACGAAAGAGTTATAGTGCAATTATATGGGACATCATGATACAAACGAGACGAGGTTCGCGCAGCAAGCCGCCTCGTCATCGATCATGATGATGCTGATCGTAATGTTTCCTCAGCAAGTCCTCGCCCCAGTCGTTGGCGGGGTCGCGCCAGACGGTGTGGATGTGGTTGGCGTTGTTCTGGGTGTTGTCGAACTCGACGAGGAAAGTCGGCCCGTGCAGCCGGTAGTAGTGGCCCTCGCCCGGCTCCAGGCCGCCGGCCCAGGCGAAGTGGATGTTCTCGAACCCGGCCTTATCGATCTTCTGCAAGTCCTGGTCGGCCAGCTCGGGCCGCAGCCGGTAGGCATAATGCTCTACCAGCGTCATCAGCAGCTTTTTCTGACTCGGCGTCATCTCGCTGGCAGCCAGGCCGACGGGCGGGCCCGGGTCGGCCTTGCGGGAGTTGCCGGTGATGATCTCCGTCGGGGACTTCACGTTGATGATCGCCTTCATCCGCTGCTCGTCGCTGAGGCTCTTGACCAACTCGCGGCCCAGGTCCTCCTCCACCGCCAGGACGCGCAGGCCCTTGCGCGGGCCCTCGCGCACCTCGGCCGGGTTGGAGCCGAAAAAAACCGGGCCGGCGGCGGCCGCCTTGCCGTCCACGATCGTGAAGTTCAGCGACAGGTGATGCCCTTCGACGCGCCAGCCCCAGGTGGCGTGCTCGCCTGGCGTGCCGAAGACGCTGAAGGCGTAATTGCCGGCGTCGCGCTTCGGCCCCCGGCCCTGCTCCAGCTCCTGCAGGACCTGATCGAGGCTCATGATCGTTTCGGCCTGCTGGTACCCCCGCTGCGACAGCCCGCTGGCCAGGAACGCGTGGGCCAGCGCCTGCTGCGCCGCCGTCATCTCGTTCCAGGTGATCCCTTTGCGCTGCCTCGGGATGAAATGCCAGTTGAACCGCTCCTCGTCCTCGAAGGGGAAACGGGCCTTGGCCTGCTGCTCGGCGGTAAGAGCGGCCCAGAAATTCCCCGCGGCCCTGGCCATGTCCGCGTCGGCGCGCTCGATCGCCGCCTGCTCCGACGCCGACCTTACGGAAGGGTCGGAGACGCCCGAGCTGCCGGCGCCCGCGCTATGTTCCTGCGCTTCGTGGGCCCGGACGGCGGGCGCCGCCATCGCCAGCAACACCGCCAGAATCACCTCTGCCGCCATCTTCGCTCGCTTCATTCGTCCTCCCGTGGCTGTCGATCGAGGCCGGCATAATAGCGATTCCCGTGGCCGGAGGAAAAAGGTCTTGACACGTGAGTCCGAAAGTCGCAGAATAGAGACGTTATGACTCAGTACGACGTTATAGTTGATGGCCGCGAGAACGTGAGGCCCCATGCCGCGTGAACCGAGGGACGTGACCGAGGCGGAGCTGGCGATCCTGCAGCTCCTGTGGAAGCGGAGCGGAATTAGCATCCGCCAGCTTACCGACGCCCTGCACGGCGGCGCCGACGCCACTCAGTACGCCACCGTCAAGAAGCAGCTCGAGCGAATGGAGGGCAAAGGGCTGGTCAGCCGCGATCGCTCCCTGTTCGTGCACCTGTTCGCACCGGCCGTGGCGCGGGAGGAGCTGGTGGGCCGGCGGCTGAAAGACCTGGCGGACAAGCTGTGCGAGGGCTCGTTCGCGCCGATCCTCGGGTTCCTCGGCAAGGCCAAGGCCCTCTCGGCCCAGGAACGAGCAGCGCTGCGGGACCTTATCGACCAGAAGAACGAACCGACGCCACGGCAGGGAAAGGCGCCCAGGAAGTAAGGCCACGGTCGTGTCTGGATCGCTGGAGTAGTCCGGTGGAGACTTTGTTACGGATCGGTCTCAGTAACGCGGTGGCCGCCGCGGTGTTGTCACTGGGAGCGGCAGCGGCGGCGAGGCTGCTGGGGCGGCCGCCTCTCACGCGCGCCCTCTGGCTGCTCGTGCTGTTGAAGCTGGTCACGCCCCCAATCTGGACGATCCCCGTGCCGCTTCCGATCGGAGCGTCGGCGCACGCGCCGCCGACATCCGCGGCACCGGCCAAAGCGCCCGGCCATCTTCTCGTGCGGCCGGGCCTGCGGTCCGCGAACGTCGCAGAGCGGGTCATCGACGACCCGCCATCGGACGTGATCCAGGAAGTGGCGCGGGCACAGACGCGGGCAACGGTGGTATCCCCCGCGCGCGATTCGGAACGGAAGCCCGGCCGCCGGTCGCAGATCGAACAGCATTGGCCATTGCTGGCCGCGACCTTCTGGCTCGGCGGGTCGGGCGCATATCTGCTGTTGGTCGTGCGATCGGCCAAGCGTTTGCGGCGGCTGGTGGGAGAATCGCATCCCGCGCCCCGGGACGTGACGCGGCGATGCGCGGCATTGGCCGATGGCCTGGGCCTGAGGCGGCCGCCGGAGGTTCGGTTTCTCGATAGCGCCTTGACGCCGATGCTCTGTGCCATCGCCCGGTGCCCGAGGGTGCTCGTTCCGGCTGGGCTCTGGGAGAAGCTGACCGACGGCCAGCGCGACTCCATTCTCGCGCACGAACTGGCGCACCTCCGCCGTCGCGATCACTGGGTGCGGCTGTTCGAGCTGCTCGTTTCGGTTGTCTACTGGTGGCTTCCGGTCGTGTGGTGGGCGCGACGCGAGCTGCGCGAGGCCACCGAGCAGTGCTGCGACGCCTGGGTCCTTTGGACCCTGCCGCGGTCGTCAACGAATTACGCGACGGCGCTGATCGAAGCGATCGATTACCTATCCATGGCCCCAGCCGCCGTGCCTTTGTTGGCCAGCGGGATGGGCCAGTTCACCGACCTCAAAAGGAGGCTCGTCATGATTAACCGAGGAAAAGTGCGGCGGGCGCTGAGCTGGCCGGCCTTCGCCGGCGTGTGCGTCGCGGCCGCCCTGCTGCTGCCGTTTTCTCCCACGCTTGGGCAGACCGCCGTGTCCGTCGGGCAGCCGCAATCGGAAACGGGTGATTCACCCGCCGTCAGCGGGGCAACGACCGCAACGCTGGGCGAACGACCGGTGCAACTGACGGTCCCGTCAAATAACGACAACACGGCCCAGCAGCAGCCTGATCGCGCCCGGATCGAAGCGGCCCGCGCTGACGTGCAGGAGCTAAGGGCCAAATTGGAGGCAGCCGAAGCTCGGCTGGCCCTGCTGGAACATGGCGATCATACCGTCACCCGTGAACTCGACCTCACTTACGGACGGGCCGGGACGGGCGGTGGCGCCTACGTCCGAACCGCGCCCGAGGGATTGCCGTCCACGTCCAACAAGGTCTACGCGGGCGAAGGGCGCTTTGGCGGCGGGACCGGCTTCGGCGGCGGGGCCGGCTATGCGGCCGGGTCTCGTTCGGTGCCCGAGAATTTGGCAAGTGGGAGTGCCGAGTATCGGCTCGACTTGCTGGAACAGCAGCTTCGGCAAATGCAGCACGAGCTGCACCAAATCCGGCAGCAAATTCATCCCGACCGGCCGAGCGCGCTTCAGGCGAAATAGTTCGCCTCGCCAAAGCGAATCGCAGCGGCCGGGCGCGCCGTGCGCCCGGTCGCCATTTTGTTGTGGGAGGTCTATCCCACGCCGACGTGATCGAGTTCCATTACATCGCGGCAGGGAACGATTCCTTGCATGCGGCCATGTTCGTCGATGGCAGGCAGGGCGAGGTATCGGTAGCGCGAGAAGAGTTCGGACGCCTCGCGCAGCGTTTCGTCGATGCTGAGCGTGACGGTCGCCTCCTTCATGATTTCCTTCAGCGGAGTCTGGTCCGTCGACGTCAGCAAATCGGTGGTGTTGATGACCCCGATGAGCTTCTCGTCCGCATCCAACACGTACAGATAGGCGACCGCCTCGCGCTCCTTGGCGGCCCGCAGACTCTGGCGGGCTTCGAGCACCGTCGAATCGGGCCGGAGCTTCACAAAATCGGTCGATACGTAATTGGCGACGATGCTCTCCTGCTTCTCGAGGATCTCCCGGACTTTCCTGGCCTTCCCTGGGTCGAGCAGCCGCAGGATCGGCCCCACCTCGGCGAAGGGGAGCACGGCCAGCACGTCGGCAGCCTGCCCCGGGGTCATTGCGTTGATCAGCCGGCCCACCTTCTCTTTGGGCATCGCCGCCACCACCTCGCGCTGCGCTTTGGGGTCGAGTTCCTCCAGCGCATCCGACGCGATCTCGGGAGCGAGCCAGTCGAAGATGGCCAGCCGCTGCCCTTCGTTGAGCTGCTCGATGATGCGCGCCACGTCGACCGGCGGCATTTTCGCCAATTCTTCCCGGACGACCTTCAGCTTGATATCACCGGCGAAGCTCCCAATCCCCTCGGGCAGAGGCTCGACGAGATTCCAGGCCACAATGTCGTTCTCGATCCGGTCCGTGACGCTGGCCGTCAGTCGGGCCAGCCATCGCAAGCCGATCCGACGCAGCAGCGCCCGCTTGCTCAAATCGACGCCGACGACATAGAGGCGGTTGTTCTGAAATGCGAGCGTCACGTCGTAGACGACTTCCACCTCCCGCCCTTCGACGTCAAGCACCTTCTTGTCGACGATATAGTCTTCCAGCAGCACCGCGCCGGCGGGCTCCGTTTCGAGCAATTCCGTCTGGGGTTGCGTTTGGACGACGACGGCCCGGTCGGTCAGTTCGCGCACCTGGTCCCAGGGAACGAACCAACGAGGCCGGCCGAACGGCCGATCGACGCACACGTGGGTCACGTCCGCAACCATGTCTTTGTCGACGATGACCAGGTCCGACAGCTTGCCGATCTTCTCGCCGCCGCAGACGACCGGGCGTTTGATCAGGTCGCTGAGCCGCAGGAGGTGCTCACTCGGTGTCCCGCCCGAAGAGAGGGTCGTGTGCATGGCCACCTCACTAGTTTCCAGTCAGGGCCTTCTGTTTCGCGAGCAGGATGAACTTGACGATCATCAGCACGACGAGCAAAAGCAGGTAAACCCGCAGGCCGATGAGGCAGAACTTTACGAAGAAAGTCGTCTCGATCTCGGGCTTCGCGTACTTGCGATTGATCTCCCGGACCTGTGACACCAGGCTCTTGATAATAGCACTCATGAGAAACGCTCCGTCATGGTCATTTCAGGGCGCTGACCGCGTAAAGGGTGGAGGTCACGATGATGCAGACCACGATGGTCACGTTCGCGATGTTCTGCCAGCGCGTGTTCGTGTGCTTCCCCATCGTTTTCTTGTCGTTGAGCAGCAGGATCAGGAACACGAGTGCCGCGGGAAGCAGCGTGGTCGCGATGACCTGCACGAACAGCGTGATCAGGACCAGCGGGGCATTGGGAATCAGCACGACGGTCCCCGCCAGCAGCAGGTCGAAAAAGTAGTAGGCGTAGAACCAAGGCGCCTCCTTCACCTTCTTGTTGAGGGAGTGGGCCCACCCGAACACTTCACCGAAGGCCCACGAGCTGGCCAGCGAGATGCATACCGCGCCGAGCAGGCCGGCATCGAACAACCCGATGGCGAAGACCGTGCCGATGAACCGGCTGCGCGGCATGATCATCTTGGCCGCCTCGGCGGCGTCGTTCACCTGTTGGCCGTACAGCAGCGTACCGCACACCACGATCAACACCACCGCCACCACGACGGTCAACAGCGCCCCGACCGCCGTATCCACTTTGCCGAACCGGATGTCCTTCTCCTTCATTCCCTTGTCCACGACGGAGCTTTGCTGGAAGAAGAGCATCCACGGCGCGATCGTCGTGCCGATGTTGGCCATCAGCATGAAGAAGAGAGTGTTGGTCAGCCCGCCGGGCGGAAGGTGCGGGATGAAGCTGTTGCGCAGGATGTCCTTCACCGAAGGGTGCACGATGAATGCCGCGGGGATGTAGATCAGGTTCACCACGCAGAAAACGAGTGTGATTTTCTCCCACGTCCAGTAGCGGCCCGACATGATCATCGATCCCATGATCAGCCAGCAGATCACGACGGTGAGCGCGGGCGGGAGGTGAAAGATGCTCAGGGCCGCGGTCATGCCAATGAACTCGGTGATCATGGTCAGCCAGTCGGTGACGACCAGATCGAGCAGGGAGAACCAGCCCCAGAACCGCCCGAAGGCGCCGAAGATTGCCTCCGCGTGCCCCCGCTTGGTGACCGCGCCCAGGCGGACCGTCATCTCCTGAACGTAATACGCGACGGGGCCCAGCAGGATGAGGAACCAGAGCAGGTGCAGTCCGTATTGGGCGCCGGTGGCCGTGTACGTTGTGATGCCGCCGGCGTCGTTGTCGGCCACCATCACGATGACTCCCGGCCCGGCAATGGCGAAGAACAACCGCATCGCCTTGGCGGACCTGCGGAATGCAAAGAACGACCTGGCGACCACATTCAGGCCCGCGTCTTTGGCGGGTCTGGGCGGCGTCGTTGCGACTGCCGTGGGTCTCTGGTTGATTGTAAGATTCCCCATTTTCCTGGTCTCACAGTCTCTAAGGACGATATCGGCACTTCAAATAGCGATCTCGGTTTGTTTTTGGCACCAGACGAGTAGAATCGCCAGGGCGGCTGTTTCACAGCCGCTTATACCGACCGCGGTTTCGAGCACAGACATGATCCATCCCTGGCACGACGTCACCCCTGGTGAAGACATTCCCGCGGAATTCAATGCCATCATCGAAATCCCGTTCGGATCCAGCGTCAAATACGAGCTGGACAAGGCCAGCGGGCTGATCAAACTCGATCGGGTGCTTTACTCGGCGGTGTATTATCCCGCGAATTACGGGTTCATCCCGCAGACGCTGGCCGAGGACGACGATCCGCTGGACGTCCTGGTTCTTTGCCAGGAGACGGTGACGCCGCTCACGCTCATCCATGCCCGCACCATCGGGCTGATGACGATGATCGACGGCGGCAAGAAAGACCACAAGATCATCGCCGTGGCGACCGAGGACCCCGAGTTCAATTCCTATCGGGAGGCCTCCGAGATGCCGCCCCACCGGCTCTCGATGTTGCGCCGCTTTTTCCAGGATTACAAGCAACTGGAGGGCAAGGCGGTCGAGGTGGACGAAATCCAGGCGGCCCGGGACGGCTATCCGATCATCGAGGACGCCCTGCACCGCTACAGCCGCCAGCGCCGACGCGGGTTCAAATGATCCGAGCTCCGCAATTGAGTTGAAACGGATTCGGGCCGATTAAGAAGATTGCGGGACCGTTCTGCGCCATCTGTACGGGTTGTCAGAGTAGTTTTCGCTTCAGCGGAGGCCCCCGCATGGAAATCGTCGCTGTCACAACCTTATGATGGGCTGCATCGTACAACTACAACACTGCTGTAATGTAGTGCGGTGGCGATGACTTGGCCGGGAGTTTTTCTCCCGGCGGCGAGGGAATCCTTATGTCTGAACAAGGATCTGAGCGGCCCGGCCCAAAACGGAACAGGACCGGCATGGGTAACGGCGGGATGCGCTTCGGCCGCGGGCTGCTGGGCTGGCTTCTCTTCGTGGCCGTCGCCGCCCTGCTGTTCGTCTGGCTCAAGCAGCAGAGCCCGGGCTCTACCACCATCTCGCTCAACGCCTTTTGGCAGCAGGTCGAGCACACCAATATCGAGAAAATGGTGGTCGACGCCGACGAGGTCCAAGGGAAGCTCAAGGTCGAACAGCTCATCAATGGCCAGCATGTCACCAGCTTCAAGACCAATCTGCCCGGCGGCACCAGCCAAAACTGGCAATTCACGAAGGACCTGTTGGACAAGACCGGCGCCACCACCGATATCCGCGCGGAACCGACCAATAACATCCTGGTCAACTTCATCCTGCCGTTCATCCCGTGGCTGCTGATCCTGGCGTTCATCTGGTTCTTCGTCTTCCGCCAATTGCGCAACAGCGCCGGGGCGGGAGGCATGCTCGGCAACTTCGGCCGCAGCAAGGCCAAGCTCAACAGTAAGGAAAACACCAACGTCACCTTCGATGACGTGGCCGGCGTTGAAGAGGCCAAGGAAGAGGTGATGGAAATCGTGGAGTTCCTCAAGAACCCCAAGAAGTTCCAACGTCTGGGCGGCCGGATTCCCCGCGGCGTGCTGCTGGTCGGAGAGCCCGGAACCGGCAAGACGCTCCTGGCCAAGGCCATCGCCGGCGAAGCGGACGTGCCCTTCTTCTCCATCAGCGGCTCCGATTTCGTCGAGATGTTTGTCGGCGTGGGCGCCAGCCGCGTCCGCGACCTGTTCAAGCAGGCCAAGGACAATAGCCCGTGCATCATCTTCCTGGATGAGATCGACGCCGTCGGCCGACGCCGTGGCAGCGGGTTCTCATCGGGCGGACATGACGAGCGCGAGCAGACCCTGAACGCCATCCTCGTCGAGATGGATGGGTTCGACAGCAATGACCAGGTGATCGTCTGTGCCGCCACCAACCGCGTGGACGTGCTCGACCCGGCGCTCACCCGCCCCGGCCGATTTGACCGGCAGATTTACGTCCCGCTCCCTGATATCAAAGGCCGCATGGACATTCTGCGGGTCCACAGCCGAAAGGTGAAGCTCGGGCCCAACGTCGACCTGATGCGCCTGGCCCGGGCGACTCCCGGCTTCAGCGGTGCCGACTTGGCTGCCATTATCAATGAATCGGCGCTGGCCGCCACGCTGGCCGGCAAGGAGTACATCGAGCAGGACGACCTGGAAGAGGCCCGCGATAAGGTCCGCTGGGGTCGGGCCCGCAAGAGCCGCGTGATCGACGAGAAAGACAAGATCGCCACCGCCTACCACGAGGCTGGCCACGCCGTCGTGCAGTACCTGACCAAGGACGCCGACCCGATTCACAAGGTGACCATCATCCCGCGAGGCGGGTACGGCGGCGCCACCATGGCCCTGCCCGAGAAGGACCGCCTGAACTACTCCAAGCGGTGGTGCATCGCGACGATCAAGACCTGCTTCGGCGGACGGATCGCCGAGGAGATGTTCTGCGGCGACGTGAACACCGGCGCCCTGGGTGACATCCGTCAGGCGACCGGCTTGGCCCGCCGAATGGTCCGCGAGTGGGGGATGAACGACCGCCTCGGATTCGTTTATTATGGCGAAGATGACAGCAAGCCCAACTACTTCGACATCGGCGGCGGCCGCGAGTACTCCGAGGAAACCGCCCGCGCCATCGACGAGGAGATTAAGAAGCTGATCGACGCGCTCTACGATGAGACGCGGCATCTTCTGGACGGCAACCGCGATCGCGTCGAAGCCATCGCCCAGGCGCTTCTCAAGTACGAGACGCTCGACTCGGCCGACATCGAGCGGATCATGCGCGGCGACAACCTGAGCAAGCCGACCGTCAGCGACCTGCTGGCCAAGGAGCAGACCCGCCGGGCGACCGTGATCGCCCCGGCCGAGAACCCCAAGGCGCCCGACGTCCAGCTCGGCGGCGGTCCGCTGCCAGCACCGGGGTGACTCCCTCCAGCCGAACCAGCCATTCGTCCGATAATGCCGCCGGGGGCTTCGTCTCAGGAGCCGGCGGTTGCAGCTTCTTCAGATGCGCTTCTCTCAACCGCCGGTCACGGCAGACGCGGCGTCGGACCGCGCCGCCTCGAGCTGGGCCGCGAACCTCGGGGCATTGGCCGGCACTCAGCCATGGCTGGCGGAGCAAATTGCTCCCGTGGTTCCCGAGGTGAGTTGGATCCATGCGCGCGACGGCTCGCTGACGGGGATGCTGGCCGGCGAGCGTTGGTGGGCCGGCTGCTCATTGCCGGCGCGAGCCGCCAGGTTCATGCTCAAGACGCTGGACATCCGCGGGAGCGTCGCCTGCTTCCTGGCCCCCGTTCATGCGGCGCAAGTCCGTGTCGCACTGGAGTTGCTCGATGCACGGCAGGCGATCGTGGCAATTGTACCGGAAGAACACGTCCTGTCGGTATTGCTCCACTGCGATGACTTCTCCAGCGAAATCGTGGCGCATCGACTCTGGTTCGCGGCGGGTCAGGTGTGGCAGGAACAGTTACGGCGTATATTTACCGAGAACCCGGGCCTGTCCACGCCAGCCCAGTTCATCCGCCCGATCCTAGCCGATCCCGAGCCGGCCGACCGTCTGATCGGACCGGCCCAGAAGGTCTTCGCCGATGAGGCGGCAGGCCGATCCGAGAAGATTCAAGCGCTGGTGACAGCTCGTAAGACACGCGATCGCGCCGGAAACGTCTGCATGATCGCGCCATCCGGCTTTCGACTGTGGGAATCCGCCGCGGCCGAGGTGCTCGCCGGCCTGCTGGGCAGCGGCGACGCGACTAGCGGTCCGACTTTTGCGCAGCTCGACACCGATGATCCAACGTCCGCCTCCCCGCTGGCGCTGGCGGGAATGCTGGCCGAATCGGACGCCCTGGTCACGGCCAACGTCTTCCGGAGCGATGCGCCCGGCGTGGCCCCGGCCGATATGCCTTGGATTGCGTGGGTCACCTCCCCGCGAATTCCAGCTCCCGATGCGGCGAACCCTCGCGATGTGTTAATCCTGGCAGATCCGTCGTGGCAAGGCCGTGCGGAGCAGGCAGGTTGGCCAAGCCACCGTTTGCGAGTTGCCGGCTGGGCGGACCTGGCACCACGCCCCCACCTCGACAATGCACCCGGATCGTTGGGATTGCTGGCGGACACGGCGCCGATCGAGCCGCCTGAGCAGGTGACCGATTATTCCAGCCAGTTGCTCCTGTGGGAGATGATTCAGGCGGAACTGACGCACGACCCCTTCCTCGTCGGCGACGATGCCGAGCGGTATCTGGCCAACCGCATGGCGAATCGCCAAATAGCCGAACAGGGCTTGGATCGCGGGCTGTTCCTCGAGCGGCTGATCGTTCCCGCCTACCAGCAGGGTTTGGCGCGGGTCCTGATTGCGTCAGGCATTCCGCTCCGGCTGTTTGGCAAGGGATGGGACCGGATCGGTGAGTTCGCCCCACACGCATACGGCCCGGTCCAGTCGCGACCGCACTTCTGCCAGGTCCTTAGCGAGTCGTCGGCGCTCGTGCATGCGTGGCCGTTTCGGCACGCCCATCCG
>Ga0073928_10006693_pt1 | contig 15379 bp, 10 predicted proteins | sample PaiPotPPA55metaG_FD_76969 | JGI IMG/M metagenome (GOLD analysis project Ga0073928, IMG submission 76969) | Iron sulfur acid spring bacterial and archeal communities from Banff, Canada, to study Microbial Dark Matter (Phase II) - Paint Pots PPA... ... | reverse complement strand
GATGATAAACTGAATGCGGTCGAACTTCTCTACATATGTGGTCACGGCCGCATGTTCACTGCCGGCGTAAATCATCACGGGTACATCATATTTGGCGGCGGCGGACAGGATATGTTGATGTGCACCCGAGGGCAAAGCCTTAATATCCAAACCGGAGGCGATGCGAATACAAAGCCGATTAGGCGCCTGGCGCAGGTGAGCAATTGGATCTTCGACCTCCTGATCGTTGGGGTCAAAGCGCACCACATAAGCAAAGCGGCCCGGAAAACGGCTGACCGCTTCTTCCGCGAATTTGTACGTGTAACGATTCACTCCATTGGGCAGTTTGGTGCGCTCGGGCGGCCAAACGTCGATTATTGCGGCTGCCACACCGAGCGCATCCATGATCACGACCGATTGGTCGAGTCCCCGATGGTTTGCATGGACCTGCGCGTCGACAATTTCCATCACCTTGCTCCCGGATCGAGGCTATTAACGAAAGTGGCAATAGCCAAGACCAACTCTGGACTGGAAGTCAAATGAATTCCGATACCATCGGCGAAGATTCCGCCGCTGTGCGACGTTGCCGCGGATTGTGTGCAGAGCGGGCAAAGCTACGCGGTGCGGGATCCCAAATATTTTTTCGGGTCGAACGCGCTTCGCGACGTTATGCGGTTAAGCGCGGCTATATGCGGCTAACTGCGGTAAACTGCGGTGGCGGAAAAACTTGGTTGGGAGGCGGAAGCATGACAGGCTGCTGAATCCGTCCCCTTCAGTGCCCTTTCCTCCTCTGCTATGCGCATGGAGCGGCGCCTGCACTACTGGCCCTCCGTGTGGGGCTTTGCCGGCCTGGTCACGCCGATATCCCCAAGCTCAGCCGCCGATGAGATCAAAACAGATCAAACGCAGATCGTCCCGCGTCAGAATCACCGCTGGCTGATCATTCGCCGCCGGCGGACCGCCCGGTGTCTCTCCGAACTGTGCGTGCAGTTCATTAATCGCGTCCAGCAATATCTGGATTGCGCCGGTGCGCCGGAAGTCTCTGAAAGCGGCGCGCAGCCGCGTGATCTGCATCTGCCGCATTGGCATGCTGATAAACTTTATCGCTTCCACCGCGGCCGGGCGATCGACGTCCGGATGGCTCAGGTAACCCTGAATTGTAGTGGCGGCGGTCTGCTGAATCGGGTCGAGCGAACGCGGCGCGGCGCCGCGCGCTCTTTGTTCTTCTACCGAACTGAGAATGTTCTCAATCACCTTTTCCTGGAGGTCGAAGACGGCACTGAAAAGTTCGGCATCGACAACTCGAGGAGTGTCGCGATCGCAGGCGATTAGGTTGGCAATGAGATAACGATTATCAATAATCCCATCGCTCGCCTGTCTGTCAGCCCGACCAGGCGAGCGAGGCGTAAGCCGGAACGAGCGCGTGGAGGGATCAACGCGAAGCGATGCGTTGTCGCTCGCTGCGTTACTCTTAAGATCGACATATTTCCAGAAGTGGAGCCTCTCTCCATGTTCAGGACGGCTCTGGAAATAAAAAAACACGCCCTTCGCTCCCGGCCGGACAAGTCCTGAATGAATTCCGTCCGGAATTTCTTCCAACGCGTCGCGAGCCCCGCCGGCGAGAAGTTCACGCAATTGCTTGAGCAGAAATTCGTTGCTCGCCAGCTCAGTGAACTGCTCTTCCTCTTCGATCACCGAACCATCTTCGTCGCGGATACGGCGCAGGGTATTGAAATTGCGCGGATGCACCGCCTCGCCGAGGATGCTCGCGTCGAGGAATCCGGTGACGTCAATCGCGGCGATTTTCTCCGACAGGCCCTCGACCAGGCGCAGCAGCCGCTCCAAGCCCTCATCCGGAAACATGTTGTAGATCATCAGCCGGTCGAATTCGGTCCCGATCCGGTCGATGCGGCCCGCACGCTGGACCATGCGCGTTGGATTCCAGTGCAGATCATAGTTGATCAAGTAACCGCAGTCCTGCAGATTCTGGCCCTCCGAGAGAACGTCGGTCGAAATCAGAACATCGATTTCCTTTTCGCTTCCGGTCAGCTCGGCCGCATCGTTTGACTTGGGTGCGAACAGCCGCACGATCCGGGATCGGTCTTTGGGACTCGCATCGCTGTCCATCCGCCGCACGTTGATGGTCCCGAGCTGCTTCTGAAATTTCGCTGCGTCAGGATTATCCAGATCGCCGAGTTGAGCGTACAGGTAACGCGCGGTGTCTTTGTAATAGGTGAAGAGCAGGACCTTCTTGCCGCGCAGTTCTGTGGCCAGTATCTCTTTTAGACGGGCGAGCTTGGCATCGTCCTGCACCCGAATCTTGCTGACGCGATTCCATATGTTGGACAGGATACGCTTGTCGTCTGCGAGCGAGTCATGCAGGCGACGCAGGTCGTATTTCGAGGCGTCAACCGTTTCCATCCCAGTGACAGCCTCGCGCGCGTCCTCTGTGGCGTCGATCTCCCCAGCTCGCGAGCGGGGTGTCGCATCATCTTCTTCGTCCTCAGTGGTCAAAAACCGCATCGCACGAGTAAAGTCGGTGCTCTTGAGCACGCGTCCTTGCAGGATGTAGGACTCGAACGTCTCGATGAAGGCGAGCGCGCGGCGAATGCTAATGCGGAAAGCAGCCACGCTTGATTCGAAGCGCTTCAGATAGCGGCTCTTGAAAATTCCGACCAGGGCCTGCTCGCGTCCGGCCTCGAACTCGTCTATGGCGACGTCTTTTTTCTTGTAGGCTTCGAGGTTGTATGGCGCGAGCGCGAGGCGTTCGATGCCGGAGACGATCTCCTCGTAGATGCCCGCGTAAGTAGATTCCAGGTCGTAACGGATTGTCTTCAGGCTGCGCTGCGGGAAATGGACTCTTTTTCCGCCGATGGTCGCTTCGGGATAGGTGCTCTTGATGAAGCCTCGCGTGCGCCGGATTACAATTTCTTCCAGCAGATTGAACAAAGCGAAAACGCCGTCACGGAGCCGGAGCGAACGTCGTGCCGCGAGAAAGTATCTATACAGGTCACCGATTCCGCTCGCCGCGAAATAGCTACGGTCGCCACCGGTAACCAGTGAGAGCTGATTGTACAGATCCATCAAATCATTATTGATGGGCGTCGCCGTCAGCAGGATGACTTTCTTGTGCGCGCCGTCCCGGCCACGGCCGCCGTGCGCGCCGAGCAGGCTTTCGAGCGCGCTGTAGCGCTGCGCCGCCTGATTGCGGAAGTTATGCGATTCGTCGATCAGCACTACGTCGGCATCGCCCCACGTGGCGGGGTCGAACTCCTCGCGCCCCAACTCCTCTTGCGAGAGCACGCTGGCCGGAATCGTGGCCTCTCGCAGCTCGGCCTCCCACATGTCACGCAGACTCGCCGGGCATACGACGACCGCTTTTTGGCGCATATGATAGGCAAAGTCTTCGAGCAGCTTCTTACCAATCCAGGTCTTGCCCAGGCCGACCGAGTCAGCGATCATCACGCCGTCGAACCGGGCCAGAATCTTGCGCGCTTTCTTGACCGCATCCTCCTGGAACTCCGCCAACTCGATCGCGGAGCGAGTCATCTGGGGCTGTTCTTCGCCCAGTTCATCTTTGAAGTACTCGTAAAGCGCCTTGATATAGACCTGGTACGGCGTGTATTCCTTGCGGCCGAACTTGGAAGCGTCGAGCAGGTCGATTAGCTCCTGCTTGAAATCGCGGCTGTCGGCCCATTGGCGCTCATACCATGACTCCAGGTCGATGATGGCACGGGCGCCGACTTCGCTTTTGAGTAGTTGGCGATTTTCGAGTGTAATACGCTCGCCCAGGCGCGAGTCGCTGAGCCACGAAACTGCGCGCGCTGCGTCAGTGTCGTCCGCGTCAGCCTTGTCAAGCAACACTTTATGGACGAGATTCAGTTCCCGGTTCGAGGTGAGGCCAGGGACGGTAAAATTGGAAGAGCCGACCACCGCCAGGATTGGCTGGAAACGGTCGAAGATCATCTGCTGCCCGGGCCGGTCGGAATAGAAGAGCCAGCACTTCGCATGGAGGAAGCCGTTATCATGGAGGCGCACGCGCACCGAGTCGCGGCGTAAATACGCAATCAGGTCTTCGACCAGGCGAAGAGTCTTCTCGTCCAAAGGCAGCGCTTCAAGGTCGCGACGTATCAACCCTTTGACGACGCCGGCATCTGGCCGCAATCCGATTTGATCGCCCGAAGTGGGCTCAGCACCCAGGATCAGCCGCAAATTCCCGAGCCCAAGCAGACCGTCTCGGAGCAAGCCGAAGCCCGCCGCAGTGAAATAAGCGGTGGCGACATCGAGCGACCTCGCCGCATGCTGGTGGAGCAGCGCGCCGAGCACGTCGGCCATCCGATGGGTCTGATTATCGATTACGTAGGGAACGCGCATCGGCGTTGTGTTCCATTCCACGGCCTGCGTTTTCGGGTGGTTGGTTTCATTGCCGCTCGCTCATGCGGCGGGAGCCTCGCGCGGCTGGCGCAAATCGATGGTCACGTGAATCTCGTCATAGGGTACGCTCGGTGCCTGCGCCCGCCCCTTGCCGGTTCGCGAGGCGAGGCTGACCAGCCCGAGTCGCTCAAGCAGAGCGATATCGGTGCTCACGTTCTTATAATCACGCCCCACCAGCTCGGCCAGTTCGTAGATCGACGCCGGCCTATGCCGGACGATTGCAACCAGGAGTTCCAGGCGCTTTTCGGTTAGGATCCGCCGAAGCTCTTCGACGCTTTCGAAATAAAGCCCAGGCTCTTCCGGCGTGCGGTCGCCGCGCGCGACCCGCCGCATCGCGTTGCGAAGCACCTGGGACCGCTCGGCGCTGCTGCGGATACCAATGTTAAGCCGCCGTGCGCTCATAGTATTCCCTCCAGAATAAGAGCCACGTCTCGAAAGAAATCATCGAGCAAGGTGTCCTCGTCCACGAAACGGTAAGCGGTCTGGGTGTCGCGCACGTAGCGGTGATGCGACTTGCCACGGTGAACGTCATATAGCAGGACCACCTCACCGCTCTCGAGGTCCACCAGGCATAGCGAGTAGCGGATTCCTTCCGGGAGGTCAGGGCTGGGCAGGAACGTCGAGATTCGGACTTCCTGCAGATAGCGCCCGTCTCCGATTACGTCCCGCGCCTCAAGGATCACTGGTGGCACGAGGTATTATGGCGCATGGCACCATAACAGACAACTAACGTGTCAGTGGCTGATAATCAGAATCTCAGGAAAATGTGCGATCTACCCGGGAGTTGCTCCGCAAGTGTCCCATGATGAAAGCGACCGCACGCAATTAGGTCCTCGACCACCCGAAAGTTCTTTTCCTCAAAAAGGAGCGCTTCATGGTTCGCGGCGGGATGAACCCTTTAACAAGTCCTGCATCTGGCCGCAATCCGATTTGCTCGCCCGAAGTAGGCTCAGCACCCAGGATCAGCGACAGATTGCCAAGCCCAAACAGCCCCTCCCGGAGGAGACCGAAGCCCAGCACAGTAAAATAGGCGGTGGCGATATCAAGCGATCTGGCCGCGTGCTCGCGCAACAATGCGCCGAGCACGTCGGCCATCCGATGGGTCTGATTATCAATGACATAAGGAATCCGGATGTCGCTGTCGCTCATTTCATTGTCGGAACCTCAAAGCATGCGTGCGTTATTAGTAGGACAGGCGTCCCTGCCTGTCGAGAACGCGCGAGCGTCTTGGCGCGCGCCACCTTTTTAAGATTGCTCACCGCTCCAGGGGCCATACCCAAGGGTAACTCTCCATCTCTGGCCAGCGCTTCCATGGATTGGCGATGATGTAGTCGCACTTTTGCACCAATTCCTTGTCATCGCGAATGATCCGATCGAAGTACTCGTCCTGCCAGGCGCGGCCGAAGCGCCGTTTCCCACGCTGCATCTGATGGGCGGTGAAGGACTTCCAGGAATGGAGGATGCTCTCCAGCTCATAGTTGGCAAGCGGTGTTATTAAGGCATGCACGTGATCATCCATCACTACATATGCAGCTAATTCATAGCGGTGACCATCGAATTTCCTGATTGCGCCCGCTACCAGGTCCCGCTCGCTTCCGTCAAGTTCCTGTTGTCCCCGAGCGAGCTGCCAGGTTACGAAGTACATGGCGTGGTCTTGCCTCCAATGAGGAAGTTTTCTGCGACAACAGGGTTCAGTAGTTTCTCAGCGGCGGCGCGAGCGAAGACGCTCGCGCGTCATCGACAGGCAGGGACGCCTGTCCCACTAACAGGACCTAGGCGAGCGCGACGCATATGTCTTCAGCCAGAGTTGGATAGCTTCATTGATGTTCACCATTGCCTCCGCGACCGCGTCGCCCGGGCGGTAGCAACCGAGCAGCGCGGGACAGCTCACGACGTAGCCTCCGGTCTCGTCCGGTTCCAGAAATTTGCTTCGGAGTTTGGTCCACTCATGGGCCTGTGCGAGCTACGAATTCGATAAGTAACGTTGTAGCCACATGATCCTGCGCCACCGGGAAGCGGCCTCATCGACGCCTGGTTGTCCCGATCACTGCGAAACAGCCAAGGGGACCCTGCACTCGACCATACGGCAGGCTGGTCTTACGGTCGAGCAACTCTCTGCATTGCTTGCACCCCTGATTCATAGCGGGCGGTGTGCTCGCGCAGGAAGTGCGCCACATCGGCTATGCAACGAAGGCGGTTCTCGATTACGTAGGCAATGCGCGTCACGCGGCCGGCTCTGCTCAGGAGGTGGCTCCGTTAACGTGCTGAGAGATAGTGCTATTTCCCTCCGGGCGGAGGATTTTCATGTAAGTCTGCTCGCTATCGCGTGACTCCCACGCTCCTGTAACGAATTCAGTCAGAGCTGGCAGGTCTTTCTCAACTGTTGTGCGCCACAGCTGTGCTTTGTATTCGTATACGCGTAAGAGATTGTCGACGTCGAAAATTCTGCCGGTCCCCTCCGCTTTGACCAGAACCACGGGTTTTTCCTTTGCGATTCGCACACCAAGTTCAAACAGGACATTCGGGTTATGTTCGGTCAGATCCGCGATCACTAGTTCCGCATCCAGCAGGTCTTTCACAATCGTCGACTGTATAAGGTCACTTCCCTGCCGATTTGCGGTTCTCACCGTAAACCCCGCGCCGCTCGCGGCTGGAGTTAGTAAGCTCCTCAGAACTTCCTGAAAGAATCCTTTGGGGTGAGAATCGTCACGCTCTTGGAACGGCATGATGATAAAAGCAATAAGTCCTTCCTTGCCCTTACTTGGCTCCGCTAATGTAACCGTTGAGGGCACGACCTGAGCATCGTCGGCCTGAGCAAGTTGGTCGCGGGCCTGTGTATCGGCAATTGGCACAAAACCACCCGAGCGAATATCCAAATAGGTGCAATTTTCGCGAAAAAGTCGAGAAAACTGCTCGTGATCTTCGGGTGCTATTTTGAATTCCCGCTCTAGAGTGTTACGGAGATACTTCATTTCTGGAAGATCGCTGCTTTTGTAATGCTCCAAGACTTTGCGAAACGGCTCTACTCGCAGGAAGGCCTCTCGCTTCTTTTGAAGCTCTGCCTGAGGGTTAGGCGCATATACAATGTCCTTTCCCAGCGCCGTGAGTTCGATTTTGTCACTGTCACGACTTCCAGACGTCAGACCGTAGTCTCTCGCGCCTGCCGCGAGATAGAAAAAGGGATTTGTCTTGCGCGACATGCCGACAGCCTGGGCAACTTCTTCAGTTGCCCAGGGGTTGCCGCCGTTCTTTTCCTTAATCGCGAGAGGCACCTTCATGGCCTCTTCCAGCGTTACCCGGGGGAATTTGACGCTGGTCTTGCTGCCCTTCTCCGCCTGCATGGAAGGCGTTTCAGCTTCGGCTTCTTCTTCACTGGCATGGCCGACTAACCCCGTTTCCATGTTTCGGCCTTCCTTGATTATGCGAAAGCCGATGGTGGTAAAGTGGAAGCGCGTCGAGCATATTCACCGTTTCGATATGTCTTGTTCTCGATTGGGCAAGGGTTCCCGCTCGGCTGCGCTACCTTCCTTCGATTATCGACGCTTCGGTCTCGCTTATTCCGTACAGTTGATAGACTGCGGCGTCGAGCTCAGCCCTGATATCATCATAGCCCCGCTGAACCGCCCGGCGGCATAGGTTTTCGAGCGCAACCACCTGGGAGGCGCCAGGAACGGCGACCGGGAGCTCACGTAAATACTGGGGCATGAAGCGAACGAAGCCTCTCTGCAGCGCGGTCCCCGTCTTGGCCAACACCCAAAATAATAGGTGCGAATTTAACAGACATGTGAGCGTCGGCAGAGAAATAGGAACCTGTGGCGCGAGGGTCAAACAGTAGGCGGTGATGGAATAGAACTTTCCGTTATGATCCAATGCCTCCGAGGGGCGATCGTTGTAATCGGGAAGCATCACTTTGGGCTGCTCGAAAAGATCGAGGTTTTTCGGGTATATGTAGCCCCACCAACCGGCGCGATCCATCTTCCCGTCTTCGCGAGCCCGGAGTCGTTCTTCGCACCGCTTCAAATACTTCCACGCAAAGGGAAAATTGTTCCGAATCTTGCGCTCGGCAATCAGCTGGGGTTCGGGACCTGCCAGTTCGTACGGAAACAGAATCCACCGATCGTTGTATGACAGCGAGAACGCGCGGATCTCATCGCCCGAAAGAAGCGGTTTGAGAAGGGCAGTCTCGATTTCGTGGGCCTCGTCGGTTGCACGAGACTGAACCCAGAAGGTCTTCTTCGACGCTTTTTTCGTGCCCTGAAAGACGTAAATGCCATTGTCGCTGGTTCGCAAACCTTGGAATGCCCGATCCAGAAACGCCGATAGCGTTGGATAACCTCCGGACAAGAGCCGTTTCAGAAGGGCTGTTTCAGCTTCGTCTGCGAATGCCCAAACGCCCCCATCTATCGGAAGGGACTGCGCGCTGCGAAAATTATCGCCTCCGATCTCTCCAATGGAGGCGTCGACGTATGCAAACTCATCCCTCCCCGCTTTTGATAATGCGACAATGCAGGGGTAATTGGTCGCGTCCGCGAAGAGCTGGAAATCTTTGAAGTCTACGACCCGCGAAAGCGCACGCTTTTCAACCACCAAGCGTCTGAGCCCTTCACCGTAGTCAGTTGCGAACCACTTATTCGGAGCGATGAACATGGCCTCGCTTCGAGTAAGAGAGAGGCCAAGCTCAAGAAAGGGCATGTAGATGTCGAAATTCTTGGTGGCGGATTGGTAACGCTGCCCCAGAAAATCCGCGGTGGCCGAGTCGCTCTGGCGTATCTGCTGAACTCGCATGTATGGTGGGTTGCCCACAACTGCATTGAAGCCAGCGCCGTCTAGCCGTTCGATTATACGCTCTGTTCCTGGACGCGGCCCATAGAAGACTTCCGGGAATTCGAGCTCCCAATGAAAGAAGCGCCTCTCTTCTGCCGCTGCGAGGGCGGTTTCCGCTATTCGGCGGTTGGCAGTTGGTATAGCGCCGAGTGCGTTCTGCAGCGCTGCTGGGGTCCGCGCTTTGATAAATGCGTCCGCCTCGCGCGTCTTGAGGAAGGCGACCACGGGAGAATCGACCGCGGTTTTTGAGCGTGGTTTTTTCGCTGCTGCGTTGCCGAACCATTGGCTGGTATAGACGTCGAGAATTCGTTTGAAGGGCGCCAGTGCTTCTGAGGCTTTGCGGTATTCGTTTTTGGATTCGTCCACCTGCTCTGTGGTTACATCGGACAGCTCGCCGACGTGGCGCATCAGCTCGGTTGCGAGCATCAGGCCTGCAAACCAACTTCCGAACAACGAACCTTGCCGCAATTCGTCCTGCACTTCCTGCACCGACACGCCAATCAGCGAGTTGCCGCAGCGCATATGATGATCGAGGAAGGAGAGTGGGGCGCCTAATGTGAAGCAATGGAGCCAGAGCGAGACCTTGGCTAGCTCCACTGCCATTGGATTCAGATCGACACCGTAGATACAGCGCTTCAATACATGACGTTTGAGCAGATTGACATCGGTCAGGCGCCGCTGATCGATCAAGATTCCCTGCTCCTCCATTTCGTCCAGGATACTGCTCCGCACGGATTCAAGATGGGCAGTGACCGGGTTCCAGGGAAACGAGTTCAGAAAGGCGAGTGCCTTGTCCGTTACATAGTCGACCGTCTCAACCAGGAAATGCCCAGAGCCCATCGCCGGGTCGAGAACCGTAATGTTGAACAGGTCGTTGACCAGTTTGTACCATTGGTTTTCGACCGCCGAACCAGACTCGTATTTTTTCGGATTCTCGCCCTTGGCCTTGGCCGATTTGACGCGCTCGCGATGCCATTGCTCGGCCTCGCGCAGCTTCGGGCGCATCGCCTCGAACTTCTCGGCGACGATCGGCCCAACGGCGTTTTCGACTATGTACTCGACGATGTGATCGGGGGTGTAATACGAACCGGTCGCCTTGCGCTCGCCCTTGTCGTTTTCGAGATAGAGCTGCCCCTTTTGGACGATTCGGCCCTGGCTCTCGGCACGTTCGCGTTCCCGCTCGCCGAGTTCCTTGAAACTGACGTAAACGTCGCGGCGCTTCTCTTTGACGACGGCTTTCTTCTCATCGGCGGCACGCAGCTTGAACTCCAGCAGGCCTTCGTAAATGGAGCCGAGTTGGCGGACGCCGAGCGATTTGAAGTCGATCGGAACCAGCTTGTGCTGCTTGGGGTCCTCGTCGCGCGCGAGCAGGTCTAGCGCATGGGCCAAGTGCGGATCGGACAGTTTGTTTTCGTTCAGGAAGCGGGCACCCGCAGCCTCGGCGCTTGCATCGTCCTTATCTATTTTCGATAGAAAGAGTCCGCCGTTGTAGCGCGGCACGTTCAAATTCGAGTCGCCGCGATCAATTACGGCGAAGAGTCCCGTCAGCTGGCCATAGAGAGCATAGCTGTCGGCGCGATAGCGCTCTCGCAGCCTTTCGCCTTCCTGGTCGCGGATCGGGCCCGCCGCAACTTCGATCTCGCTCTTGAGCTTTGTCAGGCTGGCATCGAAGTAGTCGCGAGTTTCCTTCACCGGCAACAGGTCGCGAGCTTCGGCATAGAGCAGGAACAGCAGGCGATAGAGGAGCGTCAGTACTCCCTGGAAAATGGCGTCGAGCCGTTCCTGCGGTAGCGCGGCATCGCGTCCCTCTTTGTGGCGAATTTGTGCGACGAAGCCCTCAGCCAGAATCTGAAAAATGTGCTCGAAGACGCGATCCTTCAGGTTTTCGCCGAGGCGCGCGGCGAATTCGCGGCTGCCCGTCAACAGCCTATCCAGCAAGGAAACCTGCTTGCCGCCGCGAGCTGACGCTGTCGCCTCGAGTGATTGCCGGCGAAACAGGAGCCAGAAATAGCGAAACGCATCGCCGGGTTCGGCGGCAAACGTTACGCTCTGCCCGAGCGCATCGGCGAGGTCAACCTCATAGTAGTTGCTCGCGCGTGAGGGCGCCTTGGGCGAGTAGAGGCGCCACAGCCGGCCGTTGGTCATCACGATCCATGGCGCCTCGGCCCTCTCAAGTAGGCTCACCACCCGTTGTCCGGGATTATGCCCCGGAGTTTCCGCATCGCGGGTCTCGTCCTTGCCGTCGAGAAATCGGCCCCACGGATAGGCGAGGCAAACCGCCAGTGGTTTATCGTCGGCTTTGTGATTGAGCGGATAGAGGCGGTAGTCGGGTTCTTCAGGCGTGTCGTCTTTTGTTCCGCGTCCCAATTCGAAGCCCAGTTGACCAAAGATCGGTTCGAGCAATTCGAGCGAGCGGTTCCTTGAGCGCTGGGGTGATTTTGGCGGCGGCCTGATAAATCTGACGCATCTGCCCGTAGGCCGGCTTTGGCTCTTCGTTCCATTCCGGGAAATCGTCCGAATTGGCGAGCCGCTCCGTGAGAAAGTAATCGGAGAAGAGCGCGCGATTGTTGAAATACTCTTCCGACCAGTAAGCCAGGCTATAGGCCGCAACCAGCTTTTCGTATTGGGCAAAGGCGTCGACCTCGGTCCAGGTGAAGCGTCCCAGCACGCGAAGCTGGATACGCTCAGGTTTGTGACGGTCGACGCTGAAGGTGATTGGGCGGAGCTTAACCTGCGGCTTTGCAATGCTTCCCTCCTCGTCGACGGGGGTATGCTTTTCGACCAGGACAAAATCGATGCGATCGAAATTGGCTGTCAGCACCAGCAGAAAATTGCCGGCGCGATTTCGGAAGGTGCTCGCGAGCCCGCGGGCGTCCGCTACCGTGAGGGAAACGAGCTGAAACAGGTAAACCTGAAGGAAGCCTTCGTTGTCGGCAATCAGTTCGATCCGGCGGATGCGCCGCAGCGTGCTTTCATTGCTAATGCACAGGTTTCGCGGTGTTTGGACGGTTCGTGCGTTAGTGTTGTAGCGGAGCCGCCCGAAGAAGGCGGCGATTGCATCCGCGTTGCTTAGGACCTGAACATCCTCGGCGCGCAATTCGAGATCATGCTGCTCGATGACCGCTTACCCCCTTGCTCCGTCGATCGCCATCACTGCGGCCGAACACAGTCCGATCGGGCCGCGTCTGATGCCGCTAATTATGCGGCGACCATCGGGTTAAAAACCAGTGCCTCTCAAGTCAGAAGCGCGTGCCCTACTGGCGCGGAGCCGGGATTCTCAACTGTTCGCGCTTGTCGCTGGTATTGAACGAAAATCCCGAAACAGCAGAGCGAAGACGCGGGACCCTTCGCCCTTCGCGGCAGCCACGCGAGGGCAGGCTCCGCCACGCGAGGGTGACAAAAAGAGAAAAGAAAAAACGTTGCGGTGGCTGCCCACAACTAAAATCACAAGAGCTTAGCAGCTCGCCGCTCTATGACAGGCGGGAGGCCTATCCCATAAATAGAAGCTCTCTGGTGCCTACCTTCGCACCTTTTTCCGCCGCTGGCTTGTACGCAGCGTAAATTCGAATCGAAAACCTGGTTTTGCACCAAGCTGAGCCTGAGCTAAATTTTATTGGCAAAGGACCCAATGCAACTATGAAATTTCGAGTAGTGTTGCAGCAAGATGAGGACGGTGTGTTTGTCGTCGAAGTACCCAGCCTTCCGGGCTGTGTTTCGCAAGGCGCATCCCGCGCACAGACACTCGATAATATCCGCGAGGCGATTGAGGGGTATCTTGAGAGCCTGAAGCAACACGGCAAACCGATTCCGCCGCCGATTGACGAAGAAGTCGTGGATGTTGCTTTTTGAGCACGGTGCCGCGTCTATCCGGCCGCGAGGTTGTCCGCGCCCTTCAGAAGGTCGGTTACCAATTCAATCGCCAACATGGCAGCATATAATCTTGCGCCACCACGACCCGCCGCATCGGCGTCTAGTGGTTCCTGATCGTAGTTAACTTGCCAAAGGCACACTCCGCTCGATCATCCGGCAAGCAGGTCTCACGGTGGAGCAGTTCGCGGTATTGTTATAGGAATGACTTTCCTGGCCACCAGTGCAACTTGAATTTATCAGCGGACAGCCTGGCGTGCCATCCACCGATCGCCCACCCTGTGGCCGCATGACGCTTCTTGTCAATTTCGTTTCCGGCAAGCTCAGCAGGAGAACTCTTCTGTTCGTGTTGATCCCGCTCATGTTCGTCTGTTATTTCGGGACGCTTATAACTGCAATCTGGTTATTCCCCGCGGCCTACAATTGGCGGCACAAGTCAATCTCGAAGCTGCTCTACCCTCAGAACAACCCTGAGTTTCATTTCATTCCCTCTTTCGGCATCGCCGTGACCGGGCTTCTTATGATTCCGTTCGCTGGTTACGTAGGCCGGCGATTCCACACCGTTTCCTCCACTGCCGCTAGCATTGGCGCCGGCACACTCGCCGCAAGTGCGGTTTGTCTGATCCTTGCCAGTTTGATTGTCTCGCACACTTCTGGCGGAGCCTCCGCCCTGCCAAGCCTTCATGAAATATTCGCGCGCACCTCAGCGTTTGCCATCGGTGCAAGCATGCTGGCTTTCTATGGCTGTGAACTGAAAGCATATTTCAGCCGCGGCGGGGGAAGGACATTGCTTGTGTCATGGACGATCCTGACATTGCCGGCAGTCTTCTTGGTCGTTTTGAGACTCCTAACAGATGCGCAATTCGAATGGTCCAACCCGGTATATCTTGCATTGAAAAGTCCCGCCCTATGGCATCTGGGATTCTGGGAATGGATTGGCTCTGGGGCAGTGTTCCTTTTTTTACTGAGCGCGCCCCTTTTGTTACCGGAGCGCCCTGGTCTGTAGCAGGACGAAGCCGTAGCACTCGCCGGGCTTTGATGTGATCAAGCGCAAATCTATTTGTCCGCAATGGTCAACGACCCAAGCGCAACGTCGCGGACCTTATTGGTTGGAGTTGCTCTTGCGCTTATTGTCCGGCTGGTCGGCTGCACCAGTGTTTGGGGAAGCTGCGGGGCGAAGCTCGAATGAACCCCGCCCCACTTACAGGCTAGCAACCGAAATGTATTACCCGTGTTTACTCTAAATCACGCGCCCGGATAGTGTGCCCTGGTATTCGTTATGGTCGAAGACGATCTCGCCGCCGACGATCGTGTAGGCAAAGCCCTCTGAGCGTTCGATAATGCGCGGCCGGCCGCCGGGAAGATCATTGATCCATTCCTGCGGGCATAATTTGACTCGCTCGGGATCAAACAAAACCACGTCGCCATCCATCCCGACCGCAATGCGTCCCTTGGTCTGAAAACCGAAAAATTCCGCGGGCTCAGCGGTCAAGCGCCTCACCGCTTGCGGCAGGGTTAACACTCGGCGCTTTTGCACCCATTCCTGGAGCATGTAGCTCGGCACTCCCGCGTTGCATAGTTGATCAATGTGGGCTCCCGCATCGGATAGCCCAACGAGCACGTGGGGCGACTGCACTACCTTCGACATCAGCCGGGCATCTGAGTTGCCGGCCAGGAACCGAAATCCGGCGTCGAGGTCTTCGTCGACTGCGAGGTCGAGCATCGCATCGATCGGGTCTTTATGCAGCGCAGCCGCCATCTCGGGGATCGTCCGGTTGAGGAAGCCCTGATTCTCCGCGTGGTTGACACGGCCGACTTCGACCCTCTCCCAGTCGCCCCTGAAGATCACGCCGAGCCCTCGCTGAGTTTCATCTCTGAAGGCCCTGCGGAACTCCGATGATCGGTAAAGCGCGAGTTGCTCTTCCTTGCTGCGGTTGAAAGCTGCCTTCCAGCAGGGATAGGCGGCAAACATAAATGGCTCGCGAAGAGTGATAAATATTTTGGTCGGACGGCAGGCGCTCTGAGTTCTGATTCGCAGGCCGTTGCGCAGCGCTGGCTCGATGCGCGCCGAGAGGCGTTCCAGCAGGTCGTCGGGCGAGCCGGCCACATATGCGAACGGAGTCCAGGTGACAGGACACTGGCTCTCCCCGGCAATGTAGACGAGTGTTTGGTAAGACTCGTCGGTAATCAGTCCCTGCTGATCGCGGGGAAGATTCAGTTGGATGACGCCGCGGCCCGCGTCGCGCACCGCTCGCGCCAGCGCGCCAAGCTCCTC
>Ga0073928_10006692_pt1 | contig 15379 bp, 16 predicted proteins | sample PaiPotPPA55metaG_FD_76969 | JGI IMG/M metagenome (GOLD analysis project Ga0073928, IMG submission 76969) | Iron sulfur acid spring bacterial and archeal communities from Banff, Canada, to study Microbial Dark Matter (Phase II) - Paint Pots PPA... ... | reverse complement strand
TCCGCAAGACTACATCGACGCTGTCACGCGCGCGCTTGGCATGACGGGTTTTGTCCCGATCGATGTACCCGGCGGAATCGACGTCCCAATGGACGTCCCAATGCTCACGAGTGGCAGGAATGGAGACGGCGACATCTTGGATATTCTGCCGTCGGAAGACATGGAGCCGTATCGAACGATCGTTGAGCGTGCCGGCGCCGTGTTCGTCCGCATCGACAAGAACTCCGTGTACTTTCGCGATCGCGACGACGAAGCCGTGCTTTCGCTGTACAGCTTCGCGCTCACGCCGGAAAATGTACGCCTCGCGCTGAAAAACCACCGCGAGCCCACTCATGATTTTACGCCGCTGCTTCCCACCGGATGATTTGGCGCGAAGAACTTCTGCGTGCCGCCTGCCGGAGCGCGACGATTGCGGGATTTTCTTCTGCCACCGTTCCAAAGGTTTTTTCGCCTCCCCATTGGACCTGTACCAAAGGACAGGTATCGGGATACAATGTCCTTGACCCTATGGACTGGATGTGTAAAAAGTTACCCCCGTACTAGAGACCCGCGCCAATAAGATGTGTAGTTTCAGTGGTGCACGGACGGCTCGCTGGCTGGTAAGCATCCAAGACGGATCGGGGAATAATCTTCATGCACCTCGGAGTAACCCTTTCTGCATCGAATAGAGTCCAATAGTCGTGAGAAAGGCATCAGCGCGTGCCCGCTAAGAACGTCAAATCGGCAAAGAAGGCCAAACCGGGACAGCCGAAACCAGGACAGGTTTTCGGAAGAGCCGGACTGTCCTACACCTTTCCGGAAGGCGAGGGCGGACCGATACGGATCATGGTCGACTTCGGATCGGCTCCGGAACCTCTGCAATATTATTACGCTGATTCCATTCACGTCGTTGTAGACGAAGAGCTGCGGATGGCCATTCTATCGTTGGGCCGTCGTGACGCGAACACGAATAAATTCGTAGACCGGATCGAGATGGTGATGCCGGCGAAAGCTTTGTTCGGTCAGTTTTGGTTGTCCTCAAGGGAAGTCGAGAGCGCCGTAGACAAGATTTTGGAATCCAGCGGGGTAGCGGCGAAACCTCGGTTGATTTCCCCGCCAGAGACACCGGCGGGAGGCACATTCTTTGCGAATATGATTTTCATTGGCGTCGGCGAAGGCGAATCCGTACTGGACTTCTACCAACTGTCGCCGCGCGCCGTGCATTTCGCGAAGCTGCAGCGGCAGGATATGCAACTTCAGCCGACGATTCGCGTGTTCATCTCAACTGTTCTCACGAAATGTTTCTTCAACGTGTTGAGACCCCATGTGGGAGAGCAAGGCAGCAACGTCCAACAAGTCGGATCAGGAGATAAGCGTGCAGTTAGATCGCGTTAAACCGGGGATCGTCTCATACAAACTGAAGCCGGGTGCGACGTTCGGGCAGTGGTCAGGACAGTTCTACACTTTACAGTCGCCACCCCCGCCGGCAGCGAAAGTGCGCCGCGCTCTGCGGTCCACTGCGACATGGGATCAGTCGGGCAACGTCGTAACTATTTTTGGAAACTACTCGGCCACGACTTCGGCGTGCATGTTCTGCCAGCCGCCGGGAGGCTTTCTGTTCGCCGAATCGGAGCACGAGCTGACGATAGTCGAAGTTTGCTCCGAGCCCCGCGTGGAGTCCAGTCCAGATGAGCCTCGGGTCCCCGGTAGTCCTGTACTGGAAATGCGCTCGACACGCAGGTCCTTGCGGGACAAAGCGCGAGAGGAAATGAGTGACTTCGAGCGCGAATACCCTTGGTAACCTAATTCCGGACGACTTCTACGATACGGCTCCTCTGGAACAGCATCTTGTTTATCAGGGCGAAATCCTCGCAGACGTTCCAATCTTCAGCATGCCGAAGCCGAAAGCCTGGCAACTTCTTCGGACGAAAAGTGGCAAACGTGTGCACGAAGCACTGGAACACGGCGGCCTCGGTGGCCTTGTTAAGGTGCTTGATTCGAACCTCTCAACGGAACAGTGGTACGGCGACGGCCTCGGCGACTACGCGATGGGAGTCTTGGACAAGCGCCCGGTCCTAGTTCTGAGCAACACATGCGATGTCCAAAACAACGATTTCTTGCAGGTGGCGCCCATTTTCGCGGCAAAGCCAGACCAAAGCTACGTCGAGAAACTTAGTAGACAGGAAATATTTTCAGCAGTTTGGGTCAAAAAGCATCCCCCAGAAATCCCGGAAGAGAGCTATGCGGATCTTGAGCTGATCCAGGCGGTACACAAGACCTACCTCAAGAGAATACTTCCGGGACAGCATTTCAGGCTCAACCCCGAACGCGTCCGTATTCTTCAAAGGGCGATCACTCGTTACTTTGGGCGACCGAATTCGTTTGATTCGAGATCGGACGTCGTACCCGCTGATGGAACCTACTTGTGCACTGCCTGCTTTTATATGGATGGGCGCGTGACCCAGGTTCGCTTGACAAAGGATTCGAGATTTTCCGAGTGTGACATCTGCCGTGGCACGGGATGGGTACTCAAGGGTCGCTGATTCTGATCGCGGCCCCTAAGGGTTCTCCAGCCTTTCATTGATCTCCACCCAGTCACCCATCTTCGCTCGGTTTGGATCCACCTTGTTAATCGTAAGGACGACGCTCCTGCCGCTGCCAAATCGGAGCGTAACGGTTCTGATGGTCAGATTGCTGCCTTCGGTGGTATCGGTTTGCGTGATTGTCGCTTCGCTTTTCGACCGCGAGTCTGCCGAAATTATTCGGAAAAGTGACTGTGCAAGATTGACAGCGTCGGCCTGCTGGAACTGTCCGTGGCTTTGTTCCACCATTGAAACCTTGCCTTTAGCGAACCATATGAAGCCCAGGGATTCAAAAGGCGGTCCGCTAGTCTTCACGCTCCAGGAATGGGGCGCGGGCGCGGCTGGCGCGATACTGCAACACATGCTCAACTCTGCTAGAGCTTCTTCTTTGGACATGCCAATCTCGAACCGCTGCCCTCCGAGCGTCATCGCCTCTGGGGAACGTTGACCGTACAAGCTCGGGATAGGCGGAGCTGCGGACATGAAGAGAACGAAAGCCAGGAAATATTTCATAGTGCCTCCTCGCTTACCTCAACTTTTCGATGTTGGAAGCCGAAGAAACGTGAACGGGACCGCGACGGCTAGGGGTGCCCGGATTAGACAGTGAAGCCTCCGAAGATTCGATAGTTCCGCTTGTCTCCTTATTTTTTTTGACCGTCCAAATATGCGGAGTGCGCGTCATCAAGTGCCTTCCGACAGTCTCGCGCCTCAAACTCCGCAGGGTCCACTCTGACGATCAGTACTGTGCGCGCGTCGCCGTCCTGCGTGTAAACCACCGCGCCCGTCGAATCCTGAATTATCAAGCGGTCCCCTCGAAGGCAAGCCGCGACAGCATCTTTCATGGACGCATCCAGGGATGCCTTTTCCCAATCAGGTGCGCGCCCAATGGCTTTGTAAAACTCTCCCTCTAAGGCCGCCAAGATGTCGGCGACATCGGCCTCAGGGATTAACGTGTCATTGTCGAACGCTTCATCCCGCACGTTTAATTGAAAACTGTACTGTAAGATGTCTGGCGCGACGTCGATTCTGTGACCCGCACGAATGCCAACAGCGTGCGTCTCCCCATTTCATGTCGAAGTGGCCCAGCCAATAGTCATCGTTGGGAACGAACTCAGCATCAGCCCACTTTTTTCGTGCCAGGTCGAGCGCCCCTTTTGAATTGTCCAGTTTTTGGACGCTGAAGTTCGTGATCGTCGGCTTCGCCATGTTTCCCTCCTGGCGGAACAACAGCCAAGAGAGCATACACCGAGCCGGCTACTGTAGTGAAAACTGTAGTAACTCAGCGCCTAGCAGGGCTAACCTTTACTGGACAGATAATTTGTCGTCATTGTAGTCTCGACGGGTTGTTGCAGACGACATGCCGATGGAGAGCGATGATCAGCCTATATAATCCTTTCACGCCGTCCGAGATCGCGGCGAATCCAGACGATTTCTTTGGGAGGTCCGAAGAGCTAGGTTTTTTGTGCAATTCGCTACCGCAGGGCTCCGTCGCAATTCAGGGAGTCGTCGGCATAGGGAAATCATCGCTCTTGTCTCGCGGGTTGTTGCAGATGGAAGGTTTCGATTCAAATCATTCCGCCAAGTCCATCGTGGCCGTAGGTGATAGGGATATCAAGACCGTCGACCAAGCTGCTCGCCTGCTCGTGGAATCGTTTGTCACCATTGACGAAAAGTCCAAAAAGATTAGTTTCAAGCTCGGTTCGGTTTTCGAAACCGAATCGGTCGAAATATGTCGTAATTTTTCGGAAGGTCGGCATCTCGCCGTTTTGAAGCGGCTGGTCGAAGCCGAGTTTTTGAAGGGCTCACTAGGCGACGACAAGCTCCTGTTATTGAGCGTCGATGAGGCGGATAAGTGCCCGGTGCCCCTAGCCCGACTGGTTCGGGCGATTTGCACTCATACCCAGCACCAAGGCGTCAAGCGGGTTCGATTCGTATTTGCAGGCGTCAGCCCATTCTTCCAAGCCATGGTCGACGAAGACCCGGGAGTGAATCGTTTCTTTAATCGAAACATTTTACTAAGGCCGATGTCGTCGGAGGACGCTTTCGAACTTATCGAGACTAAGTTGACGAAAGTTGCTGAGGTGGCTGAGAGAGAAAAAATCGCAATTGCGATTGATCCCGATGTGATCCCTAGAATCGTTCAGCTTTCAGGCGGGCACCCCCATATCCTGCAACTGCTCGGGAGTCATTTGGTGACACATGAGAGCGAAGATCCGGATGGACTAATCGATGCGAGAGACTTAGTAAATTCGTTACATCGAATATGTTTCGAAGATCGAGCCCAGGTTTACGATTCAATTTTGCATAGCCTTGACCTCTACGGACGACGCGAGGAACTGGAAACGCTGCTCAGATTAGCATATGTCGGGTTTCCCACAAAAATAGCCCGCAACCGAGCGATCGAGGGTGTGGGCGAAGAGGCGTTAAAGTGGTTCGTGGATCATCAACTTGTCTCGTCGGCCGACGATTCGCATTACGGTCTGGTGGATGAGTTTCTCCGCATTCGATTCATCCTAAGCGAAGCAGAATCACCGGCCAGCGAACGAAGAGCTGAGCGACTAATAATTTCAGCCACACGCGACAGACTGCTCGAATCTTGAACGCGATCCGGCGCGAACTCTGGGGAATCGTGCTAGAGGCCGGCCCAAAGCCGGCACGAACTGAAAGAGAAGCGATGAGAACAGCACTTGCGCTTGTAAGCGTGGCGTTGGTCCTTGCGTGCACGTGGGGCTACTCCCAGCACGGGCAGTTGGAAGGGATTCGCGCAAATGAAGCCCATTGCGCCGAGTTGCTTGCGGATCCGACTCTCCCCGACTTAGCACCCTGTCCGGCGATCAATGAAGCCTTTCGTCAAGGCGAAGCACAAGGGAAGGATCAGGCGATGCAGTTCATGTGCGAAGTGCCGCGAAAGGAATTCCGAAAGTAAGCGAGCAGTGGGAAGGACGTGAACCCGCGGCGTGAAAACGCATCTGGGAGGTTCGCAGTGGAGAAATCAGTCCGAAAAGGAAAGCTGGCCGAAACGGCCGTCCAAGTCCTAGATCCGATTTCCGTGCCGACTGAGAAGCGCGAAGTTTATATCACGGTGAAGGAGACCGCCGAGTTTTTGCGGCTATCCGAAATCAGCATCAGGCGTTTGCTCACGAAGAAGAAATTGCGACGCTTCAAGTGCGGAGCCCGGACACTGATACGACTGAAAGACGCAGAGGCTCTCATTCGCGAGGCGTAAATTGTCCCCGAATTGTCCCCGAACGAAACCAAAGCAACGGAAACGAGCGAAAGTGAAGCGAAGCCAACTAAACGCTATCACACTTGAGAATCAGAGACTTACTGATTCTGAGGCACTTGCAGGATGAGGGGATTCGCTGCCACAGACCGATGCTCTACCAGCTGAGCTACGCTCACCTTTGGATAGCGCCAGTTTACGATATGTCCTTCGATTTGTCATCGTGGTCATCACAGCTCGCCCGGACCTTCTTGCAAGCGTGGTGAGTGCACGGCCCTTCCCCAAGGCAACTTGCGAGAATGAATCGCAATCGTAATAAATAAGATTGATATAGAATCGTCGGCGATTTCTGAAACTCGCACGTGAATTCCGGCCGGGAGTGAGCTGCATGAGAAAGATTCAGTACGCTGCTCTGCTATCGTGCATTCTTCTAGCGTTTTCCGCTTGGGGCCAGGACGGCGAGAAGATGCCGAAGAGGCTGACGAATCAGGACATCATTAGCATGACGCAATTGGGCCTCTCCGAAGACGTGATCATCGCGAAGATTCGCGCCGCGAGCGCTGTGGGGGCGGATGCGATCAGTTTTGACACCAGCGTCGACGGCCTAAAGGCCCTGAAGGCGGCGAACGTCACCGATGGCGTAATCAAGACAATGATCAATCCTGCGCCCCCTCCAGCGACGATCGTCACGGCCACTTCAACGCCGATGACTATCGACCCGAACCTCCCGCCGCCCGAGGTGGGTGTTTACTGGAAAGACGGCGCGAACTTTGTCCTGATTCCGGGGCAAGCGGTGACGAACGCGAAAGTTGGCGGCAGAGCCGGCAGCTTTTTTACGGATGGCATGAGGAACCAGCACTGGGATGCCACCCTGGATCGTCCCACCTCGAATAATCGTGTGAAGGACCACCGCGCGGTGTTCTATCTCTACGTGCCGGATGGCGCCAGTTCGTCGGATTACCAGCTGATCAAGCTAAACAAGAAAAGCGACCATCGCGAATTTCAGATCGGTTCTTTTGGCGGCGTCACCGGCGGAAAGTCAGGAGTCAAGAAGGACAAGGAAGTTGAGATCAGATCCGAACACGTGGGCATCCGAACCTACAAAGTCACGCTGGAGGAGGAGCTGAAGCCCGGTGAATATGGTTTCTTTATGGGTGCGGGTCAGTCGGCCACAATGTCTGGCGCTATGGGAGGAAACAGGTCGGGTGGCGCGGCAGCCGGCCGCATCTACGATTTCACCATTCCTGAGTAACTAGGCGTAACTCCTTTCTGGGACTTGGTCTTCCATTATCCCGCGAAGGTCAGTCAGGCTCACCCAGCCAACCGCACCCGGCCGTGAAGCATCCAAAGCACTTAGGGTTAGGTTTTCCGGCATCTACGGCAGTACCTATGGGGGATAGCGGGCCGGGAATTTTCTGTTATGCTGGAAACTTGAGCGCAGTGGCGGTGTCTAATGTCGCAGTGGGTTTCAGGCTTGTCCGCGGTGGCGGATAAACTCTAAGCCCTTGAAGGACACGGCCTGGAGGCGCGGCGCAAGGCATGTCCGATCTAGCACAAACTTTACCGTGGGTACGCGACGAAGCGGTGCTGGTGACCGAGCTTCAAGCGGGGTCTGACGCCGCATTCGAGTGGCTCGTCACCTATTACCACGCGGGTGTGTATAACCTGGTTTACGGCATTTTATCCGACGCAGCCGACGCGGCCGATGTTACCCAGGAAGTTTTTCTTCGCGCCTTTCGCGGAATCCGTGGATTCCGGCGCGGGAGTTCGCTGAAGACGTGGCTGTATCGCATTTCGGTGCGGCAGGCGCTGAACCATCGCCGCTGGTGCTGGCGTCATCACCGGCAGCAGATTTCAATCGACGCGGACGAAGATGGCAGCGGTTGCTCGCTCGATCTAAGGGGCGCCGAGCCGACTCCCTTCGAGCAGTTTGCGTCGCATGAAATGCAGGCCACCGTGCGGAAAGCGCTTGCTGAGGTTCCGGCTCTTTTTCGCAGTGCCGTGATCCTGAGGGATTTGGAAGGCCTTTCGTACGAAGAGGTCGCCGAGGTCTTGGAAGTTTCCGTTGGAACCGTGAAGTCGCGCATTCTGCGCGGGCGGCGCATGCTGAAGGAGATTCTGGATCCAGTGCTTCGCACGGCGAAGGGTGATGCGGTCGAACTCCAGCCCCAAGCCGCCGAAGTTCCTGTTCGCGGCCAGCACGTTCAGCGGGAGATTCGGGATTCCGCAGTTTCGATCGCGACGCCAGGAGTTCTTTGCGCCGCAACGAGAACGCACGGAGACAGTCGATGAATTGCAAGCAGGCGCAACGTCATTTGCCGGGTTACCTTGACGGTGCCATTGCCTCGCGCAGCCATTTTCGCGTGCGCGAGCATCTCGTGTCCTGCACGGGTTGCCGCGAGCAACTCGAGCAATTTCGGCGCCTCTCGGTTTGCCTTGCGAACGTTCAGCGGGTGAATGCGCCCGCCGACCTCGCCGTAAGAATTCGCGTTCAGGCGTCGCAGGTGCGAACCTTCTCGGGCAGTCTGCAGGTCGCCTGGTCGCGTTCAAAGCTCGTCTTCGAGAACATTTTCCGGCCGTTCGCGGTTCCGGCGACGGGCGGCATCGTCACGGCGCTCGTCGTTTTCGCCCTCCTCGTTCAGAATGTTCTGGTCGGCGTGCCGGTGGGATTCGTGCCCAACGATCTTCCGCTGAATCTGGTTCAGCCTGCGCAGCTCGAAAGCCTGGCGCCATTTGCCGTCCCGGGAGTCGTAGCAGGCGAAGGTCATTCGGATTCGGGCGCGCTGCTTCTCGAAGCCACGCTGAACTCGCGCGGCGAGGTTGTCTCCTACAGAATAATTTCCGGACCGAGCGATGCGGCCGTGCAGCGGCAACTCGATCAGGTCCTACTGTTCTCCCGTTTCCGACCTAGCCTGAATTTTGGGCGTCCCACCGACGGCGGCCGCGTGCTGCTAGGCTTTAGCGAAGTGCGCGTCCGCGGATAACTCCACCCCCTGATTGCCTGAAGATGTTTCCGGTTTTCTTGACTCAGCGCGAGCCGCTCGCTAGAGTTTGAGCGGGTTAGGGTTCGTAGGTGCGCACCCTAACCCAAAGGGCGGTTGCGCGATACAGCCCGCCGGGCGTGCATCCGTTCCAACGGGAGTAGAAAGGTCGAGGAGTTTCCCCATCCGAAGGATCGTTCAGAACTATTCCGCTTTGGCCTGTTTCGCTTTGCTTGTGATCGGCGCCGCGAATTGGCCCACAAGTTCGCCCGCAAGGTCGCCCGCAGGATCGAATGTTGGCGCGCAGGAATCCGCGGTCGCCAACTACACGGGCATCACCGTCGAATCCAGCCAGCAGATTTTCGCCACGATGTGCGCTCTGGACGCGGCAGGGTTCGATTCCGACGAGAGCACGCTTGCAGAAATGCCGAGCCGCCTGAAATTGCGCGCCGACTTGCTGAAGCAGCAGGGCCCCGCCACCGACGCCCTTCGGCAGTTCTACCGCGACCACGCGCTCGTTAACTCGGGCGAGACCCTGTCCCGTTACATCACATTCGCCCTCGTGGCCGGTCCGCCTCCGCAATTTCAATTTCTATACGATCACGACTTGCTTCCGCCAGAGGTCTTGAACATCGAAAGCTTTCAAGATCTCCTCGTGAATTTTTATCGAGAGGCGCGTCTCGATGCACGCTGGTCCGCCGTCGAGCCGGAATATGAACGCGCACAGGCTGCGTACGATTCGCCGGTGCGGAGGATCGTCACCGTCTCGAACGGCTATCTGAGGGAGGTCCTCAAGGCATCTCACGGGCGCAGTTTCACGGTGTTCGTGGAGCCGCTCGTTGGCAGGCGAACGAATTTCCGGAACTTCGGGGACAACTACTCGATTGTCGTCGGGACGCCTTCGCCGCTTCCTATCGCCGACATTCAGCACGCCTATTTGCACTTCATGCTGGACTCGCTGCCGTTGCGCTACCGAAAGGAAGTGGAGGCAAAGAGCGCTTTGCTGAACATCGCCGCGCGCGCGCCGAGGCTCCCTGTCGACTACCGAGACGACTTCCTGAATTTCACCGACGAGTCCGTGATTAAGGCCGTCGAGTTGCGGCTGCAACGGCTCTCGCCCGAGAAACTCGAATCCGCGCTGAAAGATGACGATCAATCCGGGTTTATCCTTGTGCGGCCCCTTGTGCAACAACTGCAAAAATTCGAGAAGGAGGGACCGTCGATGTCGTACTATTTCCCGGAACTGATCGCGGGAATTGACGTCGCGGCGGAGCAAAAGCGCTTGCAAGGTGTTACCTTTGCTTCGGCAGATGCAGCGCCCATTCAAAAACACCAGACCGCTTCGGCTTCCGGCGGCGATTTCGATGAGGGACGTTTACTGGCGGATGGCGATCGCGCGATTGCGCTCAAAGATGCCGCGACCGCAAAGAAGGCATTCGAGCAAGTTCTCGCGAAGGAACCGAACCAACCGCGCGCGCTCTACGGCGTGGCGATTGCTTCGATTCTCGAGGGAGATGCGGACGACGCGAAGAAGGATTTCGAGAGGGTGATAACGGTATTCGCGTCGAGCAGCGGAGTGAAGGACTCAGCCAACCCAGTCGATCCGGGTCTCCTGGCATGGGCCCACGTTTATCTGGGCCGCATTTTCGACGTCGAAGATGACCGCGAGTCCGCGATTCGGGAATACCGCGCGGCGCTTACGGTGGTGGGCGCGCCGGAGACCGCGCGCGTTGCTGCGCAGCGAGGGGTAGAATCGGCTTACCAGCCTCCTGCCCAGCCAGGCGGAACGCCGCAATAATCTTGAAGTCCGCGCGACCGTTCCTGCTTGGGGCGCGCGGGCATCGAAAGAGGAGAACCATGACCCGTTCAATGACAAGTCGAATGAATGGCCGAGCGACGCGAAGTTTGATAAGCGCGCTCGCGGTTTTGGCAATAATCGCGCCCGTCTCTCGAGGACAGGCGCAGCAACAGCAATCGCAGCAGCAATCGCAATCGCAATCGCAGCAGCAACAGCAGCCGCCCGCGAAGCCCGGGGACCAGGGGCAGACAACTCCCCTGCCGGGGCTGGGGCAGGCGGAAGCGCCGAAAGTGGATCCAGAGGAAGAGAAAGCCTACAAGGACTTCTCGGGCCTGAAGCTGGACGACTATGACAAGCAAATCGCGTCGGGCGAGGATTTCGTCAAGAAATATCCCCAGAGCAGGTACGACGAATTCGTCTATTCGCGGCTGACGAACGCGTACTTCAACAAGCAACAGATGGACAAAATGTACGCCTCCGGAGACAAAGCGCTGGCACTGAATGGAGACGATGTGAGCGTTCTCGTCCTGATCGGCTGGGTGATTCCGCACAATATTGACCCCAACGATTTGGACTCGGACCGCCGCCTCGCCAAAGCGGAGGGATATGAGAAGCACGCCCTCGAAGTGCTTCCCATGATGCCCAAGCCTGAGGGGCTTCCGGATGACCAGTTCGCTGCCGCGAAGAAACGCGAAGAGTCGACGGCTCACAGCGGCCTCGGACTCATCTACTTTCGGCAGCAAAAGGTGGACGACTCGCTAAAGGAGCTCCAACAGGCAACGTCGCAAGGCGACCAAACCGACCCCGTGGACTTCTTCATCATGGGCCTCGACCTGAGCAACTTGAAACGTTACAGCGACGCCGCCGACGCGTTCCAGAAGTGCGCCCAGATTCCCGGTGGGCTGGCGGACCGTTGCAAGCAGGCCGGCGACAAGGCGAAAGCTCAAGCTGCGACGCCGCAGAAGTAGTCGCCGAGGCCTTGCATGACGGATGAGGAGCGCGCACAGCTCGAGCAGATTTTGGGGTATTCCTTTGAGCGTCCCGAGCGGCTCGAGCGCGCTTTGACTCATCGGTCGCACCGGCAGAGCGCCGCCGGAATCGACAACGAGCGCCTCGAGTTTCTGGGCGATCGCGTCCTTGGGCTCGTTGCCAGCGAACAACTCTGCCGCACATTTCCGGAGTGGGATTCGGGCAAACTTTCCAAGGGACTCGCGCGGATCGTGAGCGCGTCGTCGATTCACGTGGCTGCTCGTGGTCTTAAACTCGGCCGCCACTTGCGGTTGGGTCCGGGCGAGGAAAAAACCGGCGGCCGCGAAAAAAAGAGATTGCTGGCAGACGCGTACGAGGCAATCGTCGGCGCGATTTATCTCGACGCCGGGCTCGCCGCAGCCGGCGCTTTCCTGCAACGCACTTTGCTCGAACCCGCCTTGGACGGGCAGGTGGAAGGGCTGGGCCGTTCGGATTACAAGTCGGCACTCCAGGAATGGCTCCAGCAGCGAAGCCTGGGCGTCGTGGAATATCGCATCCGAAACGAATCCGGCCCGGAGCATCAGAAAACGTTCGAAGTGGAAGTGTGGCACGCCGGCCGGATGCTTGCTGCTTCGGAGGGGCGCAGCAAGAAGGAAGCGGAACAGTCTGCAGCAATGCTTGCGCTGAATACCCTCGAAGCCAGTCACGGTATCGCCTGAATGGAAACCGAAACAAGTGCAATCGTCCCGGAAGAGGCGAAACTTCCGCCTCCGCCGCAGACTCCAACTGCAAGCGCGCAATCGAGCGGCACGATCGTCGACTATGTTGAGTCGCTGCTCATCACCGTTCTCATCGCGCTCTTCGGCACCACGTTCATCGTGCAGGCCTTCAAGATTCCCTCGGAATCGATGAAGCCCACTTTGCTCGTTGGCGATCATCTTCTGGTGAACAAGTTCATTTTCGGAGGGCGCGGCGCTTGGTACGAAAAGATTCTTCCTTACCGTCCGGTTCGGCACGGCGACATTCTGGTTTTCAAATATCCGTTCGATGATCATCCCCATTACGTGAAGCGGGTCATCGGGCTGCCTGGGGACCGCATTCGGATCGTCGACCAGAGGGTCTACGTGAACGGAAGCCGCCTTGTGGAACCGTACGTGGTGCATGAAGCGGGAGCCGGAGATCCCTTTGGCGACAACTTTCCGCCGTTGGATTCATATTCCGTTGCGATTGGGCTGCGCCCCGAGTGGGCCGCGGACATCATGAACTACGTGCATCGCGGCGACCTGCTGGTCCCGGAGAATCATTATTTCGTGATGGGCGATAACCGCGATCACAGTTGGGACAGCCGCTATTGGGGCTTCGTCGATCGCGGCGCCGTCATGGGCCGGCCGATGGTGATCTACTGGTCGGTGCAAGCCACTTCCGACGACTACGCGAATCGCGGCCTGAGCGGAACATTGCGCGGAATGCTCGAAACCGTGCTGCATCTCCCCACCCGTACCCGCTGGCACCGAATGCTCCGCGAAGTCCACTAGAAGCCTTTCGCGTTCCGTCACGCGAAAAACTTGCAAGAACACCCCGTCCCGCTTACGCTGAGTGGGCCGAAACAGCTCGTCGAGCAGACCTTTTCGCCGTGTCGAACACACTGACAGAACCGATTATCGCTGCCGAGCCCCCCAGACGAGCGGAGCCGCCCGAACCGGCGGTCTCGCGGAGGCCTGCGTGGCGCCGCCGGGCGAAACGAATCGCGCTTCTGCTGATCGGAGTTTGGCTCGCAGACGCTGGGATTTCGCTGCTGCTCCAGCACACAGCTTTGAAACGGCGTCTCACCTCGCGTCTCAGCGCCGCATTCGGACGGCAAGTGGAAGTGGGCAGCTACCGATTTAGCGTTTGGTCTGGACCGACGCTCGAGGCGCATTCCGTGACGGTGGCGGAAGACCCCCGCTTCGGCGAAGAGTATTTCCTCCGCGCCGAAGCGCTCACCGCCCGCATTCAATGGCGGAGTCTGCTTTCGGGTCATCTCGAACTCGGAACGTTGTCGTTGTCGCGGCCCAGCCTGAACCTCGTCCGCACTTCGGAAGGAGACTGGAACCTCGCGGAATGGCTTCCTCGGCCGACAAGCCTGCCTGCAAGTGTGCCGGTCCCGACTGGACCGCAGCAGGCTCCCAAGAGCCTGGCGGCGTTCCTCCGCCTCCGCAGAATTGAGGTCGATGAAGGCCGGGTTAATTTCAAGCGCGGCGATGAGAAACTGCCGTTCGCTTTCTCCGGCATCAAGGGCACCCTCGAAACAGAGAGTCCCGGCCGCTGGCGCATCGATTTGATCGCAACGCCGTCGCGAGCCGCGGCCATCGTTCAGCAGCCCGGGACGCTCCATCTCGTCGGCCATGTCGGCGGAACCTCGTCGCGTTTGCGACCGGCGGTCCTGCAAGTTGATTGGAGTCAAGCGTCGATCACCGACGTCCTTCGCATGGTGCAAGGCCGTGACTACGGCGTCCGCGGGAATCTGGACTTATCCGTTGCGGCGCAAACCGAAGGAGATTCGTGGTTGTTGGAAGGAAACGCGGCGCTCGCGCAACTTCATCGCTGGGATCTCACGCTTCGTGCCGACAATCCGGCCGCGAATATTTCTGCCAGGGGCAAACTGGACTCGGACGGGTCGCGGCTCGAGCTGACCGACGCCCGTATCGAGACTCCCCATTCCAACGCGCGAATCCTCGGGGCGCTCGACTGGGCGCAGCCCGGCCCGGCCTTGGGCACTGAGCTGCGCGTCGTTTCCGCTGGCATCGGCTTGAGTGACGTGCTCGCGTGGGCGCGCGCTTTTCATCCGAACATCTCCGACAATATCGCGCTCAACGGCTTCGCCCAGCTTGAGTTGACCCTTGGCGGCTGGCCGCCTCGGATTGAAGCAGGAACCTTCGACTTGCCTCGCGTCGAGATGATCGGCACTCGCCTCCGCGCGCCGGTTCGCGCTGGTCCTATCGCTATCCGCTACGACGCGAAAGGGATCAGCCTCGCGCCGGTCGCGGTCACGTTCGGTACGCTCGCCAACTTGTTTCGTGTGGATGGGGTGGCGAAGCCGGATGCGAGCGATTTTAACGTTCGCGTCCAGGGGAGCACTCTTCAAGCGCGCGATGTCATTTCGGCCGCGTCACAACTCGGCTGGAATCTCGCTCGAGGATGGGATATCGCAGGGCCTATGCGGTGCGACCTTCGTTGGCTGGGCACGCGGCGCCCGTGGCATTCGGAGTATGCCGGAATCGTCGAATGGGGAACCGCGGCCACCGGCGCGTCGTTGCACGCGCAATTCCTGAATTTGCCCGTTGAGCAGATTCGCGGCCGCGCCGAGCTCAAACCCGCAGCCACTCACGTGACGCTCTCCTCGGCGCAGGCTTTCGGCGCGCATTGGAGCGGCACGTTCGACCACGATTTGGCCGATGGATGGCAGTTCGCGCTGGCCGCAGACGCGCTTTCCGCGTCAAACGTTGACCGATGGCTGAACCCCCGGTGGCGCCAAAGTTTTCTCGATCGCATGCTTCCGTTTCTTAATTCGCGCGCTCCGGTGAACGCCTCGCCCGAGGGCGTGCGCGCTCGCGGCCGCCTTGCGGTGGAAGAATTCGCAATCGCTCCGCTCGCCCTAAAACGCCTTCGCGGGGACTTGAGCCTCGACGGGCGTCACTGGGAGTTTTCGAATGTCGAAGGGCAGTTCCAGGGTGGCCAGCTTGCCGGCTCGCTCGTCGCGGATTTGGAAGCGGCCCCGAAATATGAGGTAGCTCTCGATTTTTCCGGCGTCGACCTTCATGCTCTCGTCGCGCAATTTCCGTCGCTCGCGAATGTTTTTGCTGGTTCG
>Ga0073928_10006691_pt1 | contig 15380 bp, 11 predicted proteins | sample PaiPotPPA55metaG_FD_76969 | JGI IMG/M metagenome (GOLD analysis project Ga0073928, IMG submission 76969) | Iron sulfur acid spring bacterial and archeal communities from Banff, Canada, to study Microbial Dark Matter (Phase II) - Paint Pots PPA... ... | reverse complement strand
GGATTCCCGGTACAACGCGATCCCGTTGAGGGAAGCGCCGAGAGCCGACGCCTCGGTCGCATACGTCGCGATGCGCTCGCCCATCAGCAATACCTTCGCCCGCTACCAGAATGCGGAAAAGCTCAAGCGCAGCGCCATGGTCAGGAACAACACGACGTTCTTCGTCCCCTGGGACACGATCCACGAAAGCAATCCGCAGGAAATCCTCGACCGTCACGAGACAATCACAAAGGTGCCATTCTTGATAATGCAGGGTGCTCTCGACGACAATGTTCTTCCGGCGGTACAGGAGAGGTTCGCGCAGACCTATAGAGAAGCCGGCGGCGATATCCAGTACCAGTTGTTCGAAGGTTGCGAGCATGAGTGGGTTGCGCAACCGGGGCCACAAACTGATCACGCACGAGAGATGGTGAAGGCCTTCATTGCCCGCCAGGTGAACGCATCGTAATCGCAGCTACTTTAATCTAGCGCCGCTGCCTTCGCTGATCGGTGTGCATCCGATTACGGTGGGCGCGTCGGCGGAGCTGAGGGTGGTGACAAGTGATCAGCCGCAGCGGGTTGTTGATGGACGCGATCCCGTTTGTGGCTACTGGCCCAAACGCTCGCTCAATAGGCGCACCTTGGGGCAGCACTACACTTGGGGCAGTACCACAAGGTTCAGACATGGCCGCCGGTGACGCGCAAAGAGTATGGTTTCTGGGGATGATGGAGTGGTTGCACTGCGAGTGGCATCCGGGCATGTCCCTCGATGCAATTATAGATTTGCGCGATGGCCTGGATGCGATGCTGCAACGAATTTCGATCCGATCGACACATCCGCCCTCCGATCTTTAGATGCACGAACGGTCTGGGCACGTTGGCGAAGGTGCGGAGCCTCATATCACTGTTCGTGCCATGATCTTGTCGCTCAGTCGATTCGGTATCGCCAGCTCCGAGCTTACACACGCTCTTGAGAAAGAATGGGCAGCATAGCGGCAGGGGAACGGGCTTGAGGTTGGGCAGACCGGCGATGCTTACTTAAAGGCTCTTCTCAGACAGGTTGCGACAGCAATATGAGATAGCGAGGGACTCGGCAACGATCGCGGGGCCGATCTAGAGCAGGTTCAGGTCATCGCCGAACAGGCTGCGGAACCTTAAGACCGACGAAAAACCAGCTTGGTCAGTGGTATGTTCCTTGGACTCCAGACGAGTTTACAAAACGTCGCTAACTTGGCTCAGGTTCCGACGCTGGTAGGCCCGGCGTTAGCTCAGCATTTCGGCCTCACTTGAGCCTGGCAGCACCGGCGGGTTCCGACGCTGCGACCTGGGCGGCGGATTCATACTCGGACCTCGCATTGTCAAAACAACAGCTTCAGGGCAAATTGAATTTGGCGCGACGGTCGCGCCGTGGCGGAAAGGGTTTCGTCAAATGCACTGCCCTCCGCATTGGCGAGCCAGTTCTGTTGCCGATCGAAGATGCGACGTGCAGGAATCAAAAATGGTTTGAGCCGTTGGACCTGGGTTTCCAACCTGGAACGCTCCGCGGGAAGCAGATGGTTCAACGCCTGGAAGACTTCACGCCTCCAAGAGCTCGGAAACTCGGCGACCAGCCTTCCTTGTTGCACTCCGATGTTATCCGCTAAAAAGCGGATGCTTTCGAGACTGGATAGTGAACCAGGGTCAACGGCGAATTCGTACACCATAGCTCAGAACAGCTCCTCCACGCGTTCTGGGAAAAAACCATCCGGCCAATCGGTGATAAACTCGCCGTCCGGTCGAATCGGAATCTCAACCACCTCGGCACCGTTCTTGCCAGGGCGAACGTAAAGAACTGCCACATCTTCTGGACGGACGGCTGTAGCACCCTCCGGAAGTTCGCCGTTTGTTGTCTCACGAACACGCCTGAGCATTCTAAGAATCAAGTGCTCACTATCGGGTTTCCAGAAGCAGCCGGTTTTTGTTCTTACCAAGGGACGACTCAAGGAATACGTCGGCCAATGCGGCCTGCAATCCTGGGTGTAGATGGATTTCGGGTTGCTCCATTGCAAGAATCGTGTTCTTCAGCGCATATGAGTAGACGAGAACGGGCAGGACCTGGCTGATTCCGACACCTACGTTATGGCTCACGAATGTTTTGGAATTCAGGTCAAGAAGCGTTAGATCGCGCATGCGATCCACATCAGATAGTCGAAGCCAGTTCTCCAAGAGTGCTTCGTGATGATCGGGATCGAACAATGTTAGCGAGCGTCCTTCCGTGCTTTGCCACAGCTGGGGGTCTGCCGACTGATGAAGTTCTTTGGCGGTCCGCTCGGCTTCTTCGTGGATGATCTGAAGTCCTATGCCGGGATCTACTGTGCGAAAGTCAGGAGGTCAGATAGCGAAAAAAAAGCCCACCAATTGCCCTGCCCATCGCCAAAAGTATCTCCGTGCCCAGCACACTCACTTTAGGCGATGGACGGCGGATCCTTTTTTGGGAATTGGCTGCCAAATCAGCCAAGGGGAGAGCCGCCGACATAGCTCGAGTTCGTGAGCCTTACTGCAATAAGCTTGTCATTGATAATCTAATTTCTATCGGCAACGCGGCGAAACTACCATTCCGCGACCGATCCGTCCTCGTGAAAGACACGGGCCATCGGTCTGGTACCTCCGAAAGGAAACTTCTGCAGGCTGGCTTCGGAGAGTTCAAAACCGAGGCCGGGCCGGTTAGATAACGGGAACCGGCCGTCGACCATGCGCATGGCCGGGAAGCCTAGCCATTCTTCCCAGATCTGATTCTGCCGCGTGGGTTGGACGAAGCCGCAGATTTCCTGAACCACGAAATTGGGGATGGCAGAATCGACGTGAAGCGTGGCCAGCCCGCCGATCGGGCCCTCACAGGCGTGTGGCGCCATCGAGACGCCGGAGATGCCAGCGAGCGATGCCGTTTTCCACAAGCCGGAGATGCCACCCACGTGGTTAATGTCGGTTTGCAGAATATCAATGACACCCATCTCGATCAACTCGCGGCAACCGTAAGAAGCGATCAGCCGTTCGCCCGTAGCAATCGGTGTAGTGGAACGCCGGGCAATGCGGGCCATGGCCGCAACATTTTCAGGCGGGCAAGGCTCTTCGATGAACAGCAGGTTCAGCGGCTCCACTTCCTTGACGATGATGGAAGCGACACTGGGACTGGTTTTGGCATGGAAATCCACCGCGATATCGATATCGGGCCCAAGGTTCTCCCGCAGATTCTGCATGGATTTCACCGCGCGCTCGATTTTCTCGTGCGTTTCAATGTATTCGTATTCTCCTGGAATGCCATATTTGAAGCACGATACGCCCTGCTGGAGGGCGGTTTCGCGGAGTTTTATAAGATCTTCCCGGCTACTGGCGTTCGAGTGATAGTACCCACGAACACCCCGCACGTCGAGTGGTCCGCCCAGCAACTGGTAAACGGGCATGCCCAGAACTTTCCCGCGAATATCCCATAGCGCCTGATCAATCCCGGAAATGGCTGAACCGATGACGGGTCCGGCGCGATAGAAACTATGGATGTACATCGATTGCCAGATATGTTCTACCTGCATGGGATCGTGGCCAATCAGGAAATCATGAAAGTCGTTTATGCAGGCCATGACGGCGCCGGCCTTGCCTTCCAGAGTGCCTTCTCCCCATCCGACGACGCCTTGATTGGTCTCTAGCTTGACGAAGACATAAGGCCGGTCTGATTCGGGCGTGAGCGAAACGCCGAATACCTTCATTCCGGTAATGGTAATGCCGGAATGCAGGCCGTCGAATGCGTCGGCGACGGCCGGAGGAGGGGCCAGGGCGCAATCGCAAGAATCGGCTACCCGGAGCCCGTGATGTGCTCCCAATGCGAGCCCGGTGCCACCTAATGCTAAGAATCCTCTACGCAACATGATATTTCTCCAGCGCTGCTTCGTTGACGGTAATGCCAAGCCCAGGAGCGGTGGGCAGCGCCGCGAATCCATTACGAACGCTCTCTAGGTTAGTGCCGGCCACCTCCGCACGCATGCGGCGATCCTCATCTGTCGCTGGAAACGGGATGTGCTGGATGAAGAAGTTTGGCAACGTGGCGGCCAAGTTCAGGGCCGCAGCCGTGGCAATCGGCCCTCCTTCATGGTGGGGCGCCACTGCGACATAGTATGGCTCGGCCAGGGCGGCCACGCGGCGGGCGCTTGTAATGCCCTCCCGGCAGATATCGGGCCGCACCACATCGATTAGGCCCTCACGCAACAGCTCCTGGAAAGTACCGGGATTGGTAATGGTTCGGCCGAAGCCCAGTGGCACCACAGACTCTTCGCTGATTTTACGGATAGTCTGAAGATTCGCGACGGGGCACGGCTCATCGAACCACAGTGGATGCATGGGTTGAATGGTGGTGGCGACGCTGCCGGCATCGCCGGGTGTGAGAAATCCGGCGCCATCTACGACGAAATCGGCTTGGGCTCCTCCCTTGTCTTTTAGTTGTTGCAAGCGAGCGCGGATGGCCAACTGGTATGCCTGACCCTGATTGCGGGTGGCGGGATCGGGTGCGGGGACGCGAAAAGCCCGATAGCCGGCAGACATCGCGCGTTCCATACTGGTCAGGAGATCGGCATTAGCGGACCCTTCGAGAGCTGCCAACGCGCGTACCTTGTTGCGCGTCGGCCCTCCGAGTACGCGGTAGACCGGCGTTTTGCAGGCCTTACCCACGAGGTCGAGCAGGGCCATGTCGATGGCTCCCGACAAGGGCGAAGGCTGGTTCAAAGTGACATAGGAAGTCGCTGGCCGGCCAACCCACTCTCGTTCCGCTTGACGAAGGTCGGCGGCCGTTGCCTGGGCACATTCGCCAAAACCCGTCAACCCGGAGCGCGTCGTTACCCGGAGCACCACGTAGGAGCGGCCCGACACGGGTTCGCGGACAGGGAAGAGGCGGAGCGCGGTGACCTCGAGCCTGGCAGCACCGGCGGGTTGTGCCGCGGCGACTTGGGCGGCGATCAGGCCCGTCAGCCGGGCACGTCGACGGGTTGTGATTGGATTCATATTCGGACCTCGCATTGTCAAAACAACAGCTTCAGGGCAAATTGAATTTGACGGGACGGCCGCGCCGTGGCGGAAAGGGTCCCCACGCCGGTCGCGCCGATCGTGCTGGCCGGAAGAAGGAACTGCGGATGATTGAACGCGTTAAAGAATTCCGCGCGGAACCATAGTTGGCGCGCTTCGGTAAAGAGAAACTTCTTTTCGGCGGTTAGGTCGAAGTTCGCGGCGCCGGGACCGCGCAGAATGTTACGGCCCGCATTCCCCCAATTGTAAGGTAGCGGTGTGGTAAACGCAGCGGGATTGAACCAAAGGCTCGGGCCCTGCGAACTCGGATAGAGCGGCACGCCCGGCACCACGTTCGCGCGTCCCGCTGTACCGGTGTTGGTGGGGGAAGACGAAGTCGTGACGGTGAACGGCTGGCCACTCTGCAAGACCGAGATGGCATCGAGTTGCCATCCGCCGACGGCATAGCGATTGAACGCCGACGTGCCGTTGAGGTAAGGCTTGCCGGGACCGAACGGAAGCTCGTAAGTGCCGTAAGCGTTCAGCCGGTGGCGGGAATCGTTATTAGAACTGGCCCAGTCCGCGCGCCGATTCGTGGGATCCTGCGGGATGGGACCATCGGCGCCGCCATCGTAGGGCGCGTTGTCCATGCTGTGCGACCACATCCAGTTTGCGTTGAAGTAAAGTCCATGACCCAAACGCTTTTCAAATACGGTCTGCAAAGAATTGAATTCGGAATTTCCCGCTGACTCCAGGTAGCTGATCGCCGTAACGTTGGGATAGAGCGCATTGAAGGGGCGCCGTGCCTGAATCGCTCCTGGGCCGGGGGCAGGCTGATCGATCGGATCGCTCCAGGTGAGATGCCGGCCCAGCGTGCCGACATAGGTTACTGTCAACACAGAAGTTTTGGTGAGCTGGTGCTGAATTCCGAAGTTGAACTGCTGAATTGACGCGTTGCGGAAGTCGAATGCGATCGCCTTCAGGCTGCCGAAAGGGTTGTTGAGGTTGAGCGGTTCAATCTGCGCTAAAGTAATGAACCCCTGCGAAACTGTGTTGCCGGGGAACAGCGAGCCAGGCGTCAAGGTATAAATCAAGTCGAACGGAAACTGCCTCTCCTGGCGGATGGTGGTCCCCTGGTTACCTTGGGGGTCGTAGAATATGCCGTAACCTCCGCGGATAACCGTATTGGTCCCCAACTGGTAGGCGAAGCCTATCCGCGGACCGATGGCGTGATAGTCGGTCTGAACGTTGGCGGAACTGGAAACGCCGTTTTGACCGGCGAGGAGCAATTGCCCGGTAACAGGATTGACGTTGGCCCAGTAATTGTTCTTCTCGGTGAATGGTGTGTTGATTTCGTAGTGGATGCCCAGGTTAAGGGTGAGCCTCTTGGTAACGCGCCATTCGTCGCGCGCGTAGAAGTTGATCTCGTTCGTGAACACGTGCGCGGTCCCCGGGATGAACAAGTCGCGTACCGTTGATGCCGGGTTGCCGAGCAGCATGGACGCGATCGCGTTTCCGGTGCCTCCGGGGGAGAGTGGGTTGTTGGTGAACGAGCTGTCGAAATTGAAGCGTCCGAAAGCGCTTTGTCCGGGCGGGCTGGCAGTCTCACTGATTTCGCGATGGCGAATATCGGTCCCGATTTTGAAGTTGTGCGATCCGCGTTGAATCGAGACATCGCCCATGTTTTCGATAGTGTGCTCGCGCCGGATCAACGGATCGGAACGGGAATTCCCCAATCCACCGTAACCGGAAGGGCTGATGATCGGGGCAGAGGGTTGAAACGGGTCGGAAGTTTCGCGGCCGGGAATTTGGCTCCAAACGGGCGCAGTCAGAGTCGTAGGCAACAGAAAATTCTTGAACTTGGTGAAGCCAAGCCGATATTCGGCGACCACGTTGGGGCTGATCACATAGTTGTAGCCGACCACGGCGTTCTGGCCGAGGATCGAGTCGGGGCCGGCAAAAGCATTCTCGTTTCCGCCGATAACTGTGTTGAAAGTGTCCGGGACGATCAAGCGGGATGAGTCGGCCGAATAACGACCGAAAAGGTTTTGCGTGGATGTGATCTGATGATCGATGCGGACGTCGCCACGGTCCGTGGTATTCTGCCGGAGCGGATTAGCGACATAGTTATTAGCCAACGCCGATGTTTGCGGCGCGGGGTACAAAGCAACGATCTGGGCCGCGATAGTATCGAAGCGCGAGGCCGGAATAATGTCGTTGGGGAATCGCACGCGCGAGTAGCTGCTGCCTGATGGCGTCGTGGTGGTTGGATCGTAGATGCCGTTGGCCGCCACACCTTGGAAATTGCCCCCCTTCATGGCAGCGGTCGGAACCGTAGTAACGATTGTTTGCCCCAGACGCTCGCGCGTTCCCTCGTAATCAACAAAGAAGAAGGTCCGGTTCTTTAGGATTGGCCCCCCGGTGGTCACGCCGAAATCGTTCAGACGATATTCGGGGATCGGGAACGGGCTGGGGCGGTCGAAGAAGTTCTTAGCGTCCAGATCGGAGTTGCGGAGAAACTCGAACAGTGAGCCATGAAACTGATTTGAGCCTGACTTCGTGCTGGTTATGACGACGGCTCCGCCGGCTCGGCCGAACTCGGCGCCGGCATTGTTGGTGAGCACCTTGAACTCCTGCAAGCCGTCGACAGTGGGCCGGACGATGAAGGTCTGGGCGATCATTTCGGTGTTGTCGACACCATCGATGAGGAGCTGATTGCTGCTGTCGCGCGCGCCATTTGCTTCGAGCGTAGTGCCGCCGGGACGTAATTCATCCGGCCGCGCGCCGGCGTTGATGGTGCCTGTTTGCGCGTAGCTGAGACCCGTAACGCCGGGAGCGAGAATTGCAAGCTGTGCGAAATTGCGTCCGTTCAAAGGCAGCTCGCCAATGGGTTGCGACGAGATGACCTGGCCGACCGAGGCGTTTTCCGTCTGCAGCAGCGGAGTTTCGCCGGTTACTTCGACAGTCTGTTCGACTGCGCCGACGTTCAGCGCGATGTCGAGACGCGCCACCTGGGCGACCTGCACGACAAAGTCGCGATAGACGCGGCGGGTGAAGCCGCTCTTTTCGGCTTCGACCGAGTAAGTGCCGGGCGTAAGATTGGTGGCCGAGTAGTCCCCGGCTGAATCTGTTTGAAGGTTTTCAGTGGCGTTGGTGGCTTGATTGATGACTTTGACCGCGACGCCCGGCACTACTGAGCCGGTGCTGTCGCGAATGGTTCCAACAATGCTCGCCCGTTCGACTTGGGCGAAGGCGCGGGTGCCTCCACCAAGGCAAATCAATACGAATAGTACAGCACAGTACCATTTGCACATCCCATTCCTCCTAGATCCTCATCCCCACAGGCCAGTCGTCTGGGCGCTGGTGTTCAGCTACGCGCCAAAAACACCGTTAACGGAAGCATTGTATCCTTCTCACCGCACGCCGTCAATGCATGCCTCAACTCACGGCTCGAAAATCGCAACTGATTTCAGAGTCTATGAAGTGTAAACCCGTTTGCCTAAGAGCTAGGTAAGATTCTCGGCCTGCACCTACGGCCTTATCTGAGTGCCATCCGCTTTCCTGATTGGGAACCTGAAGCCTGTCCCTGCCGGGAACGGTTTGAAGGGATACTTCGCTGCTAGTTTTTCGTCGATGTCAACTCCAATGCCCGGTGCCTCATTGAGGTACATATATCCCTTCTTCATCTGCGGACAGCCGGGAAAGACTTCCTGAATTATCTGGCCCCAACCGAGATCCACATCTTCTTGAATGCCGAAATTCGGTATCGTGAGATCCACATGGCCTTGGGCTGCATGGTTGACAGGGTCGATGTTTCCTGGGCCGTGCCAGCCGGATCGCACTCCGAATGCTTCCGCCAGCCGGGCGATCTTCAGACCTGGAGTTATGCCGCCGATGTGATTAAACCCGACTCTGATAAAGTCAATTTGCCTGTTCGATATCAGGCCGGTCCACTCGAGCGGATGGCTAAACAGTTCGCCCATAGCGATGGGAGTGCTGCACTGGTCCCGCATCATCTTGAAATAGCCTATTTGCTCTGGCGACAAAGGGTCCTCAACCCAAAACAAGCGATACTGTTGCAGTGCTTTCACCAAATTGACAGCCTCGATGGGCTCAATACGTTCGTGCATATCGTGGATTAGTTCGAGACCCCCGCCGTGTACTTTTCTTATGTATTCGAAAAGCTTGAGGGTGCCCTCTACATACGGCTCGTTATCCTGATACTCGTCTGTAGGCAAACCGAATCCGGCTCCTTTGAAATCAGGTGTCTTCCCAAGGAATGGCGAACCATACCCTCCGAGCTGGATTCGCACATGTTTCCAGCCCGCTTCCACGAATTTACTGACATTATCTGATGTCTCTTCGACCGTTTTGCCATCGGCGTGACAATATGTGGGAATGGCAAAACGACTCTTGCCTCCCAGAAGCTGATAGAGGGGCATATTGGCACGCTTCGCCTTGATGTCCCACAGTGCCTCATCCAAACCGCATAAGGCGCCGTTCAAGACCGGACCGTTGCGCCAATAGGAACTTACATAGGCCGTCTGCCACATGTCCTCGATATTGTCTGGGTCGCGTCCGATAGCAAAGGGGGCGAGGAACTCAGTTGCGGCGGTTGCCACTGCCTCCCCCCTGGTGGTGAGCGTGGCCGACCCTACTCCGTACAGACCGGGCTCGCTCGTTTCCACTTTGATGACAACGTAGTTGCCACCCTGCGGGCAGGTCTTGATCGTTTTCACGTTCGCAATCTTTAGCGCCGGCAATCCCCGCGTCGCGTTCGAATATCTTTGAGCGAGCGCTTTATCCTGCTCGGCAAGAACGCCGATGGCACCCGTTGCCACGGCCCTGCCCGCGATCTTTAACAATTTACGACGATTCATTTCGTGCTCCTTATTGATGCTTAGTCGAAATTTCCGATTTGGCTGAGTTTCTGGTACATAGTACGCCTCTTCTATGCTCAATACAACGTTGCACCATGCGATGGCGAACTCGACGGCAACAGGCTGCAAACTTCGATGGAGGTGGAGATCACCGTGGACCTGGTCTCGATCTGGGATAAGACTCCTGTTGTGAGTTACGATCGGTGCTGCGAAATTCTGACCCTATGCTATACTCGACTCGCTTAAGATAAGGAGGCCCCGATGCGTCTCGTTTGTATGATTTTCTCCCTTACCTTGGCGGCGATGGCACAGATCGATCTTGAATACGTGATTCCCAAAGAAAACCCGAACACGACGGCCACCGATTTGAAGAATGGCCAGCAGTTGTTCATGGCACAATGCGCTCGGTGCCACGGTCCGAAAGGCGAAGGAGGCAGGGGTGCAGTCCTGGCGCAATCCCGATTGCCCCACGCACTGGACGACCAATCTCTGTTCCTCGTGATCCGGGATGGCATAAAAGGATCGGAAATGCCTGCAGGTTATGCGGTAGATACCCGTGAGACCTGGCAGCTTGCGGCGTATGTTCGCAGTCTGGGGCGCATGGCTCTCGAGACCGTCCCGGGAGATCCGAAACGCGGACAGGAGTTGTACCAAGCCAAGGGACATTGCTCCCAATGTCATATCATCGGCGGCCAAGGTGGAAGTCTGGGACCTGAACTCACCGAGATCGCCTCACGTCGCAGCGCGGCGCACTTGCGCGCGGCGATTCTCGAACCGGCATCCACGCTGCCCGAGGGATTCTTAGAGGTGCGGCTGGTTACCAAGGACGGCCACCGCATTTCAGGCGTGCGACTCAACGAGGACACCTTCACCATCCAGGTCCGAGACCTGAACGGGGGCGTTCACTCCTTCTTCAAAGAAGACCTGAAAGAGTTGCAAAGGGATCCCGGAAAGTCCCCGATGCCGAGTTTCCGCGGAATGTTTTCTGCGTCCGAAGTGGATGATTTGGTCGCCTATCTGGTTTCCTTGCGAGGTAATCAATGAGACTCACACTTTGTGTCTTCACCGTCGTGCTGCCGCTAGCCGCGCAGGTTTCCTATGACCGCCTACGGCAGGCCGATTCCGAGCCTGGCAACTGGCTCACCCATTCCGGCAACTATAGCGCGCAGCGCTACTCGCGTTTGAATCAGATCACAGCTGCGAACGTTCGGCACCTGCGGCCCGTCTGGGTATACCAGATGCACACGACCGAGAGAGTGGAAACATCGCCCGTGGTGGTCGATGGCATCATGTACGTGAGCGAGCCAGGTGGAAGCGTGACGGCTCTCGATACTCTCACCGGACGTCCGCTCTGGAAGTACACGCGAACCATGCCCAAGGGCGTTCGCGGCTGCTGCGGCCCAGTGAACCGCGGCGTGGCGATTCTCAACGACATGGTGTATAGCGGCACCTTCGACGCGCATCTGGTGGCGCTCGATATCAAGTCTGGAATCGTGCGCTGGGATGCCGAGGTGGCCGATCCGAAGTTGGGCCATTCGATCACCGCAGCGCCACTCGCTATCAAGGACAAGATCGTAGTCGGCATGGCCGGCGGCGAGTACGGGGTGCGCGGCTTTGTCGATGCTTATGATGCCAAAACCGGCCGGCGGGCCTGGCGTTTCTGGACGGTGCCGGCGGCTGGCGAGCCCGGCAGCGAAACGTGGTCCGGCGACACCGCGAAAACCGGCGCTGCCACCACCTGGGTTACCGGCGCTTACGATCCTGAGCAGAACACCGTCTTCTGGGGCACCGGCAATCCGGGGCCGGACTGGAACGGCGATGCGCGCGTTGGAGACAATCTCTACTCCGATTGTTTGCTCGCCTTGGATGGCGACACGGGCAAACTTAAGTGGTATTTCCAGTTCACTCCGCATGATGTACATGATTGGGATTCAACCGAAGTCCCGATCCTGGCGGATGCGGTGGTGCGCGGAGAAAAGCACAAGGCCGTCCTGTTCAGCAATCGTAACGCGTTCTATTATGTGCTGGACCGCACCACCGGGAAGTTCCTGGCCGGCAAAGAGTTCGCCAAGCAAAGCTGGGCCAAGGGACTGGACGATTCAGGCAGGCCGATCGTGGTTCCGAATTCAGAGCCGGCAGTGGAGGGAACCAAGGTATACCCCGACGTGACTGGCGGTACGAACTGGTTCAGTCCCTCCTATAGCCCTCAAGCTAACCTGTTTTTTGTGGCCGCGCGGGATGTAGGCGGCGTGTTCCTCAAAGGCAACGCGGAGTACAAGGCAGGCGCACAATTTAATGGGGGCGGGCAAAGCCCGATCGTCGGCGAAGATCCGGTGGGCGCCATCCGCGCACTGAATCCGAACACTGGCGACTTGAAATGGGAATTCAAACTACACTCAGAGGCTGAGGCTGGTGTACTCTCCACGGCGGGCAATCTGGTGTTCGCTGGTACCAATGAAGGCGACTTTTTCGCGCTCGACGCCCCCACGGGTCGTCCTCTTTGGCATTTCCAGACCGGCGCTACGATTAACGCGAACCCAGTCAGTTATCTGAGCGGAGGCAAGCAACAGGTGGTAATCGCTTCCGGCAATTCGATCTTTGCATTCGCGCTTGAGGATTAGCCTCAAGTCAGGGCGACTCGCGGGGCAGAAACAACGCCGAGAGCCTCGGATGTGTTGATTCGAGTCTCCCGTCAACATTCCGCCTGATTAGTCGGGTTCCCGTCGGTTGGTGGTCGCCTGCCAGGGCGCGCCCGCACAGAAACCTGGTCATCCTCATCGTTCTCAACATACTCGTCGCAACTGTTCGCATTAACATTCTTCTGAAGCCCACCGTCCCTGAATACGTCCCTTGCTTTCGTGTTCAGACAAGCGCAATATCTTCTCTATGACACCCGCAACGAGAAACGCGAAACCCACCGAGGGCGCTTTACGCGCGGCCAAGCAGATCGAGCGCAATCCGTCCTTTATCGAATCAACTGCTGAGGTTATTGATCGTGAAACCGGCGTCCGGGAACTGGTCGAAATACTAGAGAACATCATCGCCGAAGCCGGCGATCTGATCGAGGGCCGCAGCCCCGAGCTTGTTGCCCAAGCCCACACTGTGCTCCGGTATTACGGCGACGAATCCCGCCAGCAAGCTGAGTGACGCGCGGTTTCAGATGAGCCGGCAAACTTCTTCAACCTGAATCAAAACGTTTCGCCTGCGTAACCGTCGTCTATCCTGGACCCCACCTGCCAAAGAGCCATTGAACTTGCAAACGCGCCCGCCGCTGCGCTTATGAACTCTACATCCATTGGCTGCAAGCCGAAGGGGAGATTCTTCGGGCCGAACGCTGCGCCCGTGTCGACGAATCGTCTGAACAGTCCTCTCTTGGCCAGCGACTCTCCCGCTTACTAATCTTTGAGCTGACGGAACGATTCCAGCTTCCATTCGTCGGACGGCGGGTGATACGTCGTCCTCCTTGGACTACCTGGTTCCGTCCGGATACGCCGTGATCAGGAAGTTGGCGCTTCTCCGCTGGCTAACTATCCGGATTATCGATGTCGGCCACGACTTTCCATTTTCCGTTCTGCTGCTTTTTCCAAACGCACACGTACTTTCCATTTGTCGTTGTGGCCCGTCCGTTTTTGTCGACGGTCTTGAGGACAAATCGACCAGTTTCGTATGCTAAGTCTCCGGACTTGGAAACTTCCACCTTGGACGTGTTCCACTGGAACGTTCCTGGGGAGGACAGATATTTTCGCCATTCGTTGCGAAGCGCAGCGGCTCCACGAATGACGGGCGATCCCGTAGCAAACCTCTCACCTTCGTCGGCGTAGAACGATACGCATTTTTCCAGGTCTTTAGCGGCCTCAGCAGCGTTCCACTCCTGGGTGGCCGCGCGAATGGCGGCTTCATCGTCAGCCCGAGTGTCACGCCGGCAGGACACCGCCGAACTGCACACAACAGCAATCATGAATAGATGCATCGGATGCCCACCGCGCATGGACCCTCCTGTGAGCACATGGAGCAAGGCGTCGCTTCCGAACCTCACTGTGCCGGCTTAAGCGCAACCATACTATCAAACGCGCCCAATCCGAGCGGACCGCCTGACCCGCTGAATCGAATGGTTTGCGGGGGAGTTCCTTAGGAGGAGGAGAGGGGCTGCCGCCCCCTAGCGAGAGGGTTCTTGAGCGGGCCACCTGCATAAGAAGCTTGGCCTGTGCATGAAGTCGTACCAGCGCGACGGCAAGCGCGTATACGTCATCCGCGGCTAGGCTCGTGGCCGTTCTGTTGGTTTCCGAGCCGGGTGTCTGCGCCCTCGTTTTCATTTTCGGTCCATTCGCACCGTCACCAATCCTGCTATTTCCTGCGGCCCACCTCGGAAAGCAAAATCACTTGGGCAAAGAGGCCGGTCGTGTCACTGAAGTTCGTCTTGTTTTTCCCGTACCCACATGCAAACGTGACGGTGTCGTTCGCTTTCAGGTCGATCTTGCCGGAATAGGCGGCGGTTGGGCTTATGCCCTCCACCGCGTGGAAGGCGGGGTCGCCTCCATAGCCTTCAATCTCAAAATCAAAAAGTGACGTGGCGTTGTGCAGCACATGTACATCCGTTGAAGAAAGGCCGAAGTGGATGCCTTCAAACCGAGCTGTTACCTGGTAGGTGCCTGGCGCCGGGGCCACAAAACGAATCAGGCTGTACTGTCCGGAGTTACTGGCTTCCATGGCGACTTCGCCCGCTCGCGCAGCCCATCCATTGCTTGAACCCAAACGTGTTTGTTTCGCGCTGTTATAAGCGACATAAGGATAATACCCAGGGCCCGGCCGATCGCTGACGCTCGGGTGCCAGAAGCCAATCTGGCCGAGGGCGCCTGTAGACTTATCGATTCGAAATTGCGCCGGATCGAGCGAGTTCGTCTCAGAGTAACCATACTGCCAAGCCTCGTTGGGATTATTCCGCAGGGAGAAGTCAGCAGACAGGTCGAAGGTTGTTGCCGCTTGGGCGAGTAAGCAAAATAATATGACAATACCCACAGGTCGACCCATTCTTAATCCTTCGGCATTCAAGTTTAGGATAACGTCCGCCCGAACCAAGTGCGCGCAAGTCGGGGATGGTCGGCAATCCACTCCGTGCTGAAGGACGACAAGACGTTGACTTCGACCGGGAAAGGTATCGGAGCCGATGGCAAGCATTCACAACGGCCATCCTTACATGTATAGTGGCTGCAAGGAGGCATCAGGCTATGAAGATCCTCTCGATCGCGATCGCCTTGACTGCATTCGTGACACCGCTAGCGGCGCAGTGGTTGCAACATCCTACGCCCGGAATCCCGCGCACGGCCGATGGCAAACCGAACCTCAACGCGCCGCCGCCGCGCACCGCCGATGGACAGTCCGACCTCACGGGTCTGTGGGACATGCCCCTCGATACGGCGGTCGGCAATATCGCGGTCCGCAATGTCGGGGACCTCAAGCCCGCCGACGTTCAGCCTTGGGCGCAAGCGTTGGTTCAGC
>Ga0073928_10006690_pt1 | contig 15380 bp, 13 predicted proteins | sample PaiPotPPA55metaG_FD_76969 | JGI IMG/M metagenome (GOLD analysis project Ga0073928, IMG submission 76969) | Iron sulfur acid spring bacterial and archeal communities from Banff, Canada, to study Microbial Dark Matter (Phase II) - Paint Pots PPA... ... | reverse complement strand
TCAGCAATCCCAGGCCGACAATCGTGATGCCGAGGATCGGGAATGGGTGCGGGGGCCCGCCGGTGAACGGCGTGCTCGTGGCGGTCGTGCCGGCGACCTGGCCGGCCTGCGACTAGCCCGTGCCGTTACCGCCGCCGCCACCGTTGCTGCCGCCACCGCCACCGCCACCGCCCGAAGTGCTCGGAGTGGGCGTGCCGGCTGCCGTGCAACCGAGCGGGGGAGGCAGCCCGGGGATCGGCAGGCAACTTGGTGGGCTGCCCGGAGGTATGCAGAAGGTGTTGAGCGGCGAAGGCAGGCACGTCGGCGAGTTGCTGGGCGTCGCAGGAGGTATGCAGAAGGTGTTGAGCGGCGAAGGTAGGCACGTCGGCGAGCTGCTGGGCGTCGCGGGAGGTATGCAGAAGGAGTTGAGGGGTGACGGCAGGCAGCCGCTCGTCGGTGGACTGGTAGGCGGGCTACTGCTTGGCGCGGTGGGCGCGCACCCGCCGATCGGGAGGGCGGCTCCACCTACGCACGATCCTCCGCCCGTCACGCCCATCGGGGTCGCGGGGAAGCACCCAACCGGCGCTGCCTCGCAAATCTGGGCGGTCTGGGTCACTGACGTGTTAACAGGAGTGTCGGACGGGATGTTCAGCACCTCACTCCCTAGCAAAACGTCGCCGGCCGAACCGGTGCCGGTGATCACAAATTTGCAGGTACCGGGGGTCACTGTCGTGACGTAGGGCGACGGAACCAGGATTGTGACGCCCATACACGACGAAATCGTGGCGCCGCTGGGTGCGGTGGGAGCGATCTCAACCGTCTCTCCGGCCGTTACGGCGCCGGCGAGCGACACTGCGCACGTGATTTGCGTGCCGGGATCAGGAATGCCATCCGACGCTGGGCTGCTGCACACCTTATGGGGAATGCCGACGGCGGCGTTTGCCCGCGTCGACGTGAGAATCGTCGTCACGCCAATGGCGAGCGACCCGGCGAGCACGAATATCCCGAAGGCACGACGAATCCGATTGCCCCGTTTGATGCCCGCCATGTGTGCCCTCCGATAGATTCGTCTGTCCTCTCAGACGTAGGTGCCGCGGAAAACTTGCGCGCGGCGCTGGTGCACCCCGCGGCAGGCGTACCATCGTCGCCACGGGAGCTCGGGCCGACCGGGCTGAGAGGGTGACTGGTGGGTCACCGACCGCGGACCTGATCCGGGTAATGCCGGCGTAGGGAGCGCCCCGCCGGTCTTTGGCGGAGGCACCTGAGCGCCACAGTGCGTAAGGAGGCGGCGATGACCGACGTGATCGACCGAGAAACCACGACGACGACCTCGGCTGGGAGCCTGCCGGCCAGCCGCAAGGTGTACGTGAACGGCTCTCGACCAGACCTGAGGGTGCCGTTCCGCGAGGTGGCGCAGAGCGCGACGCGCGCCTCCACCGGTGAGATCGCGAATCCGCCGCTTCGCCTCTACGACACCGGCGGTCCGCACACCGACCCTGATGTTGCGGTGGACGCCGAGAAGGGTCTTGCCCCGCTGCGCACTGCATGGATCGCCGACCGTGGCGACACCGAGGAGATCACGCGAAGTGACCGCCGCGTGCGGCGCGCGTGCACCGGTGCAACGGTCACACAAATCCACTATGCGCGCCGCGGCGAGATCACTCCCGAGATGGAGTTCATCGCGATACGCGAAGGTGTTCCGGCTGAGTTGGTGCGCGACGAGGTCGCGCGCGGCCGCGCGATCATCCCGGCAAACATCAACCACCCGGAGCTCGAGCCGATGATCATCGGCACCAAGTTCCTGGTGAAGGTGAACGCGAACATCGGCAACTCGGCGGTCGTCTCGTCGATCGACGACGAGGTGGAGAAGATGCGCTGGGCGACGCGGTGGGGCGCAGACACGATCATGGATCTCTCCACCGGGAGCGACATACACGCAACGCGCGAATGGATCCTGCGCAACTCACCGGTTCCGGTCGGCACAGTGCCGATCTATCAAGCGCTCGAGAAGGTTGGCGGCAAGGCCGAAGAGCTGAGCTGGGATAGCTATCGAGAGACGATCATCGAGCAAGCGGAACAGGGCGTCGATTACTTCACCGTGCACGCGGGTGTGCTGCTGCGCTATGTACCGCTGACCGCGCAACGGATCACCGGTATCGTGTCGCGCGGCGGCTCGATCCTGGCGGCGTGGTGCCTCGCACACCACGAGGAGAACTTCCTCTACACGCACTTCGACGAGCTGTGCGAGATCCTCCGCGCGTATGACGTGTCGTTCTCGTTGGGTGACGGACTGCGCCCAGGTTCGATCGCCGACGCCAACGACGCCGCGCAGTTCGGCGAGCTGAGGACACTCGGCGAGCTGACGACCGTGGCCTGGCGGCACGACGTGCAGGTGATGATCGAAGGGCCGGGACACGTGCCCATGCACAAGATCAAGGAGAACGTGGACCTGCAGATGGAGCTGTGCCACGAGGCGCCCTTCTACACACTGGGTCCGCTGACCACTGACATCGCGCCGGGCTACGACCACATCACGTCGGCAATCGGCGCCGCGATGATCGGGTGGTACGGGACGGCAATGCTGTGCTACGTGACGCCGAAGGAGCACCTCGGGTTGCCCGACCGGCAGGACGTCAAAGACGGCGTGATCGCATACAAGATCGCCGCGCACGCCGCCGACCTGGCCAAGGGGCATCCGGGCGCGCAGTTCTGGGACGACTCGCTGTCGCGCGCGCGCTTTGAGTTCCGCTGGAACGACCAGTTCAACCTCAGCCTGGACCCGGAGTCAGCCCGGTCGATGCACGACGAGACCCTGCCCGCTCAGGGAGCCAAGGTGGCGCACTTCTGCTCGATGTGCGGTCCGAAGTTCTGCAGCATGCGGATCACCCAGGACATCCGCGATTACGCGGCCAGCCACGGCGTGGGGGCGGAGGCGGGCTTGCAGCTCGGCCTCAAGGAGAAGGCGCGAGAGTTCCGCGAGCGCGGCGGGACGATCACATTGCCCGAATAACCCACCCTGGTTGAGCGCGAGTGGCGGGGTCTTGCGCCACAGCGTCCTCCCGCTACGGCGTGGCGCACAAACGAATCGGCGACTGAGGCCTTGCTCGCCGCCCGGACTCCGGTAACATGCCCGCAAGCACCAGATGAGTTGTGCATCCCGCCCATAGGAGAGGGACCACATGGCAATCCGGAGCAAGACCGAGACCGCCGTCGACCTGGTCGCCCGGGCAGAGGCCGCCCGCGTGCGCCACGTCGACCTGCAGTTCACCGACGTCATGGGCGCCGTGAAGACGGTGACCATCCCCGCCGCCCAGCTGCGGGACGCCGTCGAGCACGGCACCTGGTTCGACGGATCCTCGGTGGAGTCCTTCGCGCGCACCGCCGAATCGGACATGTATCTTGTGCCCGACCCGACGACCTTCCAACTCCTGCCCTGGGCGGTCGAGCCGACGGCCCGGCTGATCTGCTGGGCCACGACGCCGGACGGCGAACCGTACCCCGGAGACCCACGCGGCGCATTGGTTCGAGCGCTGCGCCGGGCAGAACGCCTCGGCTTCGACTATCGCGTTGGTCCGGAGATCGAGTTCTTCCTGCTCGAGCGCGACGCCGACGGGAAGCTGGTTCGTCCGCCTCACGACCGCAGCTCGTACTTCGACTTCTCGACCGATCGCACCGTCGCGCTGCGTCAAGCGATGGTCACTGCGTTGCAGAGCCTCGGCATCGACGTCAACACCGCCCACCACGAGGTGGCCGGTGGCCAGCACGAGATTGACATCGGTGCATCCCCCGCGCTCAAGGCCGCGGACGACGTCGTCACCTTTCGCTATGCGCTGAAGGCGATTGCGCAGCAGGGCGGCCTCATCGCCAGCTTCATGCCCAAGCCGTTCGACGGCGTGCCCGGCAGCGGCATGCACGTGCATCAAAGCTTGATGCGCTCGGACGACGACGCCAATGCCTTCAGCGGTCACGATGACTACGGGCTCAGCGAGGACGCGAAACACTTCATTGCCGGCCAGCTGCACCACGCCGCCGGCATCTGCGCGGTGCTCGCGCCGCTGGTGAACTCGTACAAGCGGCTCGTGCCGGGCTTCGAAGCGCCCATCTTCATCTCGTGGGCGCGCACCAACCGCGGCGCGCTGATCAGGGTTCCCCATGTCGGCCGCCCGGAGGCAACGCGCGTCGAGCTGCGGAGCCCCGATCCTTCGTGCAACCCATACCTGGCGTTCGCCGTGATGCTGCGCTGCGGCCTCGACGGTATCGAGCGCCGCCTCCCGTTGCCGCCGCCTGTCGAGGAGTCTCTGTATGGGTTCGACGACATCGAGCTCGAGCGCCGCAATGTCGGAGTGCTGCCCGACAACCTCCGCGACGCCGTCGACGCGCTCGCGGCCGATGACGTCGTGATCGATGCGCTGGGTGACCACCTGGCAGAGCGCTTCATCGAAGCCAAGCGACTGGAGTGGCGTGAGTACCGCGGCCATGTGACGCCCTGGGAACTCGAGCAGTACCTCGAGCGTTTCTGAGGCCCACGTGAGCGCTCCGACCGTCACCGTCAAGGATGTGTGGCGCAGCGTGTTGCCCGAAGGCAGTGAGTTGCTCGCCGGTGGCGCCGGACTCGAGCGCCGCGTGGAATGGGCGTGCGCACTTCGAACCCGGCCGCCCGCGTTCGATGCGGTGAAGGGAGGCGAGATCGCATTCATCCCCGTGCGCAGTATTCGCCTGCTCGACGAAAGGCTCGACCTTGCGCAGGTGATGACGAGCTTTGCCGAGAAGGGTGGTGTTGCAATCGCCGTGCTCGGCGATGCGTCGGCGCAGAGCATCACCATTGCCGACCGGTTGATGATGCCGCTGTTCCGCCTCCCCGAGGCTGTGCATATCAACGACGCGCATCAAGCATGCGTGCGCTTCATTCTCGATCAGCGCACGCTGCTCCACGAGCGGGCGCAGGAGCTGCAGATGACCCTGATGCAGCTGGCGTTGAGCGGCGCGGGGCCGGCTGCGATCGTTGAGCGATTGGCGGAGATCACCGCACTCACCACTGTGCTGCTGGACGAGCGAGGGTCTGTGGTGCACGCCAGCGGTCCCGACGCGCAGCGCGCCAGCGACGCGATGGGTGCAGAAGTGCCCGCGCTGCGCCGATGGGGTGACACGGTGCCGCTGCTCGCGGCGGACCCTCCCGTGCGCGAGCTGGTCCTTGCGGGCGCAGACCTGCACTGCGTTGCCAGTCCGATCCCGTCACGTGATGGTGTCGGCGGATTCGTGGCTGTCGCCGGTGCTGAGAACCAGCTCGACCAGATGGCGCGGCTCGCGCTGGCGCGCGCCGCATCTGCGTGCGCGATCGAGCTCGACCGCGAGCGTGCTGTGACCGAGACACGCGAACACCTCGAGGGTGAGTTCATCGAATCCTTGCTTGGTGGCACGTACTCGTCGGAAGACATGGTGGCCGAGCGTGCGCGCAGGCTGGGGGTGGAGATCGGCCAGTCGGTCGTCGTGTTCGCCTTTCGCGGCAATCGGCTTGACGCCGCGTGGGCTGAAACCGCGCTGCGCGCAGCGCGCAACACGATTGCTCGGCGCGAGACGGACGCGCTCGTCGCCGGCCACGAGGGCGCGGTGTGCGCGGTCGTGATCTCCGCAACCGCGCTTGGCGATGCGGCCACCGGACGGCTCGCCGAGGCGGTGCGAGCGGATGTGGCCCGGGCCACCGGGGACGCCGCAACGTCCGCGGGAATCGGCCGCACAGGATCCGGCGCGGCGTCGGTGCGGGCCTCGTACCGTGAGGCGGAGCAGGCACTTGCCATGGGGCGGAAGTTGCTCGGGTCGGGGATCACGTCCCACTTCACCAACCTCGGGTTGCACCGCCTGCTGTTCGCCGTTGCGCAGCACCAGGAGCTCGGCGACTTCTACGAAGATACGGTCGGAGCGCTAGTGGCGTACGACGCCCGTACAGGCGGGGATCTCATGGCGACGCTGAGCGCCTTCTTCGCGTGCCATGGATCGCCGACGGAGACCGCGCAACGTCTGCATCTGCACCGCAACACAGTCCTCTACCGGCTGCGCCGTATCGAAGAGGTGGGAAGCCTCAGTCTCGACGATGCGGGAACCCGCCTCAACCTCCACCTCTGCCTGCACATCCGCGATGTGTTGCAGGTGGCGGGCGGGCGGCAGCCGGTTCCGGAAAACCGCGCGGCGAGCTGAGGCCCGGCGCAATCCCGACAAGACGCCCAGCCTTGGCCCGGGGGCGGACCGGGGGGCTGGGCGCCACGTCGCGAGCGAGCAAGCCCCGCGTGCTCGCTGAGGAAATACAGCGACGGGTTACAGAGTTCTGTACGAGCGCCGCCTTGTTGGACGCATCCACTTGGGCTTCGCGCACAAGGTCGAGCGTCCAGTCTTCGTGCGTCGCGCGTCTCGAAAGCGCCTGGTGACACCCGGTAGCCTCGTCTGAGCACCGGTCCCGGCACCGGGAATCGCCAGTTGACAGGAGGATCCACGTGCGCCGACGAACCTACTTTCGCTTGGCCTTGTCACTCGCCGTTCCGGCTGCGCTGTGGCCGCTCGGCGCCGGAGCTGCCGACAACACGGCCACGCAGGCCGCAGGCGTCGCAGCTGACACCGTCTGGGTGATTGTCGCGGCGTGCTTGGTTCTCTTCATGCAGGCCGGCTTCGCCATGCTCGAGGTCGGTTTCGCACGCATGAAGAACGTCGGCACTGTGGTGGCGAAAATCGTCGTCAACCTCAGCATTGCGTCGATCGTCTACTGGGCGGTCGGATTCGCCCTGGCATTCGGGGCCGCGCAGGGCTGGCTGTTCAACATCCTCGGCGCCACCGGTTTTGCGCCAACTTTCCATCCCGGCTCGGTCATCGACCTGCCCGCGCTGGCGACATCAACCGCTCCGGCGGCCGCGAAGTTCTTCTTCGAGTTCGTGTTCTGCGCCGTGTCGCTGGCGATCGTCTGGGGCACGATGCTCGAGCGCACCAAGTTCATCGTGTACATCCTCTTCGCGATTCCCTTCTGCGCGCTGATCTACCCGTTGATCAGCCACTGGCTCTTCGGCGGCGGATGGTTGATGAGCATGTTCGGCTCGCAGGACTTCGCGGGTTCAACCGTCGTGCACCTCACCGGTGCGACCGCGGGGTTTGCCGGTCTGCTCTTGCTCGGGCCGCGCATCGGCAAGTACGGCCGCGACAAGAAGCCGAACGCGATCCCAGGGCACAACATGCCACTGGCGCAACTGGGCGTGATCATCCTGTGGTTTGGCTGGTTCGGCTTCAACCCCGGCTCGACGCTGAACGCCACCAACCTGCACTTTGCCGACATCGTTGTGACGACCAACCTGGCGGCGGCTGCCGGCGCGATCGGAGCCATGCTGGCCATCTACAAGGTGCAGAAGTCGCTCGACGTCGGCATGATCGGCAACGGCGCGATCGCGGCCCTGGTTGCCATCACTGCGCCCTCCGGCTACGTCGAGCCGTGGGCGGCGATAGTCATCGGTGCGGTGGCCGGTGTGATCGTGGTGTACGGCGTCCTGGCCATCGACAAGTGGCTTGACGACCCGGTGGGTGCGCTCAGCGCGCACGGGCTTGCCGGCATCTGGGGCACGCTGTCGTGCGGCCTGTTCACCGATCCGGCGCTGGCGAAGTTCAACGGCGTGGGCCAGGGCGGCCTCATCTACACGGGCAGCTTCAATCAGCTCGGCGCGCAGGCGCTGGCGGTGACGGTCGCCTTCTCGACGGTGTTCGTCCTTTCCTTCGGTGTCTTCTGGGCCATCAAGAAGACCGTCGGGCTGCGCGTCAGCGCGCGGCACGAGCTGGACGGGCTCGACATCAGCGAGCACGGCATGTGGGGCTACCCGGAACACTTCATGCCCGTGCCTGGAGGAGCGTACATTCACCCCGACGCGCTGGCGGAGCCGGAACGACGGCGAGAAGAAGCCGCAGCTTCGTTTGCCGTCGCCGAGAATCAGCACTAGAGGCAGAGGCGATGAAGAAGATCGAAGCAGTGATCAGACCAGACCGGCTCCAGGCGGTGCAGGACGCACTCGACAAGCTGGGGACGTCAGGCCTGACGGTCACGGAGGTGCTCGGTTGTGGCCGCCAGCGCGGCTACACCGAGACGTACCGCGGTGCCCGAGCCAACATCTCGCTGCAGCGCAAGGTGAAAGTTGAGGCGGTGGTGGTCGACGGAACGGCCGCCGCCGTCGCCGACGCCATCGCCGGCGCTGCCAAGACCGGGGAGATCGGCGACGGCAAAATCTTCGTCATCCCCGTAGAGGACGCGATCCGTATCCGGAGCGGCGAGCGCGGGGAAGATGTAGTGCGCCATTTGCAGCCCGAACATTGGGGCCACTGAACACGCCCGTACCAGCAGGCGGCTAGGTTTGGACGTAGTGGACACGGGGCGCGAAAGGCGTCACGAGGCCGCGGTTGCCCCCGCGGCCGAGTGGAGCGGCAGCGGACGCCGCTAGGCGTTCGCGCAGCGGCAACTGAAGCGCCCCGTGTTCCGCTGCGGCCTAAACCGCAGCGCCAGCTGCTAGGAAGCGGATTCAGGGGTGCTTGGTAGACTGGGTAGAGATGACGTACATCGTTACTGAGACCTGCGTCGACTTGAAGGACAAGTCGTGCATCGAGGTGTGCCCAGTCGATTGCATTCACGAGGTCGCCGAGGACCGCATGGTCTACATCGACCCGGATGAATGCATCGATTGTGGGGCGTGCGTCGACCCGTGTCCGGTCGACGCGATCTACGCGGAGGAGGACGTGCCCACCGCCCAGGTGGCCTTCGTTGAGATCAACAAGGTCTATTTCAAGGACAAGGACACGGCGCGGACCAGGCTCGCCGCGGTCAAACCGCTCGCGAGCTGACCTCTTTTTGTTTGTGCGCGGCGCACAAGCAAGAGCGTCCGGCCCTGGGGTGCAGAGCCCATAGAATGGCCGCTCGCAAGCTCCTACTCTCGATCTCAAGAGCCGGTCCACGCCATCGACCCACCAGCCGATCGTGGCCGGATGCCACCGTCCCGGAAGGAGGAGCGAATGGCCGTCGACGAGTCGCTATCAGTTCGCATCACAGGAGAGGCGCGTCCCACGATGTCCTCGACAATCGCCAGTAAACCATCGCCACGAGAGGTCATCCGGCGCGCCCAGGAACGCGGGGTGCAGATGGTCGATCTCCGCTTCACCGACCTGGTCGGCAGCTGGCAGCACTTCAGCATCCCCGTCGGCGAGATGACCGAATCGCTGTTCGCCGACGGCATCGGATTTGACGGCTCGAGCATCCGCGGCTTTCAGAAGATCCATGAGAGCGACATGCTCCTGTTCCCGGACCCGGACCGCGTTTTCATCGATCCATGTCTCGACGTCACGACGCTCGCCATCGTGTGCGACATCCGCGACCCGCTCACGCTGCAGCCGTACACCCGCGATCCCCGCTTTGTCGCGCGTAAAGCCGAGGAGTACCTGCTGAAGACGGGCATCGCCGACACGTCGTACTGGGGACCCGAGTGCGAGTTCTACATCTTCACCTCGGTCCGCTACGACCAGAACAGCCACGAGGGCTACTACCACATCGACTCCGACGAGGGCATCTGGAACACTGGCCAGAACGGCACCGCGAACCTTGGCTACCGGCCGAAGTACAAGCAGGGCTACTTCCCGGTGCCGCCGGTGGACAAGCTGCAGGACCTGCGCAGCAAGATCGTGCTCGCGCTCATCGAGACGGGCATCGCGGTCGAGGTGCACCACCACGAGGTGGGCACTGCTGGCCAGGCTGAGATTGACATGCGGTTTGACACGCTGGTGTCGATGGCGGACAAGGTTCTGCAGTACAAGAGCATCGTCAAGAACGTCTGCTACCGCAACGGATACACCGCCACCTTCATGCCCAAGCCGCTCTTCGGTGACAACGGCAGCGGCATGCACACGCATCAGTCGTTGTGGAAGGACGGCGTGCCTTTGTTCTTTGACAAGAACGGCTACGCGCTGCTGAGCGACACGGCACGCTGGTACATCGGCGGCCTGCTGGCTCACGCGCCGGCGCTGCTGGCGTTCGCCGCTCCCACCACCAACAGCTATCGCCGCTTGGTACCGGGCTACGAGGCTCCGATCAAGCTCGCGTACAGCGCGCGCAACAGGAGCGCGTGCGTCCGCATTCCCACGTACAGCGCGGCCCCGGCGGCGCGCCGCCTCGAGTTCCGCTCACCGGACCCGATGTGCAACCCATATCTCTCGTTCTCGGCGATGCTCATGGCGGGGCTGGACGGGATCAAGCGAAAGATCGAGCCGCCCAAGCCGGTGGACGCCGACCTGTACGAGCTCGAAGGCGCCGAGGCAGACCGGGTGAAGGATCTACCGGGGTCGTTGAACGAGGTGCTCGCAGCGCTCGAGACGGACCAGGACTTCCTGCTCGAGGGTGACGTGTTCACGTCGGATCTCATCGACGGATACATCAGGTACAAGCGCGAGAACGAGGTGGACCCAGTGGCCCTGCGTCCGCATCCGTGGGAGTTTCACCTCTACTACGACGCGTAGAGCCTCACAAGCAAAGTCACACCTTCCTGGACGGGAGGGCCGGGCTCATCCCCGGCCCTCCTTCAGATTCCCAGTTCGTCGATTCCGGCGATGACCACGTGATGTCCCAGGTGCATCTCGCCGTCGACGAAGCCGTCTCCCGCCACGCGGAAGCCGATGCTCGTGTAAAAACCCAGCGCCGTGTCACGGCCGTTCGCCCAGAGAACCTCGGCGCCGCGCGCCTGCGCCAGATCCGCCACGGCGCGCATGAGGGCGCGGCCGACTCCGCGTCCCTGCCATGCCGGATCCACCGCCATGCCCCGGAATCGCTCAGCCGGGCTCGATGGCGCCAGCGCCGTGTCTTCCGGAAACTGGCTCACGACGCCCACAACCTGCTGCCCCGCGTAGGCAGCTAGGTGACGCACACCAGGGGTGCTGTCCTGTTTGGCATGAGCGCTCTCGGGCGGCCGGCCCGCCCGCAGGATCGTGTGTCGCAGGGGCAGAACCACCTCAACCGGGACCTCCCGGATCTCGATACCGTCGGATTCGATTGCCGACGGTGCCGGCGGGTCAGCCGGCAAGCGCGCTTGACGCCGGCACCAACTCCAGCGCCGCGGCCGCGACGGCGTCGGCGTCGAGGCCGAACTGATGGAGGAGCTTGGCCTGCGCCCCGTGCTCGATGAAGTGATCGGGCAGCCCCAGGCGCCGGAGCGGCACGCTGACGCCCTCGGCCGAGAGCAGCTCGGTCACGGCCGAGCCGAAGCCGCCGGTCGCCGTGCCGTCCTCGATGGTGATCACAGCGCGGTGGCGAGCTGCAAGGGGCGCGATCTCCGGGTCGATCGGTTTCACGAAGCGTGCGTCGACCACCGTCGTGGACACGCCTCGTTGCGCGAGCAGATCAGCAGCCTGCTCTGCGACGGACACCATCTTGCCGACGGCGATGAGCGCGACATCGCGACCGGCCCGCATGACGTTCATTCGACCGATCTCCAGCGGCTCGAGTGGGGCTGTTCCGGCGCTGGGAGCGGCACCGCGCGGATACCGGATGGAGAAGGGACCGCCGTAGTCGAGCCCGGTGGCGAGGAGCCGGCGGAGCTCGTCGGGACTGCTGGGCGCTGACACGGTCATCCCGGGGATGCAGCGCAGGTACGCCAGGTCGAGCATGCCGTGGTGCGAGGCGCCGTCATCACCGGTGATCCCGGCACGGTCGAGGACGAACAGCACGGGGAGCCGGTGCAGCGCCACGTCACACGTCACCTGGTCGAAGGCACGCTGCAAGAACGTCGAGTAGATGCACACCACCGGGCGCAGCCCCTGCATCGCGAGACCCGCCGCAAATGTGACGGCGTGCTGTTCGGCGATGCCGACATCGAAGAAGCGGTCGGGGAAGCGCTGAGCGAACTCCAGCAGGCCCGTGGAGGAGGCCATCGCAGCCGTGATCGCGATGATGCGCGGGTCCTCCGCCGCGGCCTCGCACAGAGCGTCGCCGAACACGTCGGTCCATGCAGGCGCCTTCTTGGCGGCAACCCCGCTATCCGGGTCAAAGGTCGACACGCCATGGAACTTGTCAATCTTGTCAGCAACAGCCGGACCGTATCCGTGACCCTTGTCGGTGACGAGATGCACCACGACGGGCCCGTGATACTGGGCCGCGTCGCGCAGCGCGCGCTCGACTGCCGCGATGTCGTGGCCGTCAATCGGTCCGCCGTACTTGAGTCCGAGCGTCTCGAAAATGGAGGCGGGCGCCACGAGTTGTTTGAGGGAGTTCTTCATACGCCGCGCGGTCTCGTAGGCCGAATGGCCGACGGCGGGAAGCGAGCGCAGCGCGTTGCCGGCGACGCCCTTGGCTGCTTCGTACTTGGGCGAAAGCCTGAGCTGGCCGAGGTTTTCGGCGATGCCGCCCACAGTCGGCGCGTAGCTGCGTCCGTTGTCGTTGACGACGATGATGAGCTCGGGCTTGAGCTGTCCGATGTTGTTGAGCGCCTCGTACGCCATGCCTCCGGTGAGCGCACCGTCGCCGATGACGCAGATCACCTTGCCGGACTCGCCGCGCAGGTCGCGTGCTGTGGCCAGCCCGAGCGCGTAGCTCAGCCCGGTCGACGCGTGCGAGTTCTCGACGATGTCGTGCTCCGACTCCTTGCGCGACGGATAGCCGCTGAGGCCCCCCTGCTGCCGGAGCGTGTCGAACAGGCCGAGGCGGCCGGTGACCATCTTGTGCACGTACGCCTGGTGCCCGGTGTCGAACACGATCGCATCCCGCGGGCTGTCGAAGATGCGATGCAGCGCCAGGGTCAGTTCGACGACGCCCAGGTTCGGTCCCAGGTGTCCGCCTGTCCGCGACACAGCCGATACTAGGAACTCGCGAATCTCCGCAGCGAGCCGTTCGAGATCGCTCGGCCCGAGGTCGCGCAGGTCCTCGGGGCCCGAAATCTCTTCGAGGATCACTGGGCCAGTCTAGTGGACGAAGGGGACTGACACCCCTCGCGGGAAGCTCACCGATACACAACGGTGAAGTGCCGCGGCATGATACGGCGCCATGCAGGTCCGGAACGCCCGCCAGGCAATGCTCGAGGTTGCCGCGGCGGGTGGCGACGTCGCCGAAGGAGCGCTGTGGCTCGCGGCGGAGGACTGCCCGGAGGTCGCTCCGACGCGCTGGCTGGAGCGTATTGACGAGCTGTCCGCGGAATTGCGCACGCGCTGCGGCATCGATGGCTGCCGTCCCAGCGACGCGCCGCTGGTTGCCTCGCTGTTGCGTGATCGCCTGCGACTCCACGGCGCGGGCGGCGGTGACCCGCGCGCGCACTACCTGCACACCGTCCTCGACCGTGGCGCCGGCATCCCGATCGCGTGCTCGGCCATCTGGATCGCGGTAGGACAACGTGCCGACATCCCCATCCAGGGCGTCAACCTGCCCGGCCACTTCCTGGTGCGCGTGGGCAATCTGCTTTTCGACACGATCGCCGGAGGCGAGCCACTCGACGACGATGACACGCGCCGCCTGGTGGCCGACGCTACAGGCACACCACCAGCGCGCCTCGAGCCGTCGTGGCTCGCGGGTGCCACGACGCGCGACATGCTCGCTCGGATGTCGCGCAACCTCCGGGGCTGCTATTCCTGCCTCGAAGATTGGCCGATGGCGCTGCGCGCCGCCGATCGCTGCGTCGATCTCCTTCCCGACGAACCAACCGAGCGGCGCGACCGCGGATTCCTCTTGTGGCGCATGGGGCATCCGACCGCGGCACTCGAGGACCTGCGTCATTACCTCGACGCGGCGCCGGCCGACGTTGCGGACCGCGAGGCTGTCGAAGAGATCGCCGCGCGCCTCCGCGCTTTCCTCAACTGAGCCGCGACGCTCGAGGCCTCCGCGACGCGGCGTTCAGTGCGCGCCGATGATGAACGCGAGGAGCCAGACGAGGCCGACGACCACGAGCACCGCGAACGGCATGGCGGCGAACACGACGAACGAGAAAACGATCCGCTCGTCGGAAACGCGTTCACCTTCGCGAGCGCGGGCGCGCACGTCGTGGGTGTACCAAGAGAGGCCGCCGATGATGAATCCAAGCAGCAGGAAAAAGATCCCTGCGAATGCGCTGCCAATCCCGACGACCTTGGGCGCCAGGGTGAAGCGCCAGATGACTCCGAACGTGATGGCAAGCAGTCCGCATGAGATGAAGCGGAGGAGGACTGGGATCACGCTCAACTGACCCCCCGCGGCGCCGCGCGAGGGTGTCTTCGGACCGCCGCTCCCGGGCGCGACGGCGGGTCCCGAACTGGCTGGCATCGAGGCCGAGTATAGGCAGCGCAGGGCCAGCAACTAGACTGGCCGCGTGGCCGCTGGCACTCAGCTTCCCGACTTCGACCTCGCGACCGGTGGCGGCAAGCGCGTGAGCAGCGACAGTCTTCGTGGGCGGCGCACTGTCCTGTACTTCTATCCCAAGGACGACACGCCTGGCTGCACCGTCGAGGGCCAGGAGTTCACGAAGCTCTACCCCGAGTTTCGCGCGCGCGACGTCGATGTGTTCGGCGTGTCGCCCGACTCGGCGAAGAGCCATGATCGATTCGCCATCAAGTGCGCCTTGGCAATCCCACTGATCAGTGACCCCGAGCGTGTCCTCATCGAATCGCTCGGCGTCTGGCGGGAGAAGAAATTCATGGCGCGCACGTACATGGGGGTCGAACGGAGCACCTTCTTGATCGGCCCTGACGGCGCTGTGGAACGCGAGTGGCGTGGGGTCAAGGCACCCGGTCACGCCGCCGAGGTGCTCGAAGCTGTCTCCGCCGACTCTTAAACGCGCGCCCTCAACGGCCCGCGTCGTCGACGAGCTGCTGCAACGCCGCGTTGTGTTTGTCGCGGGCAAGGGTGGCACCGGGAAGAGCACCGTGACAGCGGCGGTTGCCCTGATCGCGGCCCGTGCCGGCAAACGTGTGCTCGCGATTGATGTGGACGCCAAGGGAGACCTCGCACGCGCACTCGGCTCGAAAGGCGTCGGCTTCGCGCCTCAGGTTGTGCAGCCGGGAATCTCCGCCATCGCATTGCAGGCTGAGGAATCCTTTCAGGAATACCTCCACCTGTATTTCAAGGTGCCCCGTCTCGCCCGGTTGACTCCGCTCTCACGCGTGTTCGATTTCATCGCGACAGGAGTTCCCGGACCTCGCGACATGCTGGTGGTGGGTAAGATCGCGTACGAGGAGCGGCGACGAGATCAGAAGGGCCGTCCCGTATGGGACTTCATCGTCGTGGACTCCGCGGCCAGCGGCCACGTGGTTTCGCATCTGACCGCTGCACGGTCGATGCTCTCGCTGGTGCGGAGCGGCGTGATCCGTTCCCAGGTCGAGTGGATCGACCAGCTGGTGCGCGACGACCGGCGTTGCACGGTTGCACTATGCGCGCTCCCTGAAGAGAT
>Ga0073928_10006688_pt1 | contig 15382 bp, 15 predicted proteins | sample PaiPotPPA55metaG_FD_76969 | JGI IMG/M metagenome (GOLD analysis project Ga0073928, IMG submission 76969) | Iron sulfur acid spring bacterial and archeal communities from Banff, Canada, to study Microbial Dark Matter (Phase II) - Paint Pots PPA... ... | reverse complement strand
GCCGGAAAGGGACACCAAAACGGAAAGGGAAAAAGCCCCGGAAACCAAGGGCAAAACCGGCGCGGAAATCGAAAGCCGGAAGCCGGAGGGGAAGGGGCGGAAAGGCCAAAGGCGAAGGCAGGAACCAGAGGCAAAAGCAAAGCTAAAGGCAGAAAACAGCCGAAAACAGAAGCCGGAGACCAAGGGCAAAACCGGAAAGGACCGCAAAAAACGGACGGACAAAGCAGGGGCAGAACCAGCCGGAAGCCAGAAAGCCAGAAGCGAAAAGCCCGGAAACAAAGGACCGGAAAGCAGGAACCGGAACCGGCAAAAGGGCAGGGCCAAAGCCAAAAAGCCCGGAACGATCCTGAAAGGAACGATCCGGGCATACAGGCGGATGCGGGCCAGAAACCCCCCTGCGCGAAGTGGCTTCGGGGGACAGAGCCGGAATCGGGTCTGGACAGAGGATTGATCCGGCATAGGGTGAAGCGGTCCTTCGGCGGGCAAGGTCACGAATTGAGGGGGGTTCAGGATGGCCGGTCTGCTTTGTCTGCTCGCCTCGGGGTGGCTGGCATGGACTTTCGGCGGGTCGCTGTCGTGGTGGTTCGGCTGGACGGAAAACTACTGGCTCGGCCCGACTCTGCTGTTCCTCGGGTCGTATCTGACCATCGACGCGATTTTCGCCTCCGCGCTGTCGGTCCTGCAACTGGCGGGCGGCGGCATATGGACCGCTGCGCCTGTGCGGTGGATGGTCGGCAAATTCGCGTGGCTGCTGCTGATTGCTCCGGCGTTGGGGATCATCGGCCTGCTGCTGGCGCTTGCGGACGTGAATTTGCGGCTCATCGTGGCGGCCATGCTGTACGTGCTGGCGGGCAATGCGCAGAAAATGCTCAATGTGCCGCTGGCTCCGTGGCTGCATGACGCGCTGGCTGGGACGGTCGCCACCAACACGGGCGCATTCTGGGCGGGGCTGGGGCTGTTGGCGGCGCTCGCGGTGGCGGTTCAACAAATCACGCCGTGGGAAAAGCCCGTCCTCGCCTATCTGACCCGGCCGCTGCGCAATCTCTGGCGCTCCATGAAAACCGGCGTCGGCGGGTCGGCGTCGTTCATGGGATTGTTCGACGAATGGGAATCGGCGCTGCAATGGAAGCCGGGCCGCGTCCTGCTCGGCACGTCGCTGTATGAGCCGGGGCAAAAACTCGGCAAATGGGATGATCGCCACATAATCACGATCGCCACAACCCGCAGCGGCAAGGGGCGGTCCTGCATCATCCCCAATCTGCTGACGTGGCCGGGGTCTGCGCTCGTCATCGACCCCAAGGTCGAAAACGCGGCGGTCACGGCAAGGGCGCGGCGTCAACTCGGGCAGTCGGTGCATATCGTCGATCCGTTCCGGCTGCTGGAACGGCTCGGCCTCACCGGGTACTGGTTCGAGCCGCAGCGCCTCAACCCCCTCGCTGAAATCCGCCTGGACGATCTGGAAGCCGTCGAGCAAATCCGCAATCTCGCCGCCGCGCTCGTGATGATCTCGCCGCAAGCCAATCCGTTCTGGGATAATGCGTCGCGGGTCGTTCTGGCGGGCGTCATCGCGCATGTGATGACGTCGCCCCTGATCGCGGACAATGAACGTCATCTCGGCACGGTGCGGGATACCGTGGCGCAAACGAACAGGCGGAAAATGAGCGACCTCCGCGAAAGCAGGACGGTCGGCGGCCTCGCGGAAAAAGGCTACAATTTTTACAAGGGAGCGAGCGCGGACGCGGGCGGCGATATTATGACGACGCTCAACGTCCATGTGGAATGGCTCGACAGCCCGGCCATGCAAGACGCCATGACGGAATCGGACTTCTCCTTCGCGGAATTGAAGCACGGGGACTCGACCGTCTATCTGGTCATCCCGCCCGAATATCTCGACACGCATTCGCGCTATTTGCGGCTGTTCATCACGCTGGCGCTGCGGGCGGCGGGGCGTGGCCGGAAAGCGCAACACGCCATGCTGTTCATCATGGACGAATTCGCGGCGCTCGGCGAATTGAAGGTGGTTGCGACGGCGGCGGCGGTGGCGGCTGGCTCGGGGGTGAAGCTGTGGCCGGTCATTCAAAACCTGACGCAATTGCAGGTCTATGGCGATAACTGGGATGTGTTCCTCGCCAATTCCGGGCAGCGTCAAATCTTCGCCGTGAACGACCGCAGCACGGCGGATTATTTTTCAAAAGAGCTTGGAGACCATATCGCATGGCGCAAGGTGCGGGGGCCTCAAGGCACTGAGTGGGCGCCCTATAGCGCGACGTGGCTGCGGACGGGGCCGGAACTCGCGCGCGAAAGCAGCCGGGACTCTGAAAAGGCCGTCATCCTGTTTGAAGGCGGGGAGGCCGCGCTCGTGCGCCGGGCGGGGTATGACCGGCTGTTCACCGCAAAGGACTATGACCGCAATCCGTATCAGATCGCGCCGCCGCTGTTCTCGTGGGCGGCGCTGCGGGCAGGGGGCGGGCTTGAACAATGGTGGGGCGCGGTCACCGGCAAATTTTTCGACAGGTTCCGGTCTGCGGAAGGCAAAAATCTGGAGGCGTGGCTCGACAAACAGGAGGATTTGCAGCGGCTTGAAAATCAGGCGAAAGAACGGAAGGCGCTTCCGCCTCCGCAAGAGCACCGGCGCGATGAGGAACCGGACAGGTCGGGCTTCATCAGAACTGCACCGTTGTCGCGTGATGAACTGCGGGCGGCATATCTGAGGGTGGGGGTAGAGCTAAAGGCCTCGAACTATTCCAGCATGACGCCAGAGGAGCAAAAGGAATTCAAGAGTCGGTTTGACCCGTTCTTTGGCTCTATGCTGGCCGTGGGCGGGGAAAGCATGGATTCCCTGAAAAAGATGCTCAGGATCGACGACGATCCCCCTGCGCAAGAGGCTTCGGGGGACAGGTCCGCGCCCTTGCTGCCGGTGCCGCCCTTGCCGAAGCTGCTGAAAGCGCCGCCGCTCAAAAAACGCCGCAAGCCACGGGCAAAAAAGACGACGCCCTGAAAGCATAGCAACCCCGTCCGCTTGCCGGGGCCGTGCTTCCACTGGAAGCCCGGCCTTGGTCCCGCGCCGCTCCCGACAGCCCGCAAGAGCGGCCCGTCTATGCATTCAAGGGGCAGGGGGCAGGATTTTCATAGTGGTTCGTCATAATACAATTTATCACATTCAAGGGGACGTGGCGGCGGGTTGATGATGCTCTTTGGCCGCGTGATTGTTGCCAATGCATGCAGTGACAAATCGCTGTCCGAAATCGGTCAGGGTGTAATGACAACGTGCTCTGATGCCGGTCTGCACTCTCGGCTCGTGGCTGAACAGCATCTCTTGATTACCATCCTGAAAAATGCCAGCTAAGCCAAGCTGATTTAAGTGTTCAAAGTAGAATTGGATGTTGTCAGAAAATATTAAGCCTTCTCGTGGTAGCTTATCAACTTCGATGGTTTGTTGTCCAACAATGAACAACTGCGTCTTTGCGTCAAATTTTCTTGTGTACACATAATCAAAAACATTTCCATTGAGAGTGGCAAGGATTTTCGCTTCATCGGCGGAAAGTTGCTTGATTATAAGCGGGTAAGATGGATGTGCCTCATGGACCCGGTCACGATCCATCGAACGGCTTAGGAGTTCAGAAAACATCGCATCAATTGGCGTCCCCTCAGTCTCGTAACGGATGCCTTCGATAATCGGGCCTAGAATTTGTGGAGCGGGGGGAACACGTTTCCCCTCAGGGACGCGCCGCACAGAGTTGTCGATAAAATTCCTTAGGCGATCTTGGAAGGCTCCGAAAAATTGGACGGGTGCCAGTGCCAAATGTATTGTTTTAATAATGTCAGAAAGAATTTGCCCCGTTTGTACGGCTCCGGGAGACAAGATTTCCTTGTAAGCAGCTTCGACCGGGAGCTTACTTGCAAGCTCTTTGACGAATTCTGTGACCGGATCGTTTGCAGATGAACCGCTCTCGCTCATTGATGCCTCGCCTTCCTGCGGATGGTCTTTTTCGATTCCAATGGGCTTAAAATCTGCTGGTAAAGCTCGAACAGGAAGGCGACGCGGTCGGTGTCGCCGGAGAATTTCTTTTTCGAGTAAGCGGCGTCAACGGCTGCATCAAGCTTGTGGTGCGCCTTGACCAAATCCGGGGGCATGGTCAGGGGGGCGTAAAGATCGGCAAGGGATGAGTCCGGGTACTTCGTGCGGGCGTCCAGCACGGCTTGCGCGGCCCCCTCGATGGCCTGCCGCTGTTTTGGGGTCTCGGCCTGCGGCCACGGGAAATTGTTGTAAACAATCCCGGCTGAATACCGATAATCGCTCTTAATTCTTCCGCAGACAGAGCGCATCCAAGCCATGTGCATGGTCGATTGAATGACGCCAAAAACATAAAGAGACGGGTCTGCAATCAGCAAATTCGCGTCGCCGCAAATGACATCGGCACCGAATTTTGCAATTGGAATGATATTTCGATCTTCGCCTGTGTGTCGTGGGACAATGAAGTATTCACTTTGAGGCTGCCGAATCTCGCCAAAAAGCGTTGGATAAGCTGAAAGCGCGTTCGTCGTGGGGCGCTCGCTCTCCTTACGATGCTTTTTGACTTCGAGAACCCGCGCAGAGACCAAAGGCAACTTGCCTAGTTCCGCTGGCGAGATGTTTACGAGCCAAAGGCACCAACGCTTTGAGCCGTAAAGCAATTCATCGACTTGCATGAATGGACGAATCCACTTTGCCGCGTTAGGCTCGGCTGCAATCAAACTGTTTTTTTCGTCGTCCGATAGAAGCAAATGTCCTCCATCGTTGGCCATGCTGCCAAAGGCGATGGGCGGAACATTGCAGATAGGATCGCGGCGCTTCTCAAGAAATAAATCAGGCGCGTCCACAAGGTAAGGATTGACGTTCTTTGCCTTGATTTCGTGGGCTTCGGCCCGCACGGTTTCATAATCAAAAAGCCGCTTGTCCGGGGTGTCATGCAGGGCAAAGCCAATGATGACGCAATGCACGGCGGCTTTGCCTCGCGCCTCGCTCGACCATTGAAAGGTGCGGTGCGCAAAGTGGATTTTCACCCTGCGCCTGAGCAGGTCCGGCCATAAAACCCCCACCTGTTCGCCCTGCGTAATCGAGTTGGTGGACACAAAAGCGGTCTTGATGGCGGGATTTTCCGCCATGTAGTCCACTGCCTTGCGATACCACGGCGCGACAAAATCCAGCACACCCGCGCCACGCACGTCATGGAAAACGCGGGCCATGTCCGCTTTTTGCTCGTCGTTCTGGTATTGCTTCCCGCCAAAAGGCGGATTGCCAAGGATGTAGGTCAATTCCTTCGGCTTCACGATCTCGCGCCAGTCGCGTTGCAGGGCGTTGCCGTGAACGATGGTCGCGGATTTTTTGAGTGGCAGGCGGACAAAGTAATTTCCGAATTCCTCGGACACCCGCATGTTCATCTGGTGGTCCATCAGCCAAAGCGCGGTTTGCGCGATTTGGGCCGGGAATTCCTCAATCTCTATCCCGAAAAACTGGTCCACGTCGCACAGGATGTTGAACTGCGACACGTCAAGCGAACCTGTTTGAGCCTTGCCGTAGATCACGCGCAAGATGTCCAGTTCCAGCAAGCGCAATTCCCGGTAGGCAATCACAAGGAAGTTGCCGCAGCCGCATGCCGGGTCAAGGAATTTCAGTTTGGCGAGTCGCTGGTGGAATTCGACAAGTTTTTTCTTCTGGCCTTTGACCCTCTCGAATTCAGCCCGCAACTCGTCAAGAAACAGCGGCCCTATGACCTTGAGGATGTTTTTTTCGGTGGTGTAGTGCGCTCCGAGATTCCGCCGTAGCTGCGGTATCATGACCGACTGAAACAACGCGCCGAAAATGGCCGGGGAAATCCGGCTCCAGTCGAGGGCGCAGCATTCAATCAGAATTTCCCGCATGTCCGCGTCAAAATCAGCCGTGCGCAGATGTTCGGCAAACAGGCTGCCATTGACATAGCGGAACGCGGCAAGCTGCTCGTCCAGCCTTGTGAGGCGCTTGTCGTCGGGCGTATTCAGAACCTCGAACAGATGCCCCAGCCATTGCGCAAGGTCTTGCCCGTCCTCGGCGGTGCGCTGCTCGATGAGGTCTTGAAACTGCCGCCGCTCGAAAATGCTGGTGTCGTCGGCAAACAGGCAGAACAGCAACCGGACAAGATAAATTTCGAGGTCGTGGCCTTCGTACCCGATGGCTTTGAGCTTGTCATGGAGCTTGCCCATGCGCTCGGCGGCCTTGATGTTGACCGGGTCTTGCTCCTTGTAAGACGTGGTTACATAACCGGCGACAAAGCCGAAAAGCCGGACGTTTTTATAAAAATCCTTGATGGTGAATTCGTGCTGCTCGCGTTCCTCAAGGTCGTACAGGCGGAAGCGGGCGAAGTCGGAAACAAGGATGTAGCGCGGAAGGTCTCGATCCTTGAGGCCGGGGAAATAGTCTTTGGCCTGTTGAAAGGCGCGGTCTAAATCCCTGCCGCGCGATTTGTGTTCAACAAGCAGAATCCCTCTCCACAGAAGGTCAATAAACCCGCCGTGGCCGTCCGATTTTTTGACGGGCTGCTCGAAGGTCGCAACGCGGCGGCGGGGAACGCCGAAGACGGTAAAAAAGGCGTCCCAAAAAGACTTTGCCTCTGCATCCTCTGACGATTCATCGGCCCATTCATGGGAGAATTTCAGGGCGCGGTCTTTGATCTCGTTCCACGACAACGGCATGATTCAAAAATACGTTCAATGTTTCTTGTTTCTCGTTTGACGATAAAGAGTTACGTTAAGCTTTGCAATTATAACCGGCGCAAATGAGAAAACATGATGTGGGTTGAACTGGCTAAGGCAATGGCATGGCCGATTGCGGTTGTCATCGTCTCTTTGATCTTCAAACCGGGGCTGCGCGATTTCTTGCGCTCGTTCACGGCCCGGAAAATCGAAGTGGAAGGGTTTGGCGTCAAGGCAAGGATCGATGCGGCTGAACAACAGAAAGGCGCGGCTGAAAACCCCGCAACTGAAAAGTTGCCTCAAGCGCCCGCGCTCGATCCCAGCCCGCGCCTTGCCGTCAACATCATCGAAACACGGCTGCGCGAAGAACTGAACGGCTTTGAAGCCGGGAAAAGGGAACCGGTCCTCGTGCGCGCCCTTGCTCACTCCCGTTTGGAAGCGGGTCACGAATTTACGTACAACCGAATATTTGGGAGTCAGATTTTGGCGCTAAAGCGCCTGAACGAAGTGAGCCGCGCGACGGTTGATGACGCCCGCGAATTCTTCAAACCCTTTGCGGAGCAATTTCCGCAACTCTATAACAATTACGGCTTTGATGCTTGGCTTGGATTCCTGCTGGGCGGTGCCATGATTGTGCAAAATGGCAATGTCTTGGAGATAAGCGATTTTGGCCGGGATTTTCTGGTCTATCTGACCGAACGGCGGTTGTCCGAAAACAAACCTTGGTAAGACGACCCTTCACCCCCTAGCCGCGATTCACAAAAGCTTGAATCCGTGGACTCTGGTGCGCGGATTCCGGTGCGCTTAAGATTCCCCCCCTGCTGAAACAAAGGGGGATGAGATGCGCCGCCCGACGATTGCCTACGCGACCAAAGACTTGCCCGTGCAATGCCTGTCGGAGCGGGATTTTCTGTTCCCGGATGCCGACGAAAAATACGTGCCGGACGCGGGGGCTTATATCCAGAGTTACGATATGCCGGAATTCCTCGCCCTGCTGCGGGCCGGGTCGCCGGAGGATGCCGTGGCGGCGTTCCCATATCTTTCGGATCGTGAAAAAACCTTCTGCTTGCGGGGGCTGTTCGAGAACTGGACGAAAGAACTGGCGGGAGGGTGGGACGGCCTGCCGCCGCATCTCATGGCATGGGTGGCGCGAAAAAGGGGAAATGGTCACGCCGGGGACGATACGCCGGGAACTTTCGACGCATAGCCCTCATGCCTTCAAGCGTGAAATCGTGCTGTGAGAAACATTGAAGGTCCGGGCAATCTCTCGCACCGGCTCCCCCTTCGTGTCGCGGCGTTTGATCGCCTCGCGCTGCTGGTGGGCGGTGAGTTTGAATTTCGGCCCCATTTTCACGCCCTGCGCCTTGGCGCGGTCCCGGCCCTCGCCGGTCCGGGCGCGGATCAATTCGCGCTCGAACTCTGCCAGCCCGCCTAGCACGGTCAAGATCAGGCGTCCGTGCGCGGTCGTGGTGTCGGCCCATGTGTCGCCAAGGGAACGGAACCCGGCTCCCTTGCCGGTGATGGCTGCAAGCGTGTTCAAAAGATCGCGTGTTGATCGCGCCAGCCGGTCAAGGCGCGTGACCATCAGCACGTCGCCCTTGCCGATGTGGTCCAGCACACGGCGCAACTGCGCCCGGTCGGTCTTGGCCCCGCTTGCCGTCTCCCGGAAAACCTTCTCGGCTCCGGCCTCGCGCAACTGCTTCACCTGCGCGTCAACGCTCTGGCCGTCCGTGCTCACTCGTGCATAGCCGTAAATCATGGATCAATTATGCACCGGAATTATGCAACAAAAAAGGCTTTTAAAATCAAGGCTGTTTTTTTGGTGCATAATTCAAGAATTATGCACCGGCGTTTTTCTCAGAACACGGGACGTAGCCCTTGAAAAAGCAAAGCGGCGCTCCCAAATGCCCGCGTTAGAGCCGCGGCGTGTTGGGGGTCACCAAGGCGTAAAAAATCAAAACCTCCATCTGCTGGCCTAATGCACGAAGGCGGCTACCGTAAGGGACCCTCGTGCAAGAGAAGGAGATGCAATTGTGATTGCATTCATCCATCTCGAAGCCAGCCAGTCGAACGATAGGAAGTGGTATCGTTTGGAGCTTGGGTGCGTAATTCACCCGACAGTGGCTTCGATGATATTTCTTCTTTCGCGACTGTTCTGAACGGAAGGGCACTCCGGAAACGGGGTGCCCTTTTGCTTTAGTCGTCGCGCCGGGCGGACGACACGCCCGGCACTCCCGCCGTCAACGCTGCGAGTTCCGCAATGATCGCCATGCTTTCGCGTTCGAGCGCGGCGCAGCGGGCAAGGTCGCGGGTCAACGCTGCCGCGAAAGATTCAGCGCGGGCGAAGATGGCGGCTGTAGTGGCCGCGTCCCGCGCCTTCTTCCGTCGCCTGTACCATGTGCTGCGGCTGATACCGTCCGCAAGATACTGCTGCTGTGCGGGCCGTCGCGGGCCTATCCCGTGCGCCCTGCGCCAACGCTCCGAACGCAAGCGGGCTTTCTCGCGGCGCTGCGCGTCGGTTTGTTTCGTACGAAACATTTTTGCAGGTCTCAGGGTCAAAAAGTCCCCCCGTATTCGAGTTACGCCCCCAAGGTGGGGGCCGAACATCCAGCACGTCGCAAGAGCGCCGCGCCGGAGCCTGAAAAAAGGAATGTTATATCAGTATGATATGTTTTTGATATTATTTTGCTATTTCTCGGCGTTCTGTAGCCGCGAATAGAACGCTTCAATCATCCATGTATTGCGGGCAATCTTCACGGGTTTGCGGCTTTTGGCGCTGGCGTCGATCTGGGCCAGCATTGCTACAGGCAGGCGGACAAGAACTTGCGTATATTCATCCTCGCGCGGCCCCTGCCCTTCTCCTGCGGCTGCAACGCTTCCGCCCTTGCTTATGAGGCCTTGAACGGTCGCCTCGTCTGGCCGCGCCTTCGGTTTCGGTTTTGCGGTGACGGTCATGTTAAGCCCTCTTTGCTTGATATATTTTTGATATATTTTTAATATCAAAAATATATCCGCACAATATCATTATTTCTTCAATTGCCTTGGCGTCCGGCGGTCGCAATTCGGTAACGGCCATGCCTGCGGCGGCGGCATTGCTGAACGCTTTTCGCGCTCCGAGCGGCGCGTCTATGAACTGTAGCGCCTCATACTCCAGCAAGGCTTTCCCTGTCTCGTCGTTGTCGTTGCCGCGCGAGTCGGCGCGGTTCAGGAATGTATAGGCTTTCAAGGCGGGGTTTACGGCCCGCATTTCCTCCACCAGTGCGCCTACTTTCTCAATCGTCCATAGATCGAAGGAGCGGGGGACAAAGGGAACGATCAAAGTATCTGCAACGGTCAAAGCGGCCCGCTGGCTGGACGTGTCCCGGCCCCCTGTATCAATGATGATGTCCTGATATTTCGGGGCAAGCCGCAAAATCTCCGTGCGTACTGCAACGCCGGTTAGCTTGATGCTGGTGTATGTGGCACCCCCCGCCTGCATCTCATTTCGCAAATTCGTGAAGTCGGTTGATGTTTCTTGGTCGTCGGCGTCCACTAACAGCACGTCGCGGCCCTGTGCCGCCCGGATGACAGCAAGATTGGTTGCAACTGTTGTTTTGCCGGACCCGCCTTTGATGCCGCCTGCCGTTAGTATCATCCTGATATTCCCTTGCTTTGAAAACGATATGGAGAATATATCATAAAGATATATTTCAGCAAGAGCCTTGGCGGACGATTTTTCCCGTTTTCTGAGGCGGTCGCCAGTGGACGGCCATGGACGCCTGCGGACAACTATGGACAAAATGTCCAATACAGCGTATATTACAACTCATAACCCACCCACGGCGTGCCGTGGGCTCAAAGGCCGTCTTGGTGCAAACCTCGCGGCCTTTTGCTTTTTTGATGAAGCGCACGATTGTCTATATCGACGGGTTCAACCTCTATTATCGAGCTTTAAAACCGTTAGGCCACAGGTGGATGAACATTGCCGCACTGGCTGCGGCTGTGCTGCCGGACTCGAACCAGATCACAGCGATTAATTACTACACGGCCCGCGTTTCCGGGCGGGTGGATCAGACTGCACCGGCCCGGCAACATGCTTACCTTCGGGCGCTCGAAAGCCTGCCGCTTGTCGCTATCCACTACGGCAATTTCCTGACCATGCAAAAATGGTCCGGGCTGGTGCATCCCCCGCAATTCCGGCCTGAATTCACGCTCCCGCCCGGCGCGTCGCCGCATGTGGCCTATGTCTGGAAAACAGAGGAAAAAGGATCGGACGTGAATCTTGGCGTTCACCTCGTCCGGGACGCTTTCACGCATGCCTTTGATGAAGCGGCGGTCCTGACGAACGATACCGATCTGGTTGAACCAATCCGCATTGCCACGCAAGAAGCCGGGTTGCCCGTGACGCTGCTGACGCCGGTTTCAAAACCGGCAACCTCTCTCGCGGGCGTATCGAGCCACATTCGGCATATCCAGCCCTATCTTGGCCCCTGCGTATTTCCGGACTCTGTGGTGCTGGCGAACGGAAAGATGGTGGCGAAGCCTGCCGGGTGGTGAGAAAGCAAGATTTGCTTTCCAGAAAAAAGTTTCGTTTTGGAAGCCCGTACAGCGCGGTTTTGATTTTTGGCTACTGAGGTAGCGCGTGGGTGCCCGGAAGCCCCTCAGCGGTCAAATTTTCGGGCCTAGCGTTTGAAAAAGGACTAAGGGGCCGGGTGGTCCGGCGCGGGGTCCATTTCGCCGGGTTCAAAGGCGTCGGGGCCACAGGCCGGTTGCTCGACGGTGTGGATGTAGAAATCAAGAACGCCCTCGATCTCCTGTTGCCAGCCCGCGCCTCTGGCCTTGAACCATGCCAGTATATCAGCCGCCGTCCATATTATGAAATACTTAACAAACCTTCTTCCCTGCCAAGCCCCTTACCTTTCTCGCCGTGTCAGCTACAGGCCGGTTTTTCGATCAAATTCCTTTGTTCGATCCCTCGCCGGAGGCGAAAAAAGATCATTCCTTCGTCCCGATCACGCCCCGGCGCAGCACGTAAGCGGGGGCCAGTCACCCGAAGGGCCGTAGCGCAGCGAAGGAGGGCGCAGCCCTTGACGGGTTCCCGCGTCGTGCTTTGCTGGTGGATCGGGTGAAAGAAAAAGCTGTGAGGCCGCATTGTGAGCGGCCTCACTCCGCCAAAGTCATCCGCCGTCAGGCGGATTCCGCAAAGGCGCGAAGCGCCGCAAGCAACCTCAGATTTTCATAGTGCGTCCGTGAAAACACGAATGTTTTGCACAGCCGCCGCCTCTTTTCTAATTTCTAAACTTAAGTTCCAGATTCAGGAGGCGTAAGAGCCTGAAAAATAAACTGTTTTTTCGTCGGATCATTAGGGATTGGGGGCGTAACATTAGGGATTGGGGGGGTCTATCATTAGGGATTGGGGGGCCTAACATTAGGGATTGGGGGGGTCTGTGATGGCCTATAATTAGATTAGGTATTGCTTGGGCTAATCTAATTCTGCATCATAGCCGGATGAGTCGGTCTGTGGATCAAAAAACAAATTGGCAAGGGTTCGTGAAACCGGGGGAACTGGTTGATATTCGGGCGGGGGTGGAACTGACGTTGCAGGATCGGCGGATTTTCAACCTCCTGATTGAAAATGCGTGGTCGGAAATCACAGAGGACAAGGAACATGAAATCGCCGTGGCGCTGCTGCGCGGCCCGCGCCACAAAGGGGGTGAACGGGTGGGGCAAAGCGTGACCGCTCTGATGACGACACTGGTTGAAGTCCCTACGGCGATTGATGGGGAAGCGGCTGTTTTCAAAACGCAGCTTCTGGGCGACACATGCCAAGTGATTGATGAGGACAGCCCCAAAGCGGTGCTGCGCTACAGGTTCCCGAACGGCCTGCGGAAGATCATTCAGGACTCGCGGTATTGGGGGCGGATCAAGGCGCATGTGATGTTCGCCTTTACGTCGAAATATGCGCTGCGGCTGTATGAGGCTGTGTGCCTTCGGGCGAATCTTCGGACGGACGAACAAACGATGTCGGTTGAAGATTTCCGCGCCCTTCTGGGCATTGAAAAGGGAAAGCTGACGGAACCGTTCAACCTCAAAAAATGGGCGATTGAACCGGCCTTGGCCGAAGTGAACGGCCTGTCGGATTTCCATGTGCGGGTTGAGGCAATCCGGCAAGGCGGCTTGGTACGGGGGCCGTTGACGGGCTTCCTGTTGAGTTGGAATAGAAAATCAAGCGACGAATGGCGGGCGGTGCTTGATGAGTTGATGCGCCCGAAAGTTGGTCGCCGCGCCCGGATCACGGGGAAGGTTGAAAAGATCAGCTAGGGGAAGGCTCAAGACGGCCCGCCCTGCCCCGGATCGGGTTTTTGCGGCGGTCGCCGGAACAAATCGTCGTCCTTGATGCTGCGCCCCCGCCTGTGATGCCGGGCCTGCCGCATGCGCGGGGCGCGTTCCCGGATCGGGCCAAGCGCCTCCTTGCGCTCGGCGTTGCGCGTCTGCCATGCGGCTTTCAGGTCGGTTTTCTGCTTGTCCTGCGTCTGCCGAAGCTGGCCGCACTGGCCTAGATATTGATCCCGCAGCCTGTCGAAGTCCCGCCGCGCCTCGTGGTCTATGGCGCGGGATGCCGCGCCGATTTGCTGGCGGATCTTCCGGGCCAGAGCCCGGCGCTCGCCCTCTTGCGCGGCGTCAAACACGGCGCGGCGCTGCCCGGATGACATGAGGGTGTAGAAGATCGTCAGGGCGTCTGCCTGCCGGTTCTCCCGGCGCAATTCCCGGTAAACAAACGCCATGCTCCACAGCTTCGAGAGGATGCCGCGCTCGGCTGCATCAAAGGTTTTGCGCTGCTCGCGCTGCCGGGCGAACAGGTCGCGCCACCGGCCTTTCGCCTGCGCCTTGATCTCGGCGGCCTTTTTGTCTTTGAGGCGCGTCGTGTTGTCCTTGATGCGGCCTCTCACCACGCCATAAACGCGCTTCAATTCATCCCACTGGCGGGCGTGGCTGGTCTGTATCTGGCGGGCCTGCGCGTTAAGCTGCGCGTCCTTCTCCTTCTGCTGCGTCTTCACGAATTCCGCGCCGATGTCGTCGCTGGCGACGGCCTTGCGCATTTCATAGACGGGGCGGGGGACTCGGGGGCTGCGGACGTATTCGCCGCGCTTGCGGCGGGCGTTGTTCTCGACGCGCTGCGGGCAAAGAACCTGGCCGCGCTCCTGTTCGTAAGCCTGCGCCCATTTCGAGAGGGTCAGTTTGGAATTCGAGATGGTCACGGCCTTGCCGGTTTCCGGGTGAACCCGGTTGACCAGAATATGCACATGCTCGTGCGGCTCGTCATTGTGAGAAACAATGATGGCCTGATACCCTTCAAGACCCAGCGCCTTGATGCTGGCGCGGGCGGCTTCAAGCTGCTCCTCCTTCGTGGGGCGCTCGCCGGGATGCCATGCGAGGGAATAGGCAAAAACCGGCTTCGTCAGTTTGCGCCCGGTGGTCTTGACGCCTGCCGCCGCTTTCAACTCCTCCGCCGCAAGCGCGGTGTGGGCCATGATTTTCCAGCCGCGCTCCGGGTTGTCGGTCGGAAGGTTGTCGGTGACGACCCATGCGACGCGGGCGGACGTGAACCGCTCGGCCTCGCCGGGCTGCCGCTTGTCATGCAGATAATAGGCGGCGGCTCCCTTAAAGGACCGCCCGCCCTCCGTGATCGCCGGGACCATGGATTCCGTCCTGATCGAGAGTGACCCGGCGCGTTTTCTCGTACTGCCGCGCCCATTGCCACAGCTTCAGCGTGGAATGCGACAACGTCGCGGCCTTGCCGGTGTCCGGGTGAACGCGGTTCACCAGAACATGCACATGCGGGCTTTGCCCGTCGGTGTGGGAGACAATGACGGCCTGCCGCTCCTCAAGGCCCAGCACCTTGAGGCTGGCGTGGCAGGCGTCAATCTGCTCCTGCTGGCCGGGACGGTCGCCGGGGGGCCATGCGAGGGTGTAGGCGAAAACCGGCTTCTCCAGTTTGCGCCCGGTCAGTCTGACGCCCGCTGCGATTTTCAAATGGCCCTGCCGCATGGCGGTGGCCGTCATGATGCGCCAAGCGGTTTCCGGGTTGTCGGTGCAAAGATTGACGGTCGCCGTCCAGCCGACGCGGTCGGCGGTCAGGGGCCGGGCCTCGCCGGCATGCCGGTGGTCGTACAGGTAACATGCGGCGGCGGCCTTAAAGCTGCGCCAGCTTGTCTTGATCGTCGGCACCATAGATTTTATCCAGCAAGGCGTTGATGCGGGCAAGGAGCGTCCGCAGGAGATCGAAAGGCGGTATGCGTCCGGCGTTCATGTGGTGGGTCCACTGATTGAGATTGACGCCGATGCGCAACAGCGCGGTGGCCTGCACGGCCTCTTGCCGCTGCTCGATCATGGTGACGGGCAGGCGGTGGCCAAGGGTGCGGCGGCGCATGAATTCGGCGGGGCTGACGCCAAGATGGCGGGCGTTGCGCTCGATCTCGACGCGCTCGGCCATGGTCACGCGAACGCCCAGCATTTCGGTGCGCAGTTCGTCCGGGGTCTTCTTCGGTCGCGCCATGTGCCGCCTCCGCGTTCTTGGCCCGCATCGCGGGCCGGGGTTCCAAGGGGGTGTCCCCCTTGGCCAGCGTTTTTGTTTACAAAAACTCATCTGGCTACCCCCAAGGAACATAATAAACGGCAAACGGTAAAGAAAGGG
>Ga0073928_10006687_pt1 | contig 15383 bp, 12 predicted proteins | sample PaiPotPPA55metaG_FD_76969 | JGI IMG/M metagenome (GOLD analysis project Ga0073928, IMG submission 76969) | Iron sulfur acid spring bacterial and archeal communities from Banff, Canada, to study Microbial Dark Matter (Phase II) - Paint Pots PPA... ... | reverse complement strand
GTGAGCGAATAGGTCGGCTCCGTTCGCTGGATGAGTTGACCGAGACTCTCGCTAGCTCCGCGAATCGCAGTCGTCCGGCGTTAGCTAATGCTCGAACCCTTAAACTTACGAGCTCGATCGGGTCGTCTGCGTGGTAACCAAATGCCCGCTCATGCGCTTTCGTGAAGAGTTCCTGCAGAAGGCCTGTAATGTTCGTGTGCTGGTCAGTTTGGGGAAAAGCCAACGTTAATTCTTGTAGTTGATAGCCATATTTCAGGTCGGCGTAACGCTCGAATCTTATGGCTTGCGGCGGCACTCCTTCGGTGCGCATCTCTGCCACTGCCGAATTCTCAAGCTCACTGAAGCAGGCCAAAATCCGGTCGAGTTCAACTGAGTCAAGTGGAGTCACTATGCTACGGATATAGTCATGACGGTAATCCGCGAGCAGCAGTCCCAGCGCGCTAAAAAGGCCGGGCAAGATCGGGACTAGCAATCTGGAAATGTCCATCGTCTCTGCCAGCGCCGCTGCATGAATCGGTCCGGCGCCTCCGAACGCAAGCAACGTGAAATCTCGCGGATCGCGGCCGCGTTCGGTTGATACCGCCCTGAGCGCGCGCATCATCAACGAATTCGCAATCTGGGTGATGCCGAAGGCGGCATCCATCACTTCGAGCCCCAAGGGGTCGGCGATGCGGCGCTTGATGGCGTCGAAGGCGGCTTGATGATCGATGTGCAGGGCGGAACCGGCAATTACCTCTGGGTTCATATACCCTAACACAACGTTAGCGTCGGTGACGGTGGGCTCATGCCCGCCGCGACTATAACAAACCGGACCCGGCTCGGCGCCGGCGCTCTGCGGTCCGACGCGTAATGTGCCGCCTTCCTCGACCCACGCGATACTGCCGCCGCCAGCTCCCACCTCGACGATATCCAGCGATGGCACAATCAGCGCGTGGCCGCCCTTGTAGAACAGATGCGTCGTGGTATTTACCGCACTTCCAATTTCGCCAGCCGCCTTCTCGGCAGGAACGGCGTCTTCGATCAGGCATGCCTTGGCCGTGGTGCCGCCCATATCGAAGGAGAGGACCTTGTCGAGACTGGCTTCTCGTGCCAGCCGGGCCGCGGCTAGCACACCTGCCGCGGGGCCCGATTCGATCATGTAGGCCGGTTTTCGCCGGGCTGCTTGAGCCGACATAATCCCGCCGTTCGACTGCATAATCAGTAGGCGGTCACTATATGCGGTGAGATGCTCTTCGACGTGATTCAGATAACGGTCGATAACCGGGACCAGCGAAGCATTAATTACCGTCGTGCTGGTCCGATCATACTCCCGAATCTGCGGATAAATTTCAGATGATAGGCAGACTACCGCGTCAGGTCCCAATTCCCCGGCTATCAGACTGCGTAACTGCTGCTCATGAACGGGGTTGAGATAAGAGTTGATAAAACAGACTGCGATTGCTTCGACCGGCTCAGTAGCAACCGTCCGGAGCAGTGCGCGCGCTTCGTCAGGATTAAGCTTCTGCTCGACCGTGCCATCGCCCAAAATGCGTTCGCTTAGTTCCAGGCGAAGGCGCCGCGGTACCAGCGCTGGACCGCGTGTCCAATCCGGGTCCTGGACGTTGGGCCGGCGCTCGCCCCTCATCTCGAGGTTGTCGCGGAAGCCGCGAGTGGTAATCAGCACGGTCGGAGCAGTCTTGCCTTCGATTATGGCGTTGGAGGCGATTGTCGTTCCGTGGACGAAACACTCGACCTCGTGTAAATGAGCCAATGGACGTATGCAGGCGACAATGTCTTCACCAACGCGGTCAAGCAACGACAGGACTTTAGTTGTGGTTATCGCACCATCATCGCCGACGACGATAATGTCCGTAAAAGTCCCGCCAATATCAAATGCCACTCGCATGAATGCTCAATGCAGCTGGCGGCTTCTTAGTACTTGGGTCGCGACTGTATCGACGGCGAACGTTTCGGGGTCAATCACCACGGCATAACGTTCAAGCGCGCCGTGCGCGGAGATCTTACCTTCCCGGAAATCGTACAGCACTAGTTCCGGGTCGCGTTCCGCTGGGATCCCATAGCCGCCGGACCCATGGACCTGGTGATAAATTCGGTCGCCCGCTTCGACGCTAAGATGAACGTGGGCTTGAGGTGGGAGCAGTGTCTGTGCTCCATTGTTTTTTAGCAGGTTCATGGAATCGCCACCGGCGCTGCCGCCTGCCAGGCCCTCTGAGCCACGCACCTGGATTGTGCGGATTAGAATTTCGGCCGGTTTGCGAAAACGCCACTGCCGGTATACGGAGAGCGCACCACGATACTTGCCGGCGCCTTCGGTATCGGGCACATAGCCGAAGCCCTCGACTACAACTGGATATTCGCGTTCGAGCACTTCCGCCGGCATTGCGCCGTAAGCCCCGCCCATTGCCATTGGTGACGCGCCGTCGACCCCGTCACGGTCCGGCCGGCCGCCCCAGCCCCCGAAGAAGACGTCCATAAATGACAAATACCGGCCGTCTTCGCCGCGGCAGATGAAATGCAGCATGTCGGCGCCTTCACCTACTGAACCAAGTTGACCAGGCACTGCCTTGGCGAGCGCCCTGAAGACCATATTGCTGACGTGCATGGCCAATGACGCGCGTCCGCCTACGGCTGCGGGGTAACGCGGATTCAGTAAAGTGCCCGGAGGCACCAATACCTCGATCGGGCGAGCGAAACCGATATTCGCAATAGCATCAGGACGCACGATCGCTTTCATAGCGGCGCGCGCCATCGCTTTAGTGGTGACCAGCGGTGAATTGATTGAAGCCTTGACCTGTGGCGGCGCCGATGACAGGTCGATTACCGCCGAGTCCCCCTGGATGCGAAGTATTACTTTTAGCGGTACCGGACCGCCAGTAACCTCAGTCTCTTCGTCGAATAAACTTTCTTCGATATATTCGCCGTCAGGTATTTGGCTAATCGCCGACCGAGTAGCACGCTCTGAGTAGTCGACCAGGTAGTCGCAAGTAGCTTCAAACTGGTGCAAGCCGTACTTATCAGCCAGCTTGTTGAGCTGCTCGGCGCCGCGCCTGCAACTCGCAACTTTGGCATCAACGTCCCCTACCCATTCTTCCGGCGTACGCACATTGGCGACTATCGCCTCCAGCATTGCTTCATTGCGGTTGCCACGATCGTAAAGTTTAAGCGGCGGGATACGCACACCTTCCTCGAAACTCTCGCTGCATACGCTGGAGATACCGCCGGCGAAGCGGCCACCGATATCCGTGTGATGGGAGTACGAGATGGCGAAGGCGATCAGCTGCTCTCGCCAGAAAACCGGCGCAATTAGCGTGATATCAGGCATGTGGGAAACGCCGGCATACGGATCGTTGACGATAATGATGTCGCCGGGGCGAAGCGAGTCACGATAGGCTGTGAAAATACCGTTCATCGTATCGATGAACACGCACATTTGATAAGGTGAGCCGCCTTCACCGACGATCCGGCCACTGCGATCGCAGACCGCGGTGGCAAAGTCGCCGACTTTACACATACCTGAGCGTCCGGTCCGGTAGACGGTTAGTGTCATCTCTTCGGTGACTGCAGCAATTTCATTTTTGATCACCTCAACCAGCACAGGATCGAACGGACGCTGCATGTTGGTGCTCCCTCGCGGTGAAATGTTTCCGGATGTTGGCTTCAAGCGCACGGTTCGAGAGCCGCCTACGATTTAGTCATTTCTGACCGAAGTGCGGCATCACTTTCTCTGCAAACAATTCCATGCTGCGCATGACGCGCTCATGCGGAACGCGCCCGCCGGGATTAAACCAGCAGATGGTGCGGTCCATTTTGAAATCCTCGTGCAGGCGCCCTAGACGTTCGACACATCTTTCTGGAGTATCGAAGATCGCCATCGTCTCACTCATCCGGTCGTAAGTGAGGCGGCGCGAGCGTTCCGCGACCTCGCGTATATGCGCGGCAACCTTTTCGGGGACCGCGGCGGACTCCAGCAATGAACTCGCCGTCTGCAGCAGGTGGCGGACACTGGGCTCCATCTCCTGGCGGATTTGTGCTTCATTCTCGCCGACATAAAGGGGCGTCAGAAGAGTGAAATCGTCGTCGCCATTGCCCGGATGCTGTGCGGCTGCGCGAGCCTCGTTATAAACCGAGAGAAATTCCTTGATGCGATAATAGGGATTGACCTGCGAGGCAGCAAAAATGCGGTAGCCCAGCCGTCCCATCAGTTCAAACGTGTCGGCACTGTTACAGGCGACCCGCAAGGGCGGATGGGGTTGCTGTACCGGCTTGGGCACCACGGTCAAATTGTCGATCTGGAAAAAACGCCCGTGATAGGAGATACGGTCGTTTTTCCAGGCGGCAAGCACAATTTCCAGTCCTTCGAGAAATCGATCGCGGCTTTCGCCTTGCGGAATCCCGAAGCCGCTGAAATGAGCCGGAATGGCTCCGCGGCCGATGCCAAACTCCACGCGCCCATTGCTGAGTACGTCTAGCGTCGCAATCTCCTCGGCAATGCGGATTGGATGAGACAGCGGCAGCAATATGATCGCAATTCCGAGCCGTAGCGCTTTGGTCCGCTCTGCCACCGCCGCGAGGAACAACAAGGGTGCGGGGAGGATCGACAAGTCGGCAATGAAGTGCTGCTCGACCGGCCACACCGATTCGAAGCCTAGCGCCTCGGCATAAACTGCTTGCTCCAGCGTATCGCGATAACGCTGCACCGGTGACTGAGAATCGGAGCACGACAACTGGTAATGGAGTCCGAATTTCATAATGCGTCTGTAGCACAATACCTCGCGGATTCGGGAGAGGTACCGCCGGTGCGATCTCTGCATCTCCGGCCGGCCGTTTTTCTCGAGCTGCAACGCCGCAAGCAGAAAATGTGACTAGCAGTCAAATAGATGCCGGCGCCGCAAGCGGCACCGGCTATTCCATCAGACCGCTCATGGCCTCCGCGAGACCGCGCTCCTCGGCTGCGAAGTCGAGCTTGTCCATACCCGCGTAGCCGTTGGTCCTCATGCGGGCAACGTACTCGGGCGGGTTGTCACAGTATACTTCGAACAGGAGCCCATCAGGGTCGCGGAAATAAACGCTCTTGGTGACGCCGTGATCAACGGTGAAATCGATCGGCACGTTCTTTTCCTTAAGTTGCTGAAAGGCCGCGCGCAGGTGTTCCTCGTCATTGAGGCGGAACGCGATGTGCTGCAGACCGATCTGCTTGGCATGCTGGCGGTCAGCATCGTCACCGACCTCGGCGCAGGCTATTTCGTGATGGTCACGGCCATTGCTGGCAAAGAACGCAATCTTGAGCTTGGGCAATTCCATCATCAGCTTGAGCCCCAGCACCTCGCTGAAGAACTGCTTCGAGCGCTCAAGGTTGCGCACTTTGATTACGACATGTCCAATTCTATCCGGCAGGATCATTGGTTTGCGCCTCCAGTATGTTTCGTAGCGATCCAGTACTAAGTTGCGTAAATCCGCGTGAGGTTCGTGGCGGCGGAATAAGACTGCAATCCCTCCCCCTGGTCAGGGAGAGGATCAAAGGCGCCACGTCGTACAAACAACCCGAACACGCCAAGTCGAGAACCCAAACCCTTGTTGCGCGAAATCATGCAATTAACCATTAGGCAGCTTGGTTCATGAGATCGAACCCGTCAATACAAGCGCGGGCCGGCGAATACACCGTCGACGATGTGCTTGGTGGCGGTGGCCGCCTTGTAAGGAAGCTTCAACAGGCGCTCGGCAAATTCCTGCGCCGCGGGCATCAGTTCGGCAGGCTTAACCACTTTGTTGAGCATTCCCAGCTCGAACAGTTCGCGTGCGTTGTAATGGCGGCACATAATCATAGCTTCCTTGGCGAGCCATGGGCCGAGCCGCTTCGCCATCACCTCGGCCGGAGAACCCGCAAAGGGTACCCCCAGTTCGACCTCCGGCACCCAGAACTGCGCCTGTTCGGACGCAACGATGAAATCGAAGGCCGCGGCCAGCGCCCATCCTCCGCCCACGGCGTAGCCATTCACAGCGCCAATCGTCATGCAATCGAGCCGCAAAATCGTATCGAAAACCCGCCCGATGATACGTGGTAATCCCCGGTTGCGCGCGGCGAAAATGCGCGAGCGTTCGGCCGGGTCGGTAATGCCCTTCGCGCCGGAAATGTCGGCGCCGGCGGAAAATGCAGTTCCGCTGCCGGTCACGATGAGTACGCGTGTCGTGCGGTCGTCGCGTACTCGCAAGACTAACTGCTCAAATTCGAGCATCACGTCTCGATTCATGCAGTTGCGCCGCTCCGGCCGGTTAAACTTGATTGTGCTGATTAGCCCCGCGGTTTCGAAAAGAAAATTGTCCGGCATTTGTTCACCGACCCTGACGCCGCTCCCTTGTGCCCTCGCCGCGTCCGCCAGACTCCCTCGCAACTGTCTTGCACGCGAGCCCGGCCTGCCGCGGTTCCGTTTGCTGCGCTGGCCTATAGCCAATCGCTCGTAAGGTACCTATCTGCTTCCGCCGCTTATTACTCCAGGAAGAAGCCGTTGATGTTGGACTTGGCCTGCGCAATCGCCTTGGGGTTTTTCCCCGCCAGGCTTTGCGCCAATTCCATCGCGGCAGGAATCAACTGCTCTTTTCTCACCACGCGGTTAAGTAAACCCCAACTGTACAGCTCATCGGCCTTGAAATGGCGGCAGGTGAAGATGATTTCCTTGGCCCGCGCCGCGCCCACGTGTGCAGCCAGCCATTGTTCCGGTGCGCGCGGACCGGGCGAACCGAGGTCGACCTCCGGCATCCAGAATTCAGCGGTATCGGCCGCAATCCGCAGATCGCAGGCGAGTGCGATGAACCATCCGCCGCCCACTGCATAGCCGTTGATTGCGGCGACCGTAGGAACTTCCATATCAGTGAGCAGCGCGAGCGCGCGGCGCAATCCGCGCCGGCGCCTGGGTGCAACTGACGTAAAGATACGCTGGCGTTCGCTCTGATCAGTGACGCCTTTGAGACGGGAAAGGTCAGCACCAGCCGAAAAGGTGTTGCCGGAGCCGGTCAGCAACAGCGCGCGTACGTCTTCGTCGTCACGGATGTGGATCAGGTTGGCCTCGAACTCGGAGACGCTGTCCTCGTTGAGGGGGTTACGTTTCTCCAGGCGATCAAACGTCAGAACGGCGACCCCGCCTTCTTTTTTCAAGTTGAAATAGTTTGACATGCGTTTCACCTCATCAGATTGCCGTTTCATCCAATGACGCCGTCCCGGCGCAATGATTGGATTTCGGTTTCGCCGATTCCAAGCCCGCCGAGTACTTCGGCGGTGTCCTGCCCCAATTGTGAGACTCGGGTTGGCTCGTCGCCGGCGACTACTCCGGAGAGCTTGATCGCAGAACCCAGAACCTTGATAGCTTGGCCGTCAAATTCGCCGTCGCGGACCAGGCCACGCTGGGCGAGTTCCGGGTCGGCGGCGACTTCGGCGATGGTCCTCACCGGCGCGCACGGAATTCCATGAGCGATGAGTGTTTCGACCAACTCTTCGCGCGTACGATGCGCGGCCCATCCGCCGACAATCCCATCGACCTCTTCGATAATTGCGTAGCGGCTTAGGTGGTCGCGATAACGCGCATCCTCGAGCAGATCGGCACGTCTCATCAAACGTGCGAGCCGGCGCCAATGGTCTTCAGTGAGGCAATAGATCAGGATTTCGCCGTCGGCGGCCTGGTAAGTGTTGCTCGGACATGCGGAGGGATGACGATTGCCCAACCGCGGCAGCGTGCGCCCTTCCATCGCGGCGAGGATCATGCCGTTGACCGCGGGAATGCACACGTCGAGCATCGCTACCTCGACTCTGCCGCCGAGTCCGGTCCGTCCGCGTTCGATGAGCTTGGCCAAAATTCCGGCTACCAGATGCATTCCAGTGCTGGTATCGATCAAGGCGGCGGTAGCGCGCACGCCGGGACGATCAGCATACCCTGTCATGTCGATAATTCCGGAGGCCGCCTGAACCGTAAAATCCATCGCGCCAAGTTGCGCCCAGCGGCTGTCGCTGCCATAGCCCTTGCACGAAGCGTAAACCAGCCGCGGAAATTGCGTGGCGAGTTCGTCATAGCCGAGCCTCAGGCGTTCCAATGCGCCGGCCGCGTAATTCTCGACAAGGATATCAGCGTGTTCCAGTAGCCTCATCACGAGGGCGCGGCCGCGCGGCTCTTTGAGATTGAGCGCGATCGATTTTTTGCCGGGATTGAGCATCAGGAAATTCGTGTTGGCGCCCCGCGTCGCGGGCGGCCGCATGCGCAGAAACTCGCCTTCTCCCGGCGGCTCGATCTTGATTACCTCGGCGCCAAAATGCGCCAGTTGCAGTCCGCAATACGGCCCCGCGTAAATCTGCGCCAGTTCGATGACGCGCACACCTTCAAGCGGTAAACTCATTCTTTCCCCCGACTACTTCCATACGCACCTCGCAGACTCGTTAGCTCGGCTGCACTTCGTTCCGCCTGGTGTTCCATACGCACCTCCAAACGGCGCCATGGGCCGATCGGCAGACTCGTTTCCCTTCGGCCTGCTCAGGGCTTCGGCCGGCTGTGCTCGGCCTCGGCTCACCGCGGTCGCCGAACCAGCCTGGGCTAATGGCATGGGCCGTTGCGGAGCCTGCCCCGATGAGGGGTTGTAGCGGCTCTTGTTTGTACGATCGTAACGACCATGGCCTGCCAGAAGCCAGTGCCGCACAGTGGGCTAATATTTGGCGATTACCTCGCGGCTGAAATCTTCGATCATCTCTCGCCCATATGGCCATACTACCTGGATAGCGACCTGTTTGACGCCCGCCGTTTCGAGCGCTTTCACGCGCGCGATTATTTCATCGCCGCGGCCGGTGAGTGTCATCGAGCGCACGAGCGCATCGTCGACGTATTTCTCTTCGCCGGGTTTCAAATAGATCAGGTGGCCCTCGTGAACTTCGAGATAGCGCTTATCAGCGGGGGTTTTCATTTTTGCGACGTACTCGTCGCGGTAGCGCTCCCACAATTTCGTCAGCGTAGCAGGTAGAGCGGCGGCCACCGCCGATTGTTCCCATAGCGCATGCAGAAAAACAATCGCGAACGGGCCCATTCGCTCGATCACTCGCGCTGAGGTAGCTGACTCGCCATCACGCAGGATACATCCGGAAGTCAGCACCGCATTCGGTAGATTTTCAACCGAACGCCCGGCTCGTTGCGCACCTTTCTTGACGGACTCGAATTTCTCGCGAAAACGTTCCGGGCCGGACAGAACCGTGACCCAGCCGTCGGCCAGTTCGCCGACTAACTCAAGCGCCTTCGGCCCGTCGGCTGCCAGGTACACCGGAATTTGATCCCGGAGATTGATATAGCCGTGATGCGGGTGCAGAAAGCGCATCACACGTTCGTGCTTGCCGTCACGGTACATTACTTCTTCGCCTTGGAGCAGTGAGCGGACCATTTTGATGTAGGAGCGGATCTGGCCGAGTGGCACCGGAGGCAGCCCCATAGTATTGCGCCCGGTGAAGCCGGTGCCGATTCCGAGAATGGTCCGGCCGGGCGCGAGCAGGTTTATCGTCGCAATCGAATGGGCGGTGACGGGTTCGATACGATTAGTCGGAATCGCAACGCCGGTGGCGAGCTTGATGCGCTTGGTGTGCTCGGCCGCCAGCGCCAGGCACACGTAGACGTCGCTGTAGATCATCTGCGAATCGTAAAACCAGGCGTGCGTGAAACCATTGTCTTCAGCAATTACGACGTCCTGCCATGCATCCGGACGGGCCGGATAGGCGATTGCGAATTCCATGGATGTTTCTCCTGATGCAGTCATCCGTGTTTGGCCGCCACTCTGTCAAGCCCCAACGCCCGGAGCTGTCTGGAAATATCTACAGCACTTCGGCCGCGCTTGGACCAGTAAAACGGCCAACGCCGAAGCGGGTTTCGGAGACCAACCGGGCTTTCTTGGGCCGCGAGTATTACTCGAGTTGTGCTCCGGATCATGAAAACGGCTGTATCGATTCCTGGTTCCGTGTTTCACGCAGCGGAGCGGCTGGCGAAGAGCCTGGGAATACCGCTCAGCCAGCTTTATTCACGCGAGATCGAACGCTCCGTGTCTGAAGCTCAGCATCGGGACATCACTGCTCGGTTGAATCAGGTTTATGCCAACGAGAAGGTGGAGCTTGATCCGGCGCTCGCGCTCCTACAATGGGCGTCCTTTTTACGCGAACCGTGGTGATGACGCGAGTGAGATCTGGTGGGCGACGCTTCAGATCCTGGTGCGTCGGAACCGGGATATCGGCGCCCGGTGCGGATAGCGCAGTCGGACGCGTTCAACCAAAGCCCGATCCGGACCGTTATCGTCGCGGCTATTAGGTCGAATTTTCGCCTAGCTGCAGCCCTAAGTAAGGTCATGTTGCGCAAACGCGAAAGCCGCCTCGCAAAGGACTCGATCGTCCGTTTCTCAGCTTCTGACCCCAAGGAAGGATTTTCTAGTCCGCCGCGTGGCGAGAATTCCGCCGGTGCTAGTCCGCGAGGTCGAGGCGGGTTGCGGTTGGTGTTGTCACTGTAGCGGACACCGCGTCCGCAGCGCTCAGTAATGTCACAGGCGAAAACCTACCAGAGCAGTGCCGAGCGAAACATGTTCCCGCATCGGGTAGGTGCCGGCTCGATATCGCATGTCCTTCCGCGCAAGCGTCTCGCGAGCAGCATTCGACCCTTGGCGATTTTTCCAAGCATCAGCAAAGACTCGCCCAGAATGACTCGCTTGAGCCGGTCATTCTGGGCGAATAAGAATCGACGTAGGGCCGGTCACTGCATGTTGTAATAGCGCATTGCGCCGCCTGCCATTACGTTCCACAGCGTCTTCTGCGGCATTCCCATCGCTTTGATCAGCTGCGGCGCGTTGGGGAAACCGTCGAGATGCGGATAGTCAGTGGCCCACAGGATATTGTCTGAACCAATATAGTCGGCTAGCAGCGGCAGCGTTCCTTCAACCGGCTCGAACGAGATAAAGCACTGCCGCTTGAAGATGTCGCTCGGCCGCGTCTTCAGTCCGGTGTCGTTCATTCCGACATCGTCGAAATGGCGATCCATCCGATCGAGCCAGCCCGCCATCCAGCCACCCCCGGACTCCAGGAAGGCGATCTTAAGCCGCGGATACCTGTCACATACGCCGCACATGATGAGGCTCGTCGCCGCCGCCATCATCTCGAAGGTATGAGCCACGACGTGACGCACGGCCCGCCCGCGCGTGAAGCGATCCATCGCAACGGTCGGCTGGCCACTCTCGGAGCCGCCATGAATGCCGATGGAAAAGTTGATTTCCTGCGCTTCCCTCCACAGTTGATCATATTCAGGATCGTGCAGCGTGCGGCCGTTGTATGGATTTGGACGGATGAAGCCAGCGTGAAATCCTAGCTCCTTGGCGGCGTAACGCATCTCCTGGACCGCCAGTTCGACCGACTGCATCGGCAGCATCGCGGCGCCGAACAACCTCTCCGGATACGGCTTGCAGTAGTCGGCTAGCCATCTATTATAAGCCCGTGCCGCATCCGCAGCGAATTCCGGGTTCTTTATTGAACCGAAGAACAGCCCCAGGCTGGGATACAGGAATGCTGCATCGATTCCCTCGGCGTCCATGTCGGGGATGCGCGCGTGAGGATCGAATCCGCCTTGGCGGCCCTGGAGATAGGGTCCATTAGGCTTTACTGAGCCATCGCGTGCGCCAAAGGCGCCAACCCCGCCGAAAGTAATGCGCTGTTTGCCGCGGCTGAGATCGATGGCGTCGTCGTATTCGAGCCGCAGGATTTCGTGCCCGTCCTCAATCGTGATCAGTTTTGGACAGCCTTCACGAAACTTGGGATCCATATATTCTTCCCAGAGATTCGGCGGCTCAGTCACATGTCCGTCAGCGTCGATGACGTTGTACTTCATGCCGTTCACCTCGCTCCTTTGCTATCAGATCAGTTAAGGCAATCTAATCATGAACGTGCTTATCTTAACAAGCAGATTGGACAAGATTGCCCGGTGCTCAAGACTCTTCTGCATTATTCCCCGCTGTTGCGCTCCGCCCATTCGTTGGCCTTTGCAGTCGCGATGCGGATCGCCATCCCCTCATCATAGCCCTCTTCCAACAGCGCATTGGCGATTTCAATCGCTTTAAACCTGACTTCTGGCGGCAGGTTCCGCATCGATCTCGGATAGTAAGTTTCATCCCACGGCATTCTATGACGGGGGAACCTATTCTCCTGCGATCATCATCTCAGCGATCTTGATCGTCGGCGAGACAATCGAAGAACGCCATTTCAGGTCGTTGCCGATCATCTCAATCGACATGAACATCTCTTTTAGATTGCCTGCAATCGTAATTTCCTGGACCGGGTAAGCTGGTTCGCCGTCTTCGATCCAGAGTCCGCCAGCACCGCGCGAATAATCTCCGGTGACGCCGTTAACGCCGAAGCCTATAAGTTCGGTCACATAAAGACCGCGTTTCACCGACCCGATTATCTGCTCGGGGGTGTATTGCCCGGGCTCCAGGTAGAGGTTGGTCGGACTCACGCCCGGTATTTCGCCGACGCCCCGAGATGCATTGCCGGTCGGCTCGAGCCTGAGCTTGCGCGCGGAATAACAGTCGAGCAAATAAGTCAACAGCATTCCCTTTTCTACGAGGCTTTTGCGATTGGTCGGCAGACCCTCACCATCGAATGGTTTCGAGCCAAGCCCCGCTCGTCTACGTCCGTCGTCGTGGATGGTGACGTTGGCCGACATAATCTGCTCACCCAGTTTGCCGGCCAGAAAGGAAGCTCCTTTATAGAGTGAGGGACCTGACGCGGCGCCGGCCAGCGCGCGCAACAGCGAGGCTGCCGTATCGGGGTCGAACACGACTGCCGCACGTGTGGTTTTAATCTTGCGTGCACCGAGCCGCCGGAGCGCGCGGCTGGCGGCGGTCTTTCCGACAGCCTCGGCATCCTCGAGCATTCTGAAATGGCGGCCGGCAGTATACCAATAACCTTGCTGCATGCGCCCGTCCTCGCTTTGCGCGATCGGCGCCGCACCGAGACTGAAGGAAGTAGCCGAGTATTCACCGGCAAACCCATTGCTGTTGGCGAACAGGACAGAATAAAGGCCCGAATTAAATTCACCGCCTTCCGAATTCCGAATGCGGGGATCGGCTCCCAGTGCCGCCTTTTCGGCTGTGCGCGCAAGTCCCAGGGCCTCTTCGGCTCCCACGATACCGCGCTCTGAATCCGCGAGTTCGAGGTCCGGCAGCTCCTGCGCCTGGCTCTTCGGGTCAGGCAAACCCGAGAACGGATCTGGCGCAGTTAAGCGGGCCATGGCCACCGTGTTTTGGATAAACCCGTCGAGCGAATCGCGTTGCATCTCAGCAGTCGAAGCGGTGGCGGAGGCGTGGTCAACAAACACCCGCATTCCGAGCCGCCGCTCGCGCGAGCTTTTAAGCTTTTCGACTTCGCCCAGCCGTACCCCGGCTCCAATCGACTCGGCGCTGACCAGCAGGACTTCCGCAGCACTGGCTCCGTGGCGCCGCGCCTCATCGAGGGTCCATTGAGCAAGCGCAGGATCAAGCTGATCCATCAGTCTTCCTCCAGCCATCAGGCGCGAGTTCCGCCGACGGTAATGCCATCGAGTCGAATGGTAGGTAAGCCGACCCCGACGGGTACCGACTGGCCGTCCTTGCCGCAGGTGCCGATCCCGGAGTCAAGCGACAGGTCATTGCCGACCATCGAGACCCGGGTTAAGACGTCCGGGCCGTTGCCGATAAGAGTCGCGCCCTTAACCGGGCGGGTCACCTGGCCGTCTTCGATCAAGTAGGCCTCGCTGGCCGAGAAGACAAACTTGCCATTGGTGATATCGACCTGGCCGCCGCCGAAGCTGACTGCATAAAGACCCTGCTTTACCGCGCGGATAATCTCGTCTGCGGTCGATTCACCGGGCAGCATGAAGGTGTTGGTCATGCGGGGCATCGGAGAATGGGCAAAGCTTTCGCGCCGGCCGTTGCCGGTGGGGGTCATTTTCATCAGCCGGGCGTTAAGCCGATCCTGCAGATACCCCCGCAGGACGCCCTTTTCGATCAGCACCGTGCGTGAAGTCAGAGTTCCCTCGTCGTCGACGTTGAGACTGCCGCGGCGGTTAGGCAGCGTACCGTCATCGACCACCGTGCACAGCGTACTGGCGACCTGCTGTCCGATGCGATTGGAGAAAGCAGACACCCCTTTGCGGTTAAAATCACCCTCCAGCCCATGCCCAATCGCCTCGTGCAGAAGAATCCCAGGCCATCCAGGACCCAGCACCACGGTCATTTCCCCGGCCGGAGCGTCGACGGCATCGAGATTGATGATAGCCTGGCGCGCGGCGCGAACAGTGAATTCCCTCCAGCGATCGGCTTGAAAAAAATAATCCCATTCAACCCGTCCGCCGCCGCCGTACGTGCCGATTTGGCGATTTTTACCATCCTCTGCGATAACCGAGACGTTGAGCCGGCAAAGCGGCTGAATATCGGCTGCAATCTGTCCATCGCTGTTGACAATCATGACCAGCTTGCGCTCGGCGGCAAATGACGCGATTACATTGCGGATTCTCGGATCGAACGCTCGCGCTGTCTCATCGATTTGCTTGAGCAGTTTGGCACGTTCCTCGAGCGGAACTTCAAGCGGCGTACTGTCGAGTTCGTATAGCGCATGCCGGCGAACCGGTTGCCCCACTTGCACCGCAGCCGGGCGATCGCCGCGTGAATCGGCGATCGCGCGGGCGGCCTCGGCCGCCAGCCGCATTCGATCAGAGGTTACCTCATCGGAGTAGGCATAGCCGGTGCGGTCCTCGGCGCAAACTCTCACACCCACTCCATGTGAGACACTTTTGGAGGTGTGATTGACGATCGATTCCTCGAGGCCAAGTCCCTCTGCGCTGCGATATTCGAAATACAAATCGGCATAGTCCGCCTTACGCTCGAGGGCGCTGCCCAAGGTTCCTTCCAGAGCGCTTTGGTTCATCCCGAAGCGTGACAGAAAAAACGTTTCCGGTTTGACCAGCTCATCAGCCATCAGCTTTCCCATCCGTTACAACGCCACCTCGCAGCGGCGCGTTTTGAGTTTCAATCATGGTTGCGTTAACGCCGTTAAGCCCGGGCTTAGCCCACGAGCATCTAGATCGTCGAGCGATGATTGTACCGCTTTTATCCCATTCTAGCATGCGCCGGAGGTAGTTCGACCGCGCGACAGTACCGCAACCTGCAACATCAATTAGACGAATAAAGGAGGAAATTCCCTAAATAGACATATGAATAAGAGAAATCCTGCGAGATAGTTCCAGGCGCTTGACTGGTTTTTCAGGTGGTGAATGATGCCGCTGCTACCAACATTGCTAAGTCATAATTCAACAGCATCTCGATGCGCTCGATGGTCAAATCGGGCGGCGGATATTTGG
>Ga0073928_10006686_pt1 | contig 15384 bp, 8 predicted proteins | sample PaiPotPPA55metaG_FD_76969 | JGI IMG/M metagenome (GOLD analysis project Ga0073928, IMG submission 76969) | Iron sulfur acid spring bacterial and archeal communities from Banff, Canada, to study Microbial Dark Matter (Phase II) - Paint Pots PPA... ... | reverse complement strand
TCGCTTGCGTCTGGCACGCCTGCTGGCAGGCGGTTTGGAGCCGCTCGAGCGTCTCAAATTCGCGCTCGCGCTTTTCCCGCTCCAATCCCTGGATGGCGGCACTGATCCGAGGCTTGCGATCTTCCGGGACCGCGTTCAACTCCCTGGTCAATTTCGCGATCCGCTCCTCCGTCCGCACGATCATCTTTTCGATCTCTATGCGGGTGTAAGTGATTCGCTGGACGCAATAGGTGCACTTCTCCATCACGCCGCGGGTGCGGACGGTGACCTGCGGGTTGTGCTGGAGATCAAACTCCGGCGCCGAGCCCTTCATCCAGTTGAAGAAGTTGAACCGGCGGACTTTGTAAGGGCAGTTGTTCGAGCAATACCGGGTGCCGACGCACCGGTTGTACACCATGTCGTTGAGGCCTTCGGGGCTGTGGACGGTCGCCCCGACCGGACACACCAATTCGCACGGCGCGTTCTCGCAGTGCATGCACGGCACCGGCTGATGGTAAACCCGCGGGTTCTCCAGGAACTCGGACGCGTCGCCGCGCCCTTCTTCAATCTCCTTGATGCGTTCCTTGCTGAGCGACGTACCGAAGTAGTCGTCGATGCGGATCCAATGCATCTCGCGTTCGCGGGCCACCTCCTCGCGGCCTACGACAGCGATGTTGTTCTCCGCCACGCACGCCACCAGGCACGCGTTGCAACCGATGCACGATTGCATGTCGATCGACATGCCCCATTGGTAGCCCTTGGAATAATCCCAGACGGCGGGGTAGATCGTTAACGGGTATTTCTCCGTTTTGCCACTTTCCCCGCCACCGCCCAGCTCCTCGACGAAATGCCGGTGATCCGGACTCTCATTGAAGTAGGCCAGCGTGGCGGTGCGGACGAGTTTGCGGTTGCGCAGTTCCCGGTCTGCCTCGCTGGTGGAGGGGTCCGCGATCGTTTCGGGCTGGAGGTCGCCCTGCACGTTCTTATGACCGACGCCCGGGAGGGTGTCCATGGCATTGTGATTGTGGGTAGTGACGAGACGATGGAACTCGCCGGTCTGCTCGTGGGCGACGCCGCGTGCGATCCAGGGCGATCGGGAATGGCGCAGCGCGTAAGCGTTGAAACCGCGCGGCGAGCTGCCGTCCGGCTCGGTCGCCGAAGTGCCGCCGCGGGTGCGGCCGTACCCGAAATGCATCGTGATGACGCCGTCCGGCAAGCCGGGCAACACCATCACCGGCGCGCGGACTTTGAGGTCGCCCGCGGACGCGAATTCCAGGACGTGTCCATCGGCAAGGTCCGGGTACTTCTCGCGCAGCATCTTTGCCGTGTTGAACGACATCAATGCCGCGTTGTCCCAGGTCAGCTTGGTGAAGAACTTGGGGCATTCCTGAAGCCAGCCGCTGTTGGCGAAAGAGCCGTCCCACACCCCGGGGTCGGGGCGGAAGACGACCTCCAGGTCGCCCGTCCCCGAGGGCTGGGTGGTCGCCGCGCCGCCGCGTTCGGCTGTCGATCCACGCTGGGCGGCGCCCGTCCCGGCTCCGGTGCCGGGCGACACTTTTGCTTCCTCGGGCACGTAATCTTCAACGATTCCTTTCTCCAGCCAACGGGTCCATTTGCCCTCGAACTCGTCCGGCTTGAAGTTCCCCTGCGTCTGCCAGTGCTCGCGGACGATTTCGTATCCGGTGCGATATCGGTATTGGGCGGAGGGCGTCAGCGCCACGTCCATGAACTCGATGGCGGTGCGGCCCTGGTACAGTGGGGCGATCAGCGGCTGGATGATGGATGCGGTCCCATCATACGCCAGCACGTCGCCCCACGATTCGAGGTAATGCGCCTCCGGGAGCGACCATTGGCAGAGGAACGACGTCTCGTCGTCGAAAAGCCCCAGGTGGGCCGTGAAATTGACGTAGTTGAACGAGCCCGGCTGCTGGGGGTGAGTCAGGCGGAACAGGGCGTCGCCAAACTTCACGTCGCCCGGCGCGTCGTAGGCGGGATTGCCGCCGAGAACCAGCAGCGTGTCCACGCGGCCGTGGCTCATGTCGTCCACCAGCTCGCGCAGGGAATCGAAGGCCGTAACCGGCTGGCGGCCATTGTCGAGCGGGAACTGCTCGACCGGCTTGATGTAGCGGACGGTCTTGCCGACGTTTCCCAGAGCGGCGTTGATTGCGTGGCCCAGGGCGTGAATTTCCGGCGGCATCGACTCGCCGACCAGCACCAGGCTGGCGCCTTTGTTCTTCTGAAGGTCCGCGACCATTGCGTCGAGATGCCTGGCCCACTTGGCCGGCGCCTCGCCGCCAGTCGCTCCCTGCGCGCCGACGCGGGTGGCGATCGCCCGCGCGAACGCCTCCACCTCGCTGGGCTTGGCCGGGATGCGGTGGTCGGCCATCGAGCCCGTGAGGGAGAACGTGCTCTCGATCACGTATAAGCGGCTCATGGTCGTCTGCCACCAGTTCCGCACCCGGACCTTGCGTCCCTCGGCAAACTCCCGGGCGTAGCCGACGCTCCCCGGCTCGCCCCAGAGGAAGTCGCAGTCCAGCGAGACGATCACCCGCGCCTCGACGCTCTTATCCGGCTGGTCCGCGTTGGCTTTTCGGAATTGGTAAACGGTGCTGACCGGCTGCCCGAAAGCCGCCATTGCGCCCTTCTGGCTGTTCTGCCGTGCCATCGGGTCGTAATGGTGCCACCGCGCCTGGGGGAACTGTTTGAGAAACTGGCCGATCTGCCAGGCCAGCGTCGGCGAGGTCACGGTGCCGGTCAGGATGCGAATCCCTTTGCCTTCGCGAACGGCGGTGTCTTTCTTTTCTTCGCGCCGGCGGTCGAGCCGCTCGATCAGTTCCCGCCGGAACGCGTCCCACGCGCTGACCACTCCTGCCCGCAGGACGTGACGGGCCCGCTCCGGGTCGTAGAGCTGAAGGATCGACGCCTGCATCAGGACGTTGGTGGCGCCGCGGCTGGCGGGATGGTCGGGATTGCCTTCGATCTTGGTCGGGCGGCCTTCATGGCTCTCGGCCAGCACGCCGTGCCCGTACCCGTTGATCGGCATCGCCGTGGCGAAGTAGAGCGGCATGCCGGGCACGATCTGCTCGGGTTGCTGGATGTACGGCAGGATCTTCCCGCTGGGCCGCTCCGAGCACCCGTACAGCCCAGCCAGCGCCATGGAAGCGCCCATCAGCCGCATGAACGTCCGCCGGCTCGTGCCGCCCTGATCGAAGTCCCAGTAGGAAGCGGGGAACTCGCGCTCGACCGACTGGCGGAACTGCGGCGTGTCAGCCAACTCGTCCAGGCTTCGCCACCGGGCGTCCCCATGCAGCCGGGCCGTCCGTTTCTCGACCGCCGACAGATTCGTTCCTTGAGATCCTTCCCTCATTGCGGTTCACCTGTGGCATGTGAAACAGTCCTGGAGCAACTGCTTCTGGGGTTCCTTGTTCGGGACGTGGTAAAGCTTCACGAGCTTGGCCCCGAGCGTCGCCTGCGTCTCGCCGGGGCGCCTGGGATCATGCGCGGGGTCATAGTGGAGATTGAAAACCTCCTCGCGCGGGCGGATGAACCGCTCGGGCTGCCGGTGGCAGTCCAGGCACCAGGCCATTTGCAGACTGCCGCTCTGGTACATCAACGGCATGTTGTCCACCTCCCCGTGGCACGTGACGCATCCGATTCCCTTGTTCACATGAATGCTGTGATTGAAATAGACGTAGCCGGGCAGGTTGTGTACCCGCTGCCAGGAGATCGGCCTGCCGCTGCGCCAGCTCTCGCGCACCGGCTCGAGCATGGCGGCGTTGGTCCAGATGACCGAGTGGCACGTCATGCAGGTTTTGGTGGGGGGCAATCCGGCGAACCCTGAGTCCTCGACCGAGGTGTGACAGTAGCGGCAGTCGATCCCCAGCCCGCCGACGTGATGCGCGTGGCTGAAGGGGATGGGCTGATCGCGGACCTCGCCGGCCCACGTGACGTAGGGCGAGGTCTCGATGTACCAGTAGATCAGACCAAGGCCGGCAATCCCGAAGACCGTCGCGAAGATGCTTCCCTTGGCGATCGAGTTCGCGCTGGGCCTGAAGAGTTGGGCCATAACCGTGGGCGGCAATGTAGCCTTGTGCCCCCTTGCTGGGAATACGCGCAGTGGAATTTTTTTTCGGCCGCGCGTCCGCTCCAATTCTTGAATCCTTCAGAAGCGGCTGAAAGTCTCCTTTCCGATCCGACACATGGATGTATCTGCAATTGTCGCATTAGCTTTCAGGCAGAGCCACGGGGCATGGCGCCGTCGGCGACAACTGGTTGCTTCTCGTCTGCTCCAACTGCACCACGTCGTTCTTGAAAAACAGCGCCACCGTCCAGTCGAGCACGATGCGTATCCGGCGGCTCCATCGGGGCATCTGCATCACGTAATAAGTCCGCCACACCCACCAGGCGATGAATCCGTGGATGGCGAACCCGTATACCTTGCCGGCCCCCTTGAAATGCCCGAGGGCGGCCAGCGTCCCCTTGCTCTGATAGATAAAGGGTTTGGGCTCGAGGCCGCGGAGGACGCAAGTGATGTTCACGGCCAGTTGGCTGGCCTCGCGCAAGGCGTGCTGGGCCAACGGCGGGTACGGTTTGCCGCTGGGGTCGGGGATGACGGCGCAATCACCCAGGGCCCAGACGTCAGAGCGGCCCTTGACCCGCATGGTCGGTTCGGTTTGCACCCGCCCCTTGTGGTCCCGGGGCACCGGCAGGTCGCGGACCAGCGGGCTGGGCAATACTCCGGTCGCCGCGATGATGGTTTCGGCCTCGATGATTTGGCCATCCGCCAATTCGACGCGGCCTTGGTGGATCGCTTTCACCATCGTGTTGGTGCGCACCCGCACCCCCTGTTTCTCGAGCACCTTTGCCGAATAATCGGCCAGCTTTTCGTCGAACTCGGGGGCGATGTGCGGGGCGGCCTCGATCATTTCGAATCGGACCTCCCGCGGATCGACGTGTTTGTAGTATTCGGCCACGTTGCGGATAAACGTGGTCAGCTCGCCCATCAACTCCACGCCTACCAGCCCGCCGCCGACGATCACGAAGGTGAGCTGGACCTTTTTTCGCTCCGGGTCCTTCTCGATGTCGGCCCACTCGAAGAGCTTGATGACGTGGTTCCGCAGATAGATCGCGTCGCCCAGGGTCTTGAAGGCCAGCGCCTTTTCGGCCCCCGCGACGACCGAGGTGTTGGTGACGCCGCCCAGCGCCAGCACGAGGTGGTCATATGGAAACTCATATACGTCCCGGTTGCCCGCCGGGCGGATCGACACGACGCGGCGGTCGAGATCGATCCCCTGCACTTCGGCTTCGGCGAATCGCGCGGTCCGCAGGAGAGGCCGGATCGGGTTGACCGCGTGCCGCGGCTCCAGCACGCCCGAGCCCGCCTCGAACAGCAGGGGGGTCATCAGGAAATAATTGTCGCGGCTGACGAGCGTCACCTCGACCGCATCCGACGACCGCCAGAGCCGCTCCAGCCGGAGGGTCGTATACACCCCTCCGAACCCGCCGCCCAGGACCAGGATCCGCTTGCGCTGGGGTTGCCCGCTGTCCATGACTGACCGCCGTCGATTGGCCCCATGCGATAACAGATGCGGCCGATTTGTGAAAGGACGATTTTCCACTCCCGCGGCGATTTGCCACGCCCATATTCGAGCGGCAGCGCTGGCATTGTCGTGCCGACGGCGGGGGTTGGACCCGGAGAGTCCGTCACGATTCGTTCCCCGCGCCAGTCAAGACCGCTGCGGGCATGGCTCGCGCATCGGCGACGGCGCGCTCTTCGCGATGCCACATGCGGTAGAGCGCCGGCAGCACCAGCAAGGTCAGAAAGGTGGAGGAGAGAATTCCCCCGATGACGACGGTTGCCAGAGGCTTTTGCACCTCCGCCCCGGCCCCGGTGGCCAGCGCCATCGGAACGAACCCCAGCGACGCGACCAGGGCGGTCATGAGGACCGGCCGCAGGCGGGTCAGCGACCCGCGGATGATCGCCCCGTCGAGCGTCGCGCCCTCGCGGCGCAATTGGTTGATGAACGTCACCATCACCAGCCCGTTGAGCACCGCCACGCCCGACAGGGCGATGAACCCGACGGCGGCTGAGATGCTGAAGGGCATGTGTCGCACTGCCAGTGCCACGATCCCGCCGGTCAGCGCCAGCGGGACACCGCTGAACACCAGCAGGGCGTACTTGGCCGAGTTGAAGGTGCTGAACAACAGAATGAAGATGAGCGCCAGGCTGATGGGGACGACGACCGCCAGCCGCGACCGCGCCGCGAGGTAGTTCTTGAATTGGCCGCTCCAGTCGATCTCGTTGCCCGGCGGCAGGGTGGGCTTGATCTCGCGGTCGATGCGGGCCTGGGCGTCGGCGACGAACGAACCCAGGTCGCGGCCGCGGACGTTGCACTGCACCTCGACGCGACGGCGACCGTTGGTGCGGGCGATTTCGTTCAACCCGTCGGTCAGCCGGATCTGGGTGACGGAACTGAGCGGGACGAACGGGACTCTGGGCGCGGCGGCGCCGGGAATGGCCGCCGCCGCGGGACGCGCCCAATCGGCCAGGGCGGCGGCGGGGTCCGCCTCGCCCCGCGGCAGCGGCACCGGCAGCCCCGCGATGTCGGCGATGCTGCGCCGGGCCTGCTCCGGCAGGCGTACCACGATATCGAACCGCCGGTCTCCTTCGAAGACGATCCCGGCCTTGCGGCCGCCCACCGCGATCGACACGACTTCCTGCACGTCCGAGACGTTCAATCCGTGCCGGGCGGCCCCGACCCGGTCGACCGCCACGTCCATCAATGGCTGGCCCTGAATCTCGGCAACCTTGACGTCCGCGTTACCGGGCACCTGATCGAGGATTTGCTTGATCCGATTGGCGATCGGGATCATCTGGCTGAAATCGTCGCCAAACACGTTCACCGCCACGTCGGTGCGGACGCCCTGGAGCAGGTCATTGAATCGATCTTCGACCGGCTGGGTGAACTCGTAGGTGCTGCCGGGGACGTCGTCCAGCGCCGCCTGCATCTTCTTGATCAATTCGTCCTTGGGCAGTTTGGGATCGGGCCATTGGCTTCGCGGCTTGAGCAGCACGTAAGTGTCGGCCTGATAGGCGGGCATCGCGTCGTGGGCGGCGTCGCCGGTCCCGGTTCGCGATCCCACACGCTGGACCTGCGGGAAGTTCCCGGGGCCCAGGGCCTCCTCGATGTTGAACTGGATGCGCTGCGTTTCGGCGAGGCTGGCGCTGGGAATGCGGGACGTGGCGATGTCGATGTCCTGCTCGTCGAGCTTGGGGATGAACTCGCGGCCAAGCTGGTTGAACAGCACGAGCGACCCCGCGAATGCCGCCACGCCCACCGCGACGACCGCCCATCGCGCCTCGATGGCCAGGCGGAGCATCGGCGCGTAGGCTGCTTTCGCCCAGCGGATCAGCACGTTCTCGCGATCTCTCACCTTCCCGCGGACCAGGATCGCGACCATCGCCGGCACGAACGTCAGCGACAGCACGAATGCCGCCACCAGCGCCAGCACCACCGTGATCGCCATCGGGAAGAACATCTTCCCTTCGATGCCGGTCAGCGTCAGTATCGGCAGGTAGACGATGATGATAATTGCTTCGCCGAAGGCCGTGGCGCCGCGGACCTGCTGGCTGGCCTGGGCGACGGTCTCCAGCCGCTCGGATCCGGTGAGCGGCCGGCCGAGCTCGCGCTGGCGCTCGGCGAGCATGCGCAGGCAGTTTTCCACGATGATGACGGCCCCGTCCACGATCAGGCCGAAGTCGATCGCCCCCAGGCTCATCAGGTTGCCGCTCACTTTCGACGCGACCATGCCGCTGGCCATCAGCAGCATCGACAGCGGGATGGCCAGCGCCGTAATCAGTGCCGCGCGGATGCTGCCGAGCAACACCAAGAGCACGACGACCACGAGGATCGCCCCCTCGAACAGATTGGAAGCGACAGTGTGGACGGTGGCGTCGACGAGCTTTTTACGGCTGAGCAGGGTGTCGACGCGCACGTCCGCCGGCAGGTTGATGTGGTGGATCCTGGCGTCGACGGCATCGGCGACGGTGCGGCTATTGGCGCCGGTCAGCATGAGGGACACGCCCATGACGACCTCGCGTCCGTCGAGGCTCGCCGCCCCGGAACGAATCTCCTTGCCCAGGCCGACCGTCGCGACGTCCCTGATGTAGACCGGCGTGCCATGCCGCTCGGCGAGCATGATCCGCCCGATCTCGCTCACGTCCTCGATCCGCCCGGTGGCGCGGACGATGTAGCTTTCTCCCTTGTGGTCGAGCAGGCCGGCGCCCGCGTTCAAGTTGTTTTTTTCCAAAGCGTCGAATACGTCGCGGAAGCTCAAGCCGTAGGCCAGCAGCTTCGACGGGTCGGGCTCGACCTCGTACTGCTTGACGTATCCGCCCTGGGTATCGACGTCGGCGACGTCCTTCACCTGCTTGACCTGCGGGCGGACGATCCAGTCTTCGACGGTCCGCAAAAAGACGGTGCGCTCGAAGTCGGTCGTCAGCCGCTTGCCCTCCGGCGTGAGATAGGAGCCGTCACTCTGCCAGCCGGGCTTTCCGTCGACGATTGCGGCGCCCTTGCCGTCCGGGTGGGCGAATTCAAGCACCCACATGTAAATGTCGCTCAGCCCGGTAGTGACGGCGCCCATGGCCGGCTCGGCCTCGGGCGGCAGGTTCTGCCGCGTCTCAGCCAGCTTCTCCGACACCTGCTGCCGGGCGGTGTAGATATCGACGCTGTCGGCGAAGACGGCGGTGATCTGCGAGAACCCGTTGCGGGTGATGGAGCGCGTGTATTCCAGGCCCGGGAGGCCCGCCAAATCCGTCTCGATGGGAACGGTGACCTGCTTTTCCATCTCCTCCGGCGACATCGCCGGCATCGACGTATTGATGATCACCTGTTTATTTGTGATGTCCGGGACCGCGTCGATCGGCAGCAGTCGCAGCGAGTAAAATCCCAGCGCCGCCGCCGCCAGCGTGAACAGCACAACGACGTATCGGTGGGTGATGCAGAATCGGAGGATCCATTCGAGCATGAGTGCACTGCCGCTCCGTCATTCGGATGTCACTAATCTTGCTCCGCCGCCTTACCTAACTGGGCCTTGAGTATGAAACTTCCACCGGTGACAACGGGCTCACCTTCCTTGAGGCCAGTGAGGACCGGCGCCCAGTCGCCGATGCTGGGGCCGACGGTGATCTCCCGCTTTACGAACGTGCCAGGCTCGTCATCGGCGACGAAGACCACGGTTTGGCCGTTGAGGGTTTGGACGGCCTCTTCCGGCACCGCCAGGACCGGCTCACCCGCTTTAGCCGAGGCCTCGGCCAGATGCGCGGTGGCATAGAGGCCGGGCTTTACCGCCGGGGGCGGATTGGTGATCTCGATCCGCACCTGGGCCGTTTGCGTTGCGGCATCGACGGCGGGCGAGATCAGCACCACCTTGCCCGCGACCGATTGCCCGCCGGCATCGATCCGGGCGTCGCTGCCGACCGACACGTCCTTGAGGTGCGTGTCGGGAACGTCGGCGATTGCCCACAGTTTGGAGAGATCGGCTACGGTAAACAGCGTGTCCTTGTCGGGGCTGACGACCTGCCCGCGGGTCACGTTGCGATCGACGATCTGCCCATCCATGGGGGCAAGTACGGGATGGCGGGGCTGGAGTTTGCCGCCGCTGGCGAGTTGCTCGATCGCGGGGTCATCCATGCCAAGGAGGAGCAGCTTGCTCTCGGCGGCGGCGACGCCGGCCTGCGCCGTCCGCTGCGCCGCTTGGGCGGCGCTGAAGTCCGCCTCGCGCTTTTGCAGCTCCGCGAGCGAGACGCCCTGACTTTCGTAGAGCTTCCTGGCCCGCTGGACGGCCTGCCGGAGGGGCTCGACGGCCGCGGCGGCGCCGGCGGCGGCGATCCGCTTCTCCAGGTAGTCGCTCTGAGCCGTCCCAAGTTCAGTGCTCTCGATGACCGCCAGCTCGTCGCCGCGTTTCACGTGGACGCCCAGATCCGCCTTGAGTTCGACCACGCGGCCGGGAACGACCGACGTGACCTGCGACATCGCCGTCTGATCGAACGTCAATCGCGCGGGGGCGGCGAACGTCTCGACCAGCACCTGCTTGCGCGCCGGCGCCACCGTCACCCCATACCGCTCGATTGCGTCCTTGGTGAGCTTTATTTCGTTCTTGTCCTTTTCGTCGCTGGCCTGGGTCGTCGCGGGACCGGCCTTCTTTTCGGCATCCGCCTTGTCGTCGCCATTGCACCCAAGCAGCGGCGCGGCCACCAGCAGGAAGACTGCGTGTGTGATCGCGCGTTTTCTCAAGTCCCACAGCATGGATTTCAGACGGGCAGCGGCCCGAAAGTATAGCATTATTCGTCTCCGGGCGGGTGGATCGCGGCACGGGTGGTCGGCTGGGTCGTTGGCGCACCCCGCACCAGATCTTCCGCCACGCCCGACCCGCCCACCGACCGTTGCAGATCGATCAACGCGACCGACAGCTTCTGTTGAATATCGATCAGCTTAAGCTGCGCATCCAGAAGGCCCTCCTCGGCCAGCAGGAGGGTAGCGAGATCCGACTCGCCGGCCTGATACGCGGCTTCGGCCTGCTCCCGCCGCCGCTGCTGGAGCGGCACCAGCTCCGCTTCCGTCTTCCGCAGTGCCGAGTGCGCCTGGGCAAACGTCGCGTAGGCCCGACGGACCTCCTCGACCACCTGGCGGCGGACGTCGGTCAGCTTGTGGCGGGCCTCGATCCGGGCGGCGCGGGCCTTTCGCACACGCGCCTGCCCCCAGTCGAAAATGGGCACCGGCGCCTGGAACGAGGGACCTTCCCACCAGGTTGGGTCGCGCTCGACTTCGGGGCCCACCAGCGACCCTGCCCACAAGCTGAGCCTTGCCAGCGCGATCTCATCGCCCAGTGCGGCCAGTTCCCATTTCTGCGACTGAAGCTCCGGCCGCCGAGTCAGGGCCGTGGTGAGCCACCGCGATTCGGGGAGCGACACGGGATTGGGGGCCTGCCAGGGCATCAGCGTCCAGTCCGTGCGGCCGGAGGGCTGGCCGATCAGGCGGGCCAGGGCCAGCCGGTCGGTCGTCCGCAGGAGCTGCCGGTCCGCGATGTCGGCCTCGAGCACTACCCGCTCTGTGTCGAGCGTCAGCACGTCCAGACGAGTGCCCTCGCCGATGTCTAGCCGCGCTTTGGCGACGTGCAACAGTTGCTCGATGATCTTGTGCCGTTCCTGAAGGACCAGGAGCTGGGCGTCGTCAGCTTGGACGGCGGCGTATTTCACCTGGACGGCGGCGATGGCTTCGAGCACGGCAGTGAGGGCGTCGGCGGCGGTCGTGCGCAGCCGGTCGTCCGCCGTCGAAATTCTCCGCGGCTGGCTCAGAAACGCGAGCAGGTCTTCGGTCAGCGACGCGTTGATAAACGCCGATTCCTTGCGGCGCAATCCAATCACGAAGGTGATCACCGGATTGGGCCACAGGCGGGCCTGGTCGGCGTCGGCCTCGGCCTCGCGAACCTTCGCCAATGCCTGCTGGACCTTCGGGTCGCTCGTGACGGCAGAACGCACGGCCTGGGGGAGCGTCAAGGTCTCGGGCGTTTCGCCCGCTAAATCCAGTGGGCCGCCGGTGGTATCGAAAAAGATAGCATTGGACAGGCCCGTTGCCCGCCGCGCGGCCCCCGGCACGTCCGGACGCGGCGGCGCCGAGCAGCCGCTTGCTACGATCAACGCCACGGTTGCCAGAGCAGAGCGGGTGCGACAATTCGGTCGATAAACCATGATCCCTGCGCGCTGGTTTGTATAGCAGGCGAGATTAATGGGCAATGAACGCTAAGGAACCGCCGCGCGGTCGACGGAGAGTGAATGGACTGCGGGCAGCACCGTCAGCCGCAACTTCGGAGTCCCGATTAGCGCTTCGTTCACCAACTCGTACACCCGTTCCACTTCAATCATCCCCATGCAAACATTGTCGTTACACGGCGAGAAGCGGTGATTGAACGGGTTGACGCACGGGCTGCACGCGATGTCGGCGCGGAGGACGCGGGCGTTGGGCCCGATCGGTCCGAACACCGCCGGTGTCTCCGGGCCGAACAGGACGATCGAGGTGATGCCTGTGAGGGAGGCGAAGTGCCCTGGACCGCTGTCATTGGTCACAAGCACGTCAGCCAACGTGTAAAGCACGATCAAATCGCGAAGTGAGGTATGACCGGCGAGGTTGATCGCTTGCGGTCCAATGCGGCGAGCGATCTGCTCGCCGGCCTGGCGCTCCGAGGGCGCCCCGGTGATCGCGACCGTCGCGTGTGGGTGTTCATCCAATACGCGCCGGCCAAGCTCGACGAACCGGTCCGTGGGCCACCGCCGCAGCGGGAGCAAGTCACTGGCGTTGGGATTGAGGAGCACGATCGGCCGTGATACGCGGCGCCCGGCGACACGGTCGAGCGTCGCCTCCACCTTTTCTACCTCCGGCCTTGCCGGCTCAAAGCGCGGCGCTGTGAAGTCGATTGTCGGCACGGGACGCTTCAATAACGGCACTTGTTTCGGATCAGCCAGCAAGGCTTCAACAAGCAGGAAATAGGCGGCGGCGGTGTGCAGGTAGGGGTTGTACTGCACGCGATGAGTCATGAGGTTGCCGCGGTAGGGGCCCTCGCTGGTAAAACGGTGCAGGCCGGCGCGGCGGCGGGCGCCGCTGAGAAAGCCGAGGATGGCCGAAGCGCGGGAGAAGAATTCCATGTCCACCGACGCATCGATCTCCAGCTTCCGCGCCGCCAGCGTTGTCCGCAGCAGGTCCCAGATCAGCACGAGCGGCCGCCGGGCACGCACGCTGAGCACGTTTTGCGGAGGGATCAAGTGCAGGAGGTCGAGGATGAAGCGGTTCTCATCGAACGTCCAGAAGTAGACGTTTTCACGTCCGACCAGTTCGACCGCCCGAGTGATCGCGCGGTATGCCAGCACGGTGGCGCCCTGCTCGATCATCTTGATCAGAAGGATTCTGCGGATCGGCGCGGCGCTTTCGGGGCGGCGCGGAATCACCACCCCGAGCCGTCGCAGCGCGGTCAGCGCGAAGCAGATCGGCTTTCCCAGCCACGAGTCGAGCCGGCGGATCGTATGCGGATTCAAAGCGGCTCCCCGGTCGGAGGCGTCATGTGCCGATAGCGTAACACAATGCCGACGCGGGGTGAAAACTCGCGCCGCCGGATGTCATCTCCGGTCGCGCACGAGCAGGTCGGTGGTGAGCGTCCGTCTCGTCCTGGGGCCGAGGACGTCGCCCCAGGGTTTGTTGGGACGCTCGCGGTGGTAGCCGTACTTGGCGCAGAACAAGTCCCAGTGGCCGCCGTCCCACAATACACGGGGAATCCGCGCAAAAGGCGGTGGGGAGTCGAAATAGTCGAAGGCCGTCGGGCGGGCGCCGATTCCGACGCACCAAACGTCGGGCTGTCCCGGCATGTAGAACGCCGCCTCGCCGGCATCCTGATAATGGTTGCAGATGACCGGCGCGTCCGCCTGGGCCGCTTGCCGGGCTAGTTCCCGGCCCTCCTTATCATGGTCGACCAGGTCTTTGAGGGTGTGCGGCATTCTGAGCGGCAGCCGAAGGATGGCCCGGGTCACGGGCGGCAGGCCAATCAGGTAGAGCGCGACGGTAAACCCGAGCGCGACCTGGCAGCCGCCGCGGACCCACCCTTCGCGCAGTTTCGACCGGTTCTCGCTCAGCCACCGGCCCATTAGGATGCTGATCGGAAAGTACGCGAACCCCGGCCAATTGATCTCCCCCTTGTGCGACTTCACGTACATCGCCGCGAAAAACACCAGCGGCAGCGTGCCCGTCCAGAGCAGGACACGATCGACCTGGCCGATCCTGCGGTAGCGCCCGCAGAACTGCGCCAGCACCAGGATCGCGATCCCGAACAGGATCGGGGTCCATAAGATCGCCTGCCCGCCAATATACTGCGACAAATCCGCCAACGCCCTCCGAACTATTGCGGGCGATGACAGGGCCCGCGCCGTCTGCTCGTCGGCCATGCTCCCGTGCCGCAGCTGGAACAGGAACGACGCCCACTGATGATGCCAGTTCCACCAGATCACCGGCGCGAAGACCAAAAGCGCGACGAGGCCAGCCAGGTAGACCCACGGCCGGCGAAAGTGGGCTAGTCCCGTGCGCGACAGGAGCATCGCCAGTCCGACGCCCGCCGGCAGCAGCACCGCGGGATACTTCGACAGCAGTGCCAGTCCGATGAAAAGTCCAAACACCAGCCACAGCGCCGCGGACGCATGTTGCTGGTCGCGGTCGTCGCGGTCGGCGATGACCGCGGCGCAGGCCAGTCCGCACGCGGAAAAGAAAATCGCCGGCATGTCCGGCGTCGCGATGAGGCTGGTCAACGCGATCAGCGGGCTGACGAGCCAAATCGTTGCCACCCACGCGGCAGCACGCTCATCTCGCAAGATTCGGCGGGCCAGCAGCACGATTACGACCGTCGTCCCGATCGACAACACCACGCCGACGAAACGTACCCCCAGTTCCGTCGATCCCAGCAGGTGAGTACCTAGCCACAAGAGGTACGCGATCATCGGCGGATGGTCGAGGTATCCGGTGGACAGGTGGCGCGTCCAGACCCAATAGAACGCCTCGTCCGGCACGAGCTGCACCTTCCAGGCATAAAACAATCGAACGATCAAGGTGACGAACAGCAGCCGCCAGACGAAGCGAAGGCTGACTAGCGTATGGGATTGTTGCAATGACGGCTGGGCGACGATCTCGGCCATAGAGCAACCCACGGAGCCGCGGGCCGACGAGTGTAGCAATCTGCCGGCGGAAGTCGCGGCCTGTCAGCCGCACGGCAGTGCGCCCTGCGGCTCTCGCGGAGAGCCGATTTTTTGAGTTGAATCCGAGAACGCGGGCAGCGACAATACCCCGTTTTCACGACAGGAGGTCCCTATGAACCTGCAAACGTGGCTCGACGAGATGGGGGTTTCCTACAGGGCGTCGCATCACCCGACTGCCTACACGGCCCAGGACCTGGCGGCGGCGGAGCACGTTCCGGGGCGACAGGTGATCAAGCCGGTGGTCGTCCGTGCCGACGGACGCTTCGTCATGTGCGCGCTGCCGGCGTGCCACCGCATCGACCTGGAGGCGCTGCGGCGGCAGTTGCAGGCCAACCAGCTTCAGCTTGCCGACGAGGGGAAGCTCGGCGAGCTGTTCCCCGATTGCGAGCTGGGGGCCGAGCCCCCGATCGGCCGGTTGTATGGCATGCCAATGATTATGGACGAATCGGTGGTGGCCGACAGCCGGGTTACCTTCCAGGCCGGTACGCACAGCGACGCCGTCACCATGTCGCTGGCCGATTTCCGCCGCGTCGCCCGGCCGGAGATGGGGTACTTCGGACGGCATTTGTGAGCAGTAGGCAGAGGGCAGTAGACAGAAGGCAGGACGTAGCGGT
>Ga0073928_10006684_pt1 | contig 15386 bp, 12 predicted proteins | sample PaiPotPPA55metaG_FD_76969 | JGI IMG/M metagenome (GOLD analysis project Ga0073928, IMG submission 76969) | Iron sulfur acid spring bacterial and archeal communities from Banff, Canada, to study Microbial Dark Matter (Phase II) - Paint Pots PPA... ... | reverse complement strand
AGGTCGGTGCTTTCGTCGAAAGTTTCATACGGGTGCGGATCGAATTTCAGTGTGGGCGCATCGACGGGCGGGAATCTTTGCGTATGCGCGGGAACCACGAAGCCTTTGGCTTGAACCGCGGGATCGAGGGCGTACTGCAACTCTTCGTGAGTGAGGAGAACCGGAACGCGCGGGAGATCCATCAAACCGCCGGCATGATCCAGATGCACGTGGGAGAGAATGACCCAACGAATTTTGGTGGGGTCACCTCCGACCAGTCGCAGAAGTTCTGGGAGCGGAACTTCCGGATTTAGCTGACCGGCGAGGTTTTTGAGCTTCAGGTGCAGCAACATGGGGTAGTTCTCGATCTCGTCGTCGAAGTGGCTGGAATTGCCGGTGTCGATCAGCAGGTCGCCGGCGGGATGCTTAACGAGAACGCTTCCGGTCGTCATGGCGAAGGAATAGCCGGTGAAGGTGCTGCCGGTTTCGACCCAGCAGGCGGCAAGACCTTTCAGGGGAGTGATGGTGGGCGCTACGCGGGTGTGTTGAGGAGCGACGGCTAGCGTGTCTCGATGGAAATAAAGGATATAAGCGCCGATGCCGACGAGAATAGCCAGGACTACGAAGAGGATTGCGGCGCGACGCAGCCACACAACGATACGAGACACGATCCATGACCTCCTAAAATTTCATGATTTGCGCTAGCGACGAATGCTTATGTTATCGTTTTTTGAGAGGAAGTAGGGACTGTGTTTGTTGATGAAGCGAAGATTTTGGTGAAAGCGGGGAGCGGCGGCAATGGCTGCGTTGCGTTCCGCCGGGAGAAGTTTGTGCCGCGCGGTGGACCATCGGGCGGCGACGGTGGTCACGGCGGTAGCATTTACCTGGAAGCGAACCCGAACGACAACACGCTGCTGCGATACCGCTACAACCGCGAGTTTAAGGCGGATCGCGGACGCCATGGCGAAGGATCGAATTGTACGGGCCATTCCGGCGCAGACATGTTTCTGAAGGTACCGGTGGGAACGCTGGTATTCGACGAGCAAAACGGCGAGACGATTGCGGACCTGGCCACGCCCGGGCAGCGCGTGCTGGTGGCGCAGGGTGGGCGAGGCGGGCGCGGGAATCAGAATTTTGCGAAGCCGTGGCACCAGGCTCCCCGAGAACACGAAGATGGACATGCCGGGGAGGAGCGGCGTCTGCGGCTAGAGCTGCGGCTGCTGGCGGATGTGGGACTTGTGGGCTTCCCGAATGCGGGCAAGTCAACGCTGATTTCGGTAATTTCCGCGGCGCGGCCTAAGATTGCCAATTATCCGTTTACCACGCTGGAGCCGAATCTTGGCGTGGTGAACGCGGACGGCGGCGGGGGCAGCGACGGGCGCGAGATTGGGCGAACGTATGTTGTTGCCGATCTGCCGGGATTGATTGAAGGCGCGCATCAAGGCGCGGGATTGGGCATACGGTTTCTGCGGCACGTGGAGCGCACGCGGTTGCTGGTACATCTAATTGATACGAGCGATGCTTCGGACGCGGATCCAATTCATTCGTTTGATGTGATTTCGGGAGAGCTGCGGGCGTTCAGCCAATCGCTGGCGGAAAAACCGATGATTGTGGTGGCGACGAAACTGGATGCAACCACAGATCGCACGCGCCTTGAGGCGCTGCACGCATTTTGCAGCGAGCGAGGGCTGGAGTTTCACGCGATATCGGCGGCAACAGGTGAAGGCGTACGGGAACTGGTGAGGTCGATTGCCGATGCGCTGGACAAGATTCCCAAAGCGGCGCCGGAGCCTGCGGCGGAGAGCCAGCGTGCTTCACACGAAAACGCGACGGATACATCCGCCGCGCGGCACGACAATTTGTGAGAAGATGCACCTACTAAGCTCCTGGGAGACGCATTGACGACCGCGCAAGCGCAGCGCACCGCCACGAAACATCATCCTCGCCGCATCGCGCTCTTTGGAGGCTCGTTCGACCCGATTCACGCCGGGCATCTGGCGGTGGCGAGGGCCGCGGACCGGCGATTCAATTTCGACGAACTTCATTTCATTCCCGCGAGCAGGCCGCCACACAAATTGAAGCAGCACCTTGCGCCGTTTCCGCATCGCTTTGCAATGGTGGCGCTGGCTTGCACGGAGCACCCGCACTTCGTGCCGTCGGTGGCGGAGGCGGGAGAAGATTTCAGCGGCGCGCAATTGCATTATTCGGTGGATACAGTGCGCTATTTCCGGCATACGTATCACGGCCACGGCGACCGCATCTATTTCATTATTGGCGCGGACGCGTTTCTGGATATTCCGATGTGGAAGGAATATGAGGCGCTGCTGGGGCTTTGCGATTTTATTGTGGCCAACCGGCCGGGCATTCGCGCGGAAGCGCTGCGGCTGGTGATTCCACCTGAGCTGATGGCACGTGACGGAAAGAGAAAAGAAGGCGAAGCGGCTCACGAGTCCAGCGTGGTCGCGCATTTGACTCGCACCAGCGTGTATCTGCTGGAAAACGTCGCCAGCGAAGTTTCTGCAACAGAGATTCGGAGGCGCGCGCATCGCGGACAGTCCATTCATGGACTTGTCTCGGCGCGCGTCGAAGAATACATTTTAAAACAGGGTCTTTACCGGTGAACTACAACACATTGCCACAAGGCGTGCGTCTCGCGGTTGAGGCGGCGCAAAATAAAAAAGCGGCGGGCATTTCTGTGCTCGATCTCAGCGGAGTGGGCGCGTTTACGTCTTACTTCGTGATCTGCACAGGTTTTAGCACGCCGCAGGTGCAAGCGATTTGCAGCGAGGTCGAGGAGCAGCTCTACAAAGAGATGGGACGATCGCCGCAGCACCGCGAAGGGCGCGGCTCTTCGGAATGGGCACTGCTGGATTTTGGGAGCTTCATTGTGCATGTGTTCAGCGAACAGGCTCGCGCGTACTATGATTTGGAACGGTTGTGGCGATCGGCGCCGAAGCTGGCGATCGCAGATGAGCCGGAAGGACCGGGCGGCCACGGAAATTCTCACGGTACTTCTCATGGTAACCCGCGAAATGTGGCGATGGGCGGCTCGCACGCCCCAGGCGAAGCGGTTTCAAAATGATAGCGGAGCGGCTGCCGTGGATCTCAGCGGACCCGGCGTCGCAAAATATTTTTGAGTTGGCGCAGAAAGTTGCCGCCGCACCCACCACACTTCTCATCACAGGACAGAGCGGCTCCGGCAAGGATTACCTGGCGCGTGTGATTCACGAAATGGGTCCGCGGCGCGACGCACCGTTTCTGAAAATCGATTGCGCCAGCCTTCCCCCACAACTTGTGGAAAGCGAACTGTTCGGCCACGAGCGCGGAGCGTTCACTGGGGCCGTCGAGCGCAAACTTGGACGGTTTGAACTTGGCGGCAACGGAACGATCGTGCTGGATGAAGTCGCGGCACTTTCGGCGCCGGCGCAGAGCAAGCTGCTGCGCGTACTGCAAGAGCGGTCGTTTGAACGGCTGGGCGGGACGGAAACACTGCACATCGAAGCGCGGCTGATGGCGCTGACGAATGTTGATCTTCCCGCAGCCGTAGCTGCCGGGCGCTTTCGTGAAGACTTGTTCTTTCGCATGAATGTGCTGACCATTTCCATGCCCCCATTGCGTGACCGCCGAGCCGACATTTTGCCGCTGGCGGACCATTTCTTGTCGGCACTGTGCCTGACGCACGCGCGCAATGGCATGCAGCTCAGCGAGGGCTCGCGAAGGATACTGGCCGCATACGCGTGGCCAGGAAATATTCGCGAATTGCGCAACACCTTGGAGCGCGCGGTGGTCTTTACGCGCGTCGACGTGCTCGAACCCGAGCATTTTGCGGACAATATTCGGGCGGCCGCGGCGGGTGGCTCTGGAATAATCGCGGGATTGCGGTCGCTGGAAGAGGTCGAGAAGGAAGTTATCGCCGCGACGCTGGATGCCGTGCGCTATAAGATCAGCCAAGCAGCCAACATCCTGGGCATCAGCCGCAAGACGCTGCTCGAAAAACGCAAGAAATATGGGCTGAAATAATTGAGCACAGCTCCGGCTCCTGGAGGAAAAGTTGCGGCAAACGCCGTGCTAGACTTAATTCCTTCGCGGCCTTTCTTCAAGGCCGACTCTGCTAATGCCCAAAGAACTCTTCGGAACTGACGGAATTCGAGGCGTGCCTGGCACACCTCCTCTGGATGACGCCACGCTATATGCCACTGGGCGTTCGCTGGCGACCTATTTGAAGCAGACCAGTCCCGCAGCTCGCGTGCTGATTGGGATGGATACACGCGAGTCAGGTCCGCATATTGCCGCGCTCCTGGTCGCGGGACTTGCGCACGCGGGTGCTTCGGTTGATTTTGCAGGCGTTATTACCACGCCCGGAGTCGCGTGCCTGGTGCGACAAAGAGGATTCCACGCCGGCGTAGTAATTTCGGCTTCGCATAACCCCTTTCATGACAATGGCGTGAAGCTCTTCTCTGGCGCCGGGATGAAGTTCCCGGATGCGGTTGAGGAGAGTCTGGAAGAAGACATTTTCAAACACCGGCACGAGCCGGCGCCGAAGGATCCTCCTGCGCTGGTGGCGGACGAGTCGCTGGACGCGCGGTATCTCGACTTCCTGCGTAGTAAGGTCGTTCCTGGGGCGAAGCTCTCGAGCTTGCGCATGGTCCTGGATTGCGCGAACGGCGCTGCCTATAAACTTGGGCCAGAGCTTTTCGAATCGCTGGGCGCGAAAGTCATTACGATGGGGACTGAGCCGGACGGGCGCAACATTAATGCGGGTTGTGGGTCGCTGCACCTCGAAGGATTGCAAGAACGAGTGGTGGCGGAGCGGGCGGCGCTGGGAATCGCGTTCGATGGCGATGCGGATCGCGCCATGTTTGTGTGTCAATCGGGCAGAGTGGTAAACGGAGATGGCGTGTTGTTGGTGGCTGCGCGTCACTTGAAATCGGCTGGAAAGCTGAAGGGGAATCGCGTGGTGGCAACTTCCATGTCCAATCTTGGGCTGGAGCGGATTCTGGCTCGCGAGGGGATTGAGCTGGGGCGCGCGGCAGTCGGCGATCGCTATGTGCTCGAGGAAATGCTGCGCAGCAACAATGTGCTGGGCGGAGAGCAGTCCGGGCATGTGATTTTTCTCGACGATTCACCCGCTGGAGATGGCTTGCTGACGGCGGTGAAGATTGCGTCGCTCGCTTCCATAAATGGACGGTTGGAGGCATTGATTAGCGGGCTCAAGGACTACCCGCAGACGATCGTCAATGTAAGGGTCAAAACGAAGCCACCGCTGGAGTCACTTCCCAGTGTGTCTCGCGCGCTTGCCGAGGCGCAGTCTGCGCTTGGCGATAATGGCCGGGTGGTATTGCGTTATTCGGGGACCGAGCCGCTGGCCCGCGTGATGGTCGAGGCCGAGCACGATGCAGATGTTCAGCGGTACAGCCAATCGGTAGCCGAAGCCCTCCGCGAATCCATCGGCGCCTGACGAACAACGCCGCACTTACCCGGTTTTGCCGCCGGCTTTTTTCCTGACCACGAATGCGCGGACCGCTGTCACATCGATGTAACAGCGGTGTCTCTCCCAAACTCTCCCAAAGAATGGATGCGAGGAGGTGATTACCTGTGGGATTTTGTAGGTAAAAAATCGCAATTCTGCTGTCTGGAGTCCCGCCGCGGCGCTAACCCTTGTGGTTTCATGCGCCTGGTCCATTGTGAATTTCGGATTACATGCTGGCACACGATTTGCTCTCTTGTAGGCAACGTTGTTACACAAGATTGGCTTCCCGGGGTGGCCGGAACCCAACCTCGACTGGGTTTCGGTTTTTGGGGGGTCAGTTCAAAAGAAAGAGGGGGCTTGCACCAGCCCCCTTTTTCGTTCTCGGGCTGTGAATCGCTCGGGTGGTTAGTTCGCGGTCCCGTGGGTGGTCCTGTTTCTCTCCTGTAGGGCGCAAAACATCGCGCCCGTTTGTCTAGACACTTTCCTGCCGCTCGCCCGCAGTGATGCTACTTCCAATCCGATAAAAAGCTCCGATTGGCTATTGGTGTAAATGAGCGTCGAACCAGGCTAGGGTGCGGGCGATGACATCGCGCTGGTGCTTGGGGCTGGTAAACATGTGGCCTTCGTGCTCGTAAACCACGAATTGGGTTTCGACGCCGAGCGTCTTGAGGGCGTGCCAGAATTCGTAGGACTGCGGGGCGGGAACCTCGCCATCGCTGTCGCCGACCAGGATTAGCGTGGGGGTCTTGGCTTTTTTTATGAAATTGATCGGCGAACTCTTGGCGTAGATTTCCGGGTCGTCGTAGACGGATTTGCCGAAGAACGGGATCATCCACTGATCGATCAGATTTTCGCCGTAGTAGGACTGCCAGTTGGAAAGGCCCGCTCCTGCCATTGCGGCTTTGAAGCGATTGCTCTGTGTGACGGCCCACATGGTCATGAAGCCGCCGTAGCTCCAGCCGGTTATGCCGAGGCGGTTCGGATCGATGGGCGCGAGGCGGATGGCTTCGTCGACGCCGGCGAGGATGTCTTTGAAGTCGCCATAGCCGAAATCCTTGACGTTAGCGCGTGTGAAGGCTTCGCCTTGTCCGTAGCTGCCGCGCGGATTGGGAAAGAGGACGAAATAGCCCATGCCGGCGAGGCCAGAGGCGAAATCGTGGCTGGCGGGCCAGTGCGAAAGAGCGACCGAAGACGGTCCGCCATGAACGTTGACCACGAGCGGATACTTTTTGGCGGCATCGAAGGCAAGCGGATAGAGCAACCAGCCCTGCACGTCGTGGCCATCATTCTTCCAGGTGATGCTTTTAGCCTCTCCCCAGGCGGGGGTTAATCCTCTGTTCCGGGACGTTACCGGCGTCATCTCCGCAGGAGTGCCGCTGATGAGGACGACCTCCGGCGCCTGGCTGAATGACCGGTAGACGCCGCCCACTGTCTTGCCGTCGTTTGCGGCAGAAAGCACAAAACCGAAGATACCTGCCGAGCTAAATGCTCCTTCGGCCGACCAACGCTGCTCAATTTTGCCAGTGGTGGGATCGAGCGTTGCGATGGCGCTGTTGCCGCCCACGTATTCGCTGAACAGGATTTTTTTGTCGGGTAGCCAACCTAGCCAAGCGGCGGAAGCTTTCATGTCCTTCGTCAGATTTTTCGCCTCGCCGCCACTGCTACTAATCACGTGGATGTCGCCGCCGGTGGCGCCTTCGTCGCTCATTAGGCCTTCGATGAAGGCGATCTGCTTGCCATCGGGAGACCAAACGGGATTGGCGATTTGCAGCTTCGGCTTGTAGATGGATTTCATCAGTCCGGTCGTAGGATCGAGCGTGGAGAGTTCGGCGATATACCAGTTGTTGTCGCCATTGCCCAATGCGGAGCTGACTACAAAGCTCTTTCCGTCTGGCGACCAGTCGTATTCATAGATGTAGGTGTCCGCGGGAGTGATTTGGGTAAGTTTGCCGGTGGCTAGATCGATCAGCGCGAGGCGCTGCTCGAAGAAGGCATCCTTGATCTCGCCGGTTTCCGGCGTTTCGGCTACCAAGGGACCCGAAGCGCGCGTGGCGTTCTCGGTGAAGAGGATTGCGATGGTTTTGCCGTCGGGCGACCAGCCGGGATTGGCGAGGAAGCCTTTGACATTCGTGAGCATTCTTGCGGGGCCGCCGATGGCGTTTGTCACGTAGAGCTGAAGCTGGCCTTTTTTGGCGGCATCGGAGAGGAAAGCGATCTTTTGGCTATCGGGCGACCATGCGACATCGCTCTCTGCATGCAAAGAATCGGCAGCACCTGCGCCGATGCGCCTTGGCGGGGTGCCGGATTTGAGGTTTTTTACGTATATGACGGTGCTGCCGGAACCCGCTCCACTTTTGGAATGGACTGCTTCAACCCAGGCGATGGAATTTCCGTCAGGCGCCAAGGCAACTTGTTCAAAGGAGTGCGCGGCGAAAAGCGTACTGATGACGCTATCGAGCGGAGTGGCGGCTTGTGGCTTCTGAGCGGCTTTAAGGCGCTTTTCGACATCTTGGGTGGTGCCGGTCTTGTCTTGCGCGAGGGAATAGCCCGCGATTAGAAGCAAGAACAGAGTCGCAAGTACAGCAGCGTTGCGGCTAGGCAGAATCATTTTCACATTCACATCCTCTCGAGTGTTAAGCGCTACGTACAGTAATCCGAGCAGGAACGGAGGGCAAGCATTACGCGGAAGACTTGTTGTAGGAGCGCAACAGTACGGATACAATCCGCGCAGTTTTTTGCGGAGGATGCGAGATGGTCGATCGTCGAGGATTTCTGGCGTCGTTTGCGGGCGCTGCGGCCGCAGGGGCAACGCTGAATTTTGGCGGCGAGCTTTTTGCTCGGGCCGCGCAGGCGCCGGCTCAACTTCCAGATCGCGGGCTTTACGATGCCCACGAAGAGGCGTACTGGGCGGAACTGCGCAAGCAGTTTGTGATTCCGGCGGACGAAGTGTACTTGAACAACGGCACGGTGGGGTCTTCGCCGGCGCCGGTGTTGCGCGCGATTTTCGACGGCTACAACGAGACCGAAAAGATGGCGCAGAGCGATCCCGAAGATTATCCGATCTGGGGCTATGCCGCGTGGAACGAGTTTCGCGATCCGCTGGCCGCGTTTGTGGGGTGCAAGCGGGATGAGATTGCGCTGGTGCGCAATGCGACGGAGGCGAACAGCTACATTGCGAATGGCGTGGACTTAAAGCCGGGCGACGAAGTCTTGATGACCGACCAGGAGCATCCCGGCGGCGAGCACCCTTTTAACTTGCGCGCTAAGCGTTACGGCATTGCGGTGAAGAAGGTCACGTTGCCAAAGCCGGTGCCGAATGCGGCGGCGGTTTTGAATCTTATAAACGACGCGATCACGCCTCGCACGCGGGTGCTTTTCTTCAGTCATATTACGACCGTGACGGGCGTCGTCTTGCCCGCGAAGGAACTTTGCGCGCTGGCGCGATCGAAAGGCATTCTTTCTGCAGTGGACGGTGCGCATGTGTCCGGGATGATGTCGCTCAATCTGCACGATTTGGGTTGCGACATGTACTCGTCGAGCCCGCACAAGTGGTTGCAGGCGACCAAGGGCTCCGGATTCTTGTATGTGCGTGACGACGTGATCGACCGTGTGTGGAACACGATTGCGACGGAGGGCTGGGACGACACCAAGATTCGCGCCGAAAGATTCCAACGCATAGGCAGCTCGAATGTGCCTGCTCTATGGGGCCTGCGTGCGTCCATCAAGCTGGCCAACGACATCGACATGGAACGTATCGAGAAGCGGCACCGAAAAATGGCGGATTACATCCTCGGTGAGATGGTGAAGCGCGGCGCGGAATCGTGGACTTCGCCGGACGCCGCTCTTCGCTGCGCGATTGCCACGGTGAACGTGCCGGGCGTGCAAAGAACGGAGCTTGAGAAATGGCTGTGGCAGACGAAGAAGATCCGGATTCGTGGAGGCGATCCCTCGAAGCTACGGCTCTCGACACCGTATTACTTGCTGCGCAAAGACGTGGATCGGTTTCTTGCGGCGTTTGACGAATACAGGCACGCGAAGAACATAGCCTAGCGTGGACAAAAAATGATCTCGGCCATTTCTCGACGGAAGAAAAGAGAGGGAACAAAGCTCCCGATTAGGGCGTGTTATGCTTACGAGGAGTCTCTAGAATGCTCAAGATCCCTCCTTTCGCTAGCATACTTACATTCGGAACTTTTTTCATCGCAATGGGGCTGGTCATCTATCGGCTCCTGTGGGCAGCCTCGCAAGCCTCGCAATTCAACGGGGCCGGTGTGCTACCCAAGAAACTGCAAAGCTGGCGGCGCTGGCTTCACGGCGAGCCTGCGTACAAGAAGTCACAGTGAAGGATCTTCTTGGTCGTATCGGGCAAAGACGCCTAGCAATCTAGCTTCTGTGCCAGCTTTCTTGACCGTGCGCGCGCGGGTCGACTACACTAACTAATTCGCAGAGTGCCGCTTAGGCGGCTTGTGAACCGTCGCTTTGTTCGGGCGGCGTGTGTCGCAGTGCAGGATTTTGCGTCCGAAATTTTGCATACGCGACCCGCGTATTCTAAAGGGGGGATTGCTTTGCCAAAGCGCACTTATCAACCGCGCAAGCGCCGGCGCGCCAAGACGCACGGATTCCGTTCGCGCATGAAGACCGCAGGAGGCCGCAAGGTGCTTGCGGCGCGCCGCAAGAAGGGCCGCCATCGGCTCACTCCCGAATAGCGCGGGAGCCTTAAACTTTCCGCGCGAGGCGCGGCTGGTGCGTCGCGTAGAGTTTGACGCCGTGTACCGCGCCGGGAAGCGCCGCTCGAATTCTCTCTTCACCGTTTTTCTTCGCGCGAATGAACTGCCGAACAGCCGGTTTGGATTCAGCATCAAGAAGGCACTAGGCGGCGCGGTGGTGCGCAATCGCATCCGGCGGCGTGTGCGAGAAATCGTGCGCTGCCATCGTCTGGAGATACCTGCAGGATGGGACATAGTCATACACCCGAAGAGCAATGTAGCGAAGGCGGAGTTTGCGGCGCTGACGGCGAATTTCTTGCGCCTGATGCCGAGCGCGTGAGCAGCTTACGGCACGGCACGGGCGTACGCATGGCGCTCGGGGCGCTGCGATTTTACAAAACATATTTGTCGCTGCTGGTTGGTGGAAGCTGCCGATTCGTGCCCACGTGCTCGGTCTACGCCTACGAGGCTGTCGAGCGATTTGGAGTGGCGCATGGCGGGTGGTTAACGCTCAAGCGCCTGCTGCGATGCCACCCCTTGTCGCGCAAATTTGGATACGACCCCGTTCCTGACGTCACCCCACACTGTACCGCTGCCGGACCAGAAGAGGCGCATTCGTGAGCGAACCGCAGAAGAAGTTCAAGCTGACACATGAGCTGCGCATTGTAGTGGCCTCGCTCCTCTCGCTGGTAGTGATATTGCTCTGGGCGAAGTTTTTCGGGCCCAAACCGCCGACGAACTTGCCACAAGCTAACCGGCCGGCGCAAACAGCGCCTGCAACGCCGGGAAGCAGCACTCCAAGCACCGCATCGCCATCGGCTAAGAGCACTCCAGGTTCGAAGGCACCGGCCACAAGTATGTCGGGCGTGGCCCAGGCTGCAACTCCGCCTAAGGCCGATACGGAAGAGCGAACCATCGTCGTTGAGAATGACCTTTATCGCGTGGAATTCTCAAATCGTGGCGCCGTAGTGAAGAGCTGGCAGCTTAAGCACTACACGGACGACTCGAAGCCGCCGCGTATTCTCGACCTAGTGCATCCCGAAGCCGCGCAGCAGACGGGCGGCTGGCCCTTTGCAGTGGCGTTAAACGATCCGGAGCAAGAATCCGCAGCGAATAGTGCGCTGTACCAAATTTCAACTCCAGCAAGCACTTTGCAAGCGCCTGCCGATGCGGAATTCAGTTGGAGCGACGGCCACCTGGAAGTTACGAAACGCTTCCATTTCGACCACACGTACGTTGTGCGCGTCGAGACATCCGTGAAGGTCAACGGTGCGCCCGTACCGGCTGGAACGAGCTGGCTCGGCGGTTTCGGTGATCAAACGGTTTCCAATCCCGCGCCGATCGACACGGTTTCCGTCTTCTATAGCGAGAACGGCAAGCTCACGAATATTCCCGCCAAGAAGTTGGAAGGACCGGAGAAGTGGCCGCACGGCGTATGGCAGAGCGGCAAGGATTGGGACGGAATCGAGGACCGCTACTTTACGGCGGTATTTCTGCCGTTGGCGGGCGCGCCTACGGGGAGTCTCGAGGTTCGGTACTGGAAGGATTTCCGGACCGTTCAGGTGGAAGGCAAAGATACACAAGAGCCGGTGCCCCAGATTCAAACGGCTACTTCGGCGCAGCCTCTAGCGTTGCGCGTCTATGTTGGCCCGAAGGATTACGACGAACTGAAGAAGATGAACCCGCCGTTGCACTCCCTGGTGAATTTCGGGTGGCTGGAGTTCATCGCGGATCCGCTGTTCCATGGATTGAAATGGCTGCACAAGTACATTCCTAACTGGGGCTGGGCCATCGTCGCCCTAACGCTGATCATCAACATGCTGCTGTTTCCGCTGCGCATTTCCAGTTATCGCACAACGCTGAAAATGCAGCGCGTGGCCCCGGAAATCAAGCAAATCCAGGAGAAGTATAAGAAATATTCCATGCGTGACCCGCGCAAAGCGGAGATGAACAAAGAAGTGATGGCGGTCTACAGCCGGGAGAAAATTAACCCGGTGGGCGGCTGCTTCCAGATGTTTTTGCAGATGCCCATCTGGTTTGGCCTGAACACTGTGCTGCGCTACGCGATTGAAATGCGGCATGCATCCTGGTTTGGGTGGATCAGAGATTTGTCCGCCAAAGATCCGTATTACATTTTGCCGATCACCATGGGTCTATCCATGTATTTGGTGTCGAAGATGACGCCCATGACTACGACCGACCCGCAGCAGCAAATGATGATGAAGATCATGCCGGTAACCATGGCTGGACTGTTCATGATCTCTCCTATTTCCAGCGGCTTGGCAGTGTATATTCTTACGAGCAGCTTGGTCGGAATCGTGCAGCAGTGGTGGCTGAATCGCACGCATCCGTTGCCCGCGGCGGCTCCGAGCCAGGCGCGTGGTAAGAACGGAAAAACCAAAAAGAAGTAAGACGCCTGTGGTAGTTCGGGCATTACTGCTTGGTCTGGAAATCGGTTCAAAGCTCAAGGTGACATGGCTAAGGAACTCATTCAGAACGGACAACTCGATCGGCAAGCTGCGGCGGATGCTCTGCGCGAATTTCTGGAAACGACCATCCGCGCAGCAGGATTTCAATTAAATGTAACGGTGAGCGTGGCTCCGCCCGGAGCGGCAAGCGAAGCGGAAGTTATTGCCGACGTCGACGGCCGCGATAAAGAGATATTGCTGGAGCGCAGCGCTGACGTTTTGAAGGCACTCGAGCATTTGGCCTTTCGCGCTTTGCGGCTGGAGCCTGAGCACCATGAAAAACTTCACGTCGATTGCGGCGGTTATCGCGCGCTGCGCTTTGAAGAGCTGCGCATGACCGCCAAGGTCGCTGCGGAACGCGTGCAGACTTCCAAGCAACCGTTTCGGCTCAATCCGATGAGCTCGCGTGAACGACGCATCGTGCACCTTGCGTTGAAGGACATCCCAGGCGTGCGCACGGAAAGCGTGGGCGTCGGCGAGCACCGCCAAGTGGTCATTCACCCCGCAGACGGCAAGCCTTCGCACTGACTTCTAAGACCACATTCCGCCCGCGAAATTCAGCTAAGACGCAGGCCCACTACTTAGTTTTCACCCAGCCTTGAGAGATCACAGTGGCATCTTGAGCGAAGCGGACGCGATAGGTGAATGACGACGGACGGCCGGGCTTCATTTGGGGAAAGCGCAAGTCGGAGATTTCGACGATCGCTTCGGCGCCTTCTTTGTGGAAGCGCGTCACCGGGAAACGCGCGAACCATAAAACGGTGCGAACTTCGGGCAGGCGCTTCGCAGCTTCGATGTACGGATTTGGAGCAGCGTCCGGATAGAAGCGGTAGGTTAAAGAGGAAGCCGGATCGGGGATCGTACCGGCCGCCTGCACTTCTTTAGAGACTCCGCTTAAATTCATGCGCAGTTCGTAGACTCCGCGCGGCGTTAGGACCAGTCCGTCCCAATGCCACAGCGATGGCGGAAATGGGAGAGCGCCACGCGATTGCGCGTCGAGGTGCAACGAGGAAGAAAAATTAGCGACGCGTTCGAGCGCTACGTGATGTGCGCAAACCGCGGCTCCGATGTAGCCGAGCGAAAGTAGCAGTCCTGCCAGATTCCATGCGGCGAGCCGCACGCGCAATCCCGCGTTGCGAATCGCCGGCAAAAGAAAAGCGGCCGTGAGTATTACGATCGCAGCGAAGATTCCCCCCGTCGAAAGCGGCGCGCCTATCACTTGCCCGACGGCGGCGACCGCGAGCGTCGCGACTACAAAAACAAGCCAGCTTCCGATCGCGCGCCGCTGTAATCCTTCCGGCTTTCTGTAGACCCACGCGAGAATCTGCGGAATAAGCAGAATTGCGCTAAAGGTGAAATCGACAATGAAAATCAAATCCCAGGCAGGCCGCGACCATTTCACGGGTGACCAGATCATGGTGCCGAACGAAGTGATCAGGTCCATCAAAATGTGGCTGAGAATGCCGACCGCGTAAATTCCAGTTAGCGCGGCAAAGGAGGGCGAGTCCCATTTGCGCCAGCGCACAAACCAGTGCGTCACGGCGGCGAGAACCACTGCGAAAATGGGCAGACACACTAGGGAATGCGTGATGCTGCGGTGCCACGTAAGGATGAGGAGATCGTTGTGCGAGAAAAATTCGCGGAAGACGTCGGAGTCCGGGAAAATCGCGCCGAGCATCAGTGACCAGGTGATGATGCGCTGCCGATTCACCGGCTTCGCGGCGAGCATATCTTGGCCGCGAAAGGCCGCCTTGGCAATCAGCGCGCCGGCCATACCGTGAGTGATGGTGTCCATCCGGGGAAGTCTAGCGGATTTGCCGCGAGTTGCGCGGATTTCAGCTCACGGCAAGAAGGGGCGAGCGTTTCGCCACGACCTTGCCAACGCGATGCGCGGCGACGCCGTAGCGCTGCAAGGTAGCGAGCGCTGTTTCCGCAACTTCAGGAGCAATGGCAACGAGCAGGCCGCCGGACGTTTGCGGATCGAAGAGCAGATCCTGGTACTCGGCGGTCACGCTTGGCGCGAAGCTGGCGCAGTCACTCACAAACGCGCGGTTATTCTTGAGCCCGCCGGAGAGATGACCTTCGCGCGCTGCTTCGAGGGCACCTGGGAAATAGTTGAAAGCAGAATGATCGATTTCAAAGGACACCGGTGCAATACCATGCGCCTGATCACCTAACGCCATCTCGCGGGCGTGGCCCAGCAAACTAAATCCAGTGACATCCGTGACCGCGTGAACGCTTGGGCTATCAGCGGACTTCTCGTCGACTTCTTGCAGCGCGGCCGCAGCAGCACCGTTCAGCGTCGTCATAGCCAAAACCGCAGCCGTTAGTGATGCTTCTGTCGCGCGGTCTTTTTTCAGCGCCGTGGTGATAACGCCCGTACCGAGCGGCTTCGTGAAAAGAAGCGCATCTCCTTCGCGCGCGCCGACGTTCCGCCAAACACGCTTCGGATTGATCAATCCCGTGACCGCGTAACCGAACAACATGTCTTCATTGCGTATCGAGTGGCCGCCAATCACGCTGCAGCGCGCCTCGTTCATTTTCGCCAGGCCGCCGCGGATGATCTGCTCGAGAATTGCGGGATCGCCCTTTTCCGGAAAGCCTACAATGGAGAGCGACGAGATTGGCCGCCCGCCCATCGCATACACGTCGCTGAGCGCATTGGCGGCGGCGATCTGACCGAACAAAAATGGATCATCCACAATCGGCGTGAAAAAATCGACGGTCTGCACGAGCGCCACGTCTTCGGAAATTCTGTAAATT
>Ga0073928_10006683_pt1 | contig 15387 bp, 11 predicted proteins | sample PaiPotPPA55metaG_FD_76969 | JGI IMG/M metagenome (GOLD analysis project Ga0073928, IMG submission 76969) | Iron sulfur acid spring bacterial and archeal communities from Banff, Canada, to study Microbial Dark Matter (Phase II) - Paint Pots PPA... ... | reverse complement strand
GGCCAAATTTCGAGGAGGTGTCGGCTTGTACCGCGCCGATTTGCTGATGAAGCTCCGCGTCGCTCTTCTGCTGGTCCTTCTTGATGGATTGAGCGAGGCTGCGGGCGCGTGCGAGTTCATCCTGAGTCAACCCGAGTTTTTGCGAAGTGACATCGAGCTGGCCTTTCAAGTCCGCCACGCGCGAATTCGTCTTGTCGATCTGTGCAGCCAACGCTTGCGTTTTGCGATCCGCGTCGTCTAGACCCTTATGAAAATTCTGACGCGCGGCGTAACCGGCGTAGAGCAAGTAGCCAACCAGCGCAAAAGCAACGACGAAAAGCAACGTTACCCAACGCGGCAGGCCTGATTCGGCGACGTGGGTCACTTCAACAGGCGTGTTCGGATTCGAACTCATCGAGCCTCCTTGGATCAGAGCGGTCCCCGCCGCTCGATATATAAGACGGAATTATGGCTGACGCTCAGACGGAAGTCTATGCCCGGCGCGAGCCTTTGTTTCTTTCTCGCGAAGGCCAATCTGCCTGCACGGTGGTAGTTAGACCGCCTCGAGGGGTGAATTCTCCAGTGACGCGGAACCATGCCGGGCGCACCGCGGCCACGAAGTCGCGCAACATGCGGTTCACCGCATTCTCGTAAAAAATTCCAAGATCCCGGTAAGCCAGCAGATACATCTTGATGGATTTGAGTTCGAGGCAGAGCTTTTTCGGCTGGTATTGGATTGTAATCGTGCCGTAGTCGGGCAAGCCGGTTTTGGGGCAGACGGAGGTGTACTCCGGAAAACGAATGGTAATTTCGTAGCCGGGAAAATGATTGGGCCAGGTTTCTAATTCTGGTAGCTTGGCATCAATCCCGGCACGCGCGTGAGCGGCTGTGTAGTCGGGCATCCTAAGTTCCTTTCCAGAAGCATTCTACACGCGCGGGTGCGAGGAACGGAATTTCTGCAACTTGCTCCAGGCGGCAGTTTTATGTATTCTGCGGACGAAAACAGGAGAGATTTCGCCCGATGATCTGTCCGCAGTGCCGCAGCGCCAATGTTTTTCGGTCTCACCGCGATGGCCTGATCGATTACATCCTTACAGTATCCAGCCTGCGGCCATGGCGCTGCCATACGTGCGATAACCGCTTTTATGCCTGGCGCGTGGCCGTGGTTTTCGAGCGATTTGCCCATTGCCCAAAGTGCGGGAACTTCGACTTGCAGCACATCTCCGGCGAGCGAGTGGATGGGGGAACTTTGTTCAACTTGAAGCGGAGACTGCGATTTCCCGCTTACCGCTGCGAACCTTGCCGTGAGAGATTCTTCAGCGTAAGGCTCTTCAGGCGCATACGTCCTTCGATGATCACAGATGGAGTTGGACGACCCGTCGCGGGATAGGCGCTTATCGCGTGGTGGCAGCGACAAACTCCAGTACCTCTACTCCAAAAAAAGGAACTAAGGAGTGTCTGGTCAGTGTGTGTCGCCGGTTTGGAACCTGAGGACTGACACCGCGGCGGCGTAATCGTACTTGGCACTGGCCTGCGTAATTTCGGCCTGGGTCATGTTTAATTGTGCCTGACTGAGTTCGATGATAGAGCTGAGGCCTAGCTTGTATCGCTGCTGGGCGAGATCGAGCGCCTGTGTGGCCTGATTCAAGAGTTGCTGCGTTACGCTCAAACGTTGAAATGCTGAATTGGCATCGAGCCACGCCTTGCGAACATCGCGAGTAACGCGACTTTGCAAGTCGCGAAGATATTGCTCTTGCGCATGGGCCTGCGCGGTAGCTTCGGCATGCAAGGCATTAAACTGGCGTCCGTTGAAGATGGGAATGTTGACGTTAAACCCTGCCGCTGCGTAACGGCTTCCGAGAGCAGTTTCGCGCACGGGAGTTAGTCCTGCCACTGCAATCGTCGAAATGGTGGGAAACCAAAGGTCGCGCTCGCCGGTTGCATAACTTTGCGCTGAGTTAACGCTCATGCGTCCGCCGATTAGCTCCGGGCGATCTTGCAAAGCTTGCGAGATTAGCTGCGTAATGTCGGCGGGTGGAGCGCTAGGCGCGGACTCGTCCGAGAGGATGAACGATTTCTGATCGGGATAGCCCAGGGCAGTGGATAAGTCTGCGTAAGAAGCTTGTAGATTATTTTGAGTTTGAATGAGAAGTAACTGCGCTTGAGCCAAATTCACATTTGCAAAACTCACATCCAGTCCCGATTTCAGCTTATTCTTTTCCAACTCGGTAATTTGGTCGGAAACGATCTGGCGATCTTTAACGGTCTCCTCTGCTACTTTCAAAAGAGCCTGGGACTTCAGAACGGCGTAATAAGCCTGATCGACCGCTACCAAAACGTCCGCGCGCGAGGTGACGACGTTTTCTTGCTGCGCTTGCGCGCGCAGGCTAGCGCTCTTCACGAACTCGTGGGTGCGCCCGAAGTCGGTGACAAGCTGGCCTACGGTGATGCCATTCGCGTAGCGGTCGAAAATAATCGAGTTGCTCAAGGAACCAGCGGCTACTCGGCTGTCGGTCTCGGATTTAGCTCCGGTCAAGCTTCCAAATACTTGCGGGTAATATGCCGAGCGAGCTTGGGTGACTTGCGCCTTAGCGGCATTCGCTTGATATTGCGCAGCCTGGATTTGCGGATGATTTTCGATCGCAATTTTCTCCGCGTCTGCGAGCGTAAGGGTCGCAGGGGTTTGCGCACGGCAGGGAACGGCGCAGAGCGCGAAGATTAAAAAAAATGAATAGCGCAAACGCGAGGGCATCAGTGAGCCTCCTCCGGCAGAACGGCGATGCTTGGGGCCGTGCACCGCTGGTAAATCAGCAGATACGCCGCTGGAACTACGAAGATGGTGAGAATAATGGATGAAATCAATCCGCCGATAATCACACGCGCAAGCGGCGCGTAGGCTTCACTGCCGGTCTCGAGTTTGAAAGCCATGGGGAGCAGGCCAACGACAGTGGCTAGCGAAGTCATCAGAATCGGGCGAAGGCGAATGCGGCAGGAATGCGCCACAGCTTCAACCAGTGTGTGCCCCTGCGTACGAAGAACGTTCGCAAAATCCACAATCAGAATGCTATTTGAAACGACCATACCTTGCAGCATCACGATTCCCATGAGCGATTGAATGTTGAGGGTGGTGCCGGTAAAGGCGAGAGTGAAAATTACGCCGACGAGTCCGGTGGGGACCGCCAAAACAATGAGAAACGGGTCAATAAAAGAAGCAAACTGGGCGACCAGGATCAGGTACACAAGCAGCACGGCCAGAAGGAGCCCCATGCCAAAACTCTTGAAGGAAGACTCCATGGTGACCACGAGGCCTCTGACGTTAACGCGTATGTTGGAAGGCAATTTCGTGTTGGCGATGATCTTCGAAATTGCTTTCGCCGGAGCGCCAATGTCCTCGCCGGTCGGCGCGACGTAAACATCGAAAGTTCTCTGCAATTGGTAGTGGTCCACTTCCGTTGGCGTTTGGATCTGCGTGACGTCGGCAACCTGATTTAGATAGGTCGGCATTTTCAGCTTGGGGGAGCGCAGCGGCATGGCCTTGAGGTCTTCTATCGATTTCACCTGATTCTCAGGGTACTGAACGCTGACGAAATAATTATTGCCGGTTTTCGGATCAACCCAATAGCTGGGCGCAATCATCACGTCGGAGGTGAGAGCGGTGATGACGTTGTCGACCACTTCTTTGGGACTGAGGCCGAGTTGACTAGCGCGTTCGCGGTTCACGTTCAGCTGAAGAGCGGGATAATCCATGTCCTGCGGGATGTAAACATCTGAAACGCTGGGAATCGCTTTAATTTCGCGGGCCAAGTTCTGAGCTATGTTGTTAACGGCCCGCAAATCCATTCCGCTTACCTGGACATCAATGGGCGCGGGCATCCCTTGATTCAGGACCGCATCCACCAAACCGCCGGACTGGAAGTAGGTGCGCAATTGGGGGAGCTGCTTAGCGATGCGCCCGCGGACGTCGTTCATATATATGAGGCTGCTTACTGAATGGTCTTCCTTCAGGCCAACCTGTACCGTGGCGGTGTGCATGCCGGAATTGGGCGTAAATAGGGCGGAAAGGTCGGGGAAGACGCCGATATTGGAAACGATCGTACTCAAATCCTCTGGTTTTACCGCTTGACGAACAATCTCTTCGACCTGTTGGATATAGCCTTCGGTGACCTCGATGCGAGTACCGGTGGGCGCCTTTACGTTGATAACGAACTGCCCGGCGTCCGAGCGCGGGAAAAACGCGACTCCGATTAGCGGAGTCAGCAGAAAACACAATAAGAAAAATGCGACGAAGCCCCAGACTACCAGCAGCGGGCGATCCAGAGCGCGGCGGACCCAGCGCTCGTAAAAGTTGAGCATTTGCTCGAACTTGGAGTTGAATGTATGGTGGAAGCGATCGCTCCAGGTTTTCTTGGCGTGTTCCGCCCCTGCGCCATGCCCGTGAACAGCCTTCAGAAAATAAGCGCAGAAAAGAGGGACGACAGTTACCGCATCAAAATAAGAAGCAAACAAAGCTAAAACGACGGCCAGAGCCAAAGCGGAAAACAGATACTTACTGACGCCGAACAGCAAGGTAACGGGAAAAAAGACCACCACTGCGACAAGCATGATGGCCAGAACCGGGAGCGCCACCTCGTTTGCGCCCTTCACCGCCGCAATTTTGGGATCTTCTCCTAATTCAATGTGGCGATAAATGTTTTCAAGGACCACCACGGAGTCGTCAATCAAGCGCGAAAACGCCAGGGCCAGGCCGCTCAGGACCATGCTGTTAACAGTCATACTGGCCGAATGGAGAACGAAAAAGGTGATCATGACGGAGAGCGGAATAGAGAGGAAGACGGCGGCTGTAGCGCGAAAACTCCCTAGAAACATCCAAATCATAACGGCGGTTAGAAAAATACCAATGCCGCCTTCGCGCAGCACGGTGGAGATTGCGCCTTTCACGAAAAGAGATTGGTCGAAGACGACATGGCTCTTGAGCTGGGCCGGAATGTCGCGAAGAGTTTTGATGGCTTTTTTTATTCCGTCCACCACAGCGATTGTGTTGGTGTCACCGCCTTGCCTCAGGATGGGGACGTACACGGATTTCTGCCCGTCCACGCGCACGATGTTGTACTGCAGGAACGAGCTATCCACGGCTTTCCCAATATCTGAAACAAAAACGGAATTCTGCCCTTCGGTTTTCAATGGAATGTCGTTGATGGCGGCTGCATTGGGAACTTGCGCGTTGGTGTAGATGTTGTAATCCAAGGGGCCGATGCGCACGTCACCGGCCGGCAGAATCAAATTGGATTCGTCGATAGCGCGCACGACGTCCATGGGGCTCAGTTGGTGGGCTTGCAGTTTCAGCGGGTCTACGTTGACCATAATCTGCCGATATCGGCCACCGTACGGAGGGGGCACGGTGGCACCTGGAACGTTTGCAATCTGATTGCGAATGCTGAACTGCAAAAAATCGTGAAGCTGCGTTTCGCTCAGCCCCTGGCCTTCTACCGTCAGTAAGCAGACCGGAAGGCTCGACGCATCAATCTTCATCACCACGGGTGGGAGCGTGCCTTGCGGCAAGCGACGCAGATCGGCCATCGCCAGATTTGAAATCTGCGTGACGTCGGCGTTGGCATCTGTTCCGGGTTGGAAATAAACTTTGATCAGGCTCACGCCGGTCATGGAGCGCGATTCCATGTGGTCGATGCCACTGCCCAGGGTGAAGAAGCGTTCGAATGTATCGGTGATATCAGCTTCGATCTGCTGGGGAGGCATACCGTTGTAAAACGTGGCGACCAGCACCACCGGAATGTCGATGGGTGGAAACATATCCACGGGCATTTGCACCAAGGCGGTGAGACCGAGCACGCAAACAAAAAGACAAAGAACAATGATGAAATAGGGGTGGCGAAGAGAGAATGTTGGCATGGATGTCCCTTATTCTGTCCCAGCTGGGGCTGTGACAATTTGAGGTGACACGAGAGCGCCCGCTTTGAATTGATTTTGTTCGCCAAAAATGATCATTTCGTTTTCGTTGAGGCCGGACAACACTTCGGCCTGGGAGGCCGTTTCGATGCCGAGCTTAACCTCACGTTTTTCAACGCGGTTTGAAGAATTCACCAGCAGTACAGTGCCTTGGCCGTTGCCCGAAGATTGCACGGCCTGAACAGGGATGCTGAGAGCTTGCGCAGCCGAACGGAGAGGGATTTTTACGGATGCATACATGCCGGGAACGAGGAGATAGTTTGGATTGGGGACTTGAACTTCCGTGTGCATCGTACGGGTTTGAGTTTCGATTTGGCCGGACAACCGCACGATTTTCCCGGTGAACGCATTCTTCGCGCCGGAAACTTCGATATTCACCGTGTCTCCGACATGAACATCCGTGACCGCTCTTTCCGGTAGTGGAATCACCAAACGCAAAACGTTGTTTTGTGAAAGCTGGCACAGAGCGAGATCACCCTTATTCGAGGAGGTTCCCGCGGGAAGCAACGAACCGGTATAAGCGTAAATCTGAGTCACCACTCCGTCGAAAGGCGCAGTGATACGCGCATACGCAAACATGGCCTGGTCTTTTCCGAGAGCGGCTTTGGCTGCGAGCAATCCCTGTTCGGCGGAGGACACGGCGTCTTTGGCGGAAGAAACCCCGGCGTTTGCCTCCAAGTCTTTGCCCTGCGCTGCGTCAATTTCTTCCTGGGCGACTAGTTCGGGCCGGGACTTTTGTACATCGGCAAGCCGGGCATAGGTTAAGTGTGCAACGTTGTAAACAGACTGCGCACGATTCAGCTCCTCGCGAGACCGCCCAAGGTCCTGCTCGCTTCGGCGGGCGCTCGCTTCATCCTGTTGTAATTGTTGCTGCAGTTCGGGGATTTCCAACTCCGCAAGGATTTGGCCTTTCTTGACGTGCGTGCCCCAGTCAACGTATAGCTTTTTGATATAGCCGGAGACTTTTGCGTACACCTCAATTTCCTGAAGCGGTTGGAATTCCGAGGCGATTTCAAGCTCATTATTCAGATCGCGGCGCACAACTTTTACGACCGGCGCAGACGGAGCATGCGCAGCATCTTCCGCCTCGGCTTTGCGGGCATCGCCACACCCGCATACCAGGCCGGCGAAAAACCCAGCGAAAATCAGCAAAACTCTAGTCCGCTTGTTAGTTTTTCTCATTTCTTCACCAGAAAATATTTGAGTTTTCATTTGTTTGGGAATTGCGTTGGATTAGATTCTATTCCCTGGAGCGTCTCGTACAATTTTGCGATCCCAAAATCGGCGGAGTGACATAATTCGATCAGGATTTTTCTCTTTCGTAAGACCTCGCGCGCGGCGGAAGCAACACGTGCAGCGATCTCGCGAGGAATAGTCTGAACTCCGTGCAGATCACCTTGAATTAAATCTCCAGGGCTTATCGTAAGGCCCCCCAGCTCGACAGTGCCGCCGAAATCGAAAACGTGGGCGTAGGCATGTGATACAGAAACATTGCTTGCAAACATTTGGAACCCGGCTGCGCGGACAGCTGGAAGGTCGCGCACCGCTCCGTTGGTAACAATACCGGCGCATCCAAGAGCCAGCAGAATTTTTGAGTGAACTTCTCCAACCAACGCTCCAACACCAGGAGTGGAATCCAGGTCCTGGGCCACAATGATTCTGGGTTTGGGAATCGTCTGGATGTGCTGCCACCAGTCGGGCCGCGCGTAGTAGGTGTGGCCTTCCATGGGAGGATCGGCCGTGCGGATTCTGGTGGTAACAGCATAGCCCACTAAAGGCGGGAGGTCCGGAAACACGCAGCGGATAGTGGAATTCGCAAAGCCCGCGTTGCGCAAACGTACGTCGAATGTCTCGATCGCGCTCGCGATCACACAGCTGCTCAGGTTGCGGAACTCGTCTAGCAATTCGGGCAGAAGAGATTCCGAATTCATGGCAACTCCTTTCGCGCAAATACAGCGCGAAAAAACTTGGCCTTAACAGGGACCCGGGTTTAGTTCACAAAGAATGAGTTAGGTTTAGGAGCGAAGTTACTTCTTTTAGCAAAACGACGAGGGCGGGGAGCGATGCTGGATGGAGACGGTGACCCCGACCGAAGTGGAGGGAAGTTCCGCTTCTTCTTCCGCTGTGTGCTTCTTAGGAATGAACGGTTTAGGCGGCATAACATCTGCGACCGGAGATGTCCGATCGCGTTGCACGATTACGCGCGAGGTGGCCACTTTCATTTTGCTCGCGATGTTTACATAGTGCGTTGGATTCGACTTGGGGAAATACTGACTATTTTTCGCTAGAGTGGAGAGTCCCGGCACTGCGAACAGCATTAGCATCACCGTTGCGTTAAAGAGGCCGCGCTTGAATAACCGGCTGTTCATCGTTTCTCGCCCGCAACACCATAACTAAGGTTCTAACTGTCCAATTATGGCCGCGCGCCGAGTTGAAAGCAACAGTGCTGAAAAAGAGCGTGACGTCTTCATTCAGCCGGGCGCCACGATGAAGACCGAAGCCTTACACCTAAGTCTTAAGGGCGTCGGTATGGTTACGGACGCCCGGGGACTCCGAGCGTCCCGTAATCCAGTCAGGTCTCCTTGCGCGTCTACGGCAGGACGTAGCGAAGGTCGATATATTGCAGGAAAGCATGCGCGTTCCTGGGGGCTCCGTTAGAGACGGACCAAGGGGTCCGCTCCACCCAGGAGGACTGCGATATAAACTGAAGCTTTCCGTGGTTCGGGCTTCCCCAAATCGTGCGGGTAAATCCAAACGTAGCTTCCTGAAACGACTTGTTGTTCGTGTTGGCCGAGCCCGGGAATCCAAAGCCGGCGCAAAAGAAACCGGACACGCCGAGGCAAGACGGAGCAGGGGTGGCTGTGGTGGCGACAGCGCCGCCGAAATTGCGTTGGAAGTACGCGCCGCTGTAATAGCCGTCAAGCTCCAGGTGGGGATTGAGTGTCCATTCAAACCCGGCGATACCTGACCCTGAATGAATCGGTGAAAGAGTTCCGTCGGCTTTCACAATTGCGTCGGGGCCCAGAGCGCCAATGTAACGGCCGTTACCCGCACCGTAAAAGGTGTTGGCAATCAGCCGGAAGTTGTGCAGCAACTCGAAGTTCATATTGATCGCACCGGAACCCTCGGTGATGGCATTCGTCGCATTTGGCGTAACAAGGGTGTTAAAAACCTTGAAGCTGCGAATCAGACCGGCGGTTTCAAGGTGCAATGGGTGCTCTCCAATCTTCCAGTCGAAAGCGCTCTTGACCACGACATCGGGATGCAGATTTGGAATCGCTGGATTGGAGGAAGCCCCGGTGCCATTGGTGGCGCCACTGCCGTTGTCGAATTGTCCGGAAAAGAACGCGCTCGGGAAGACGACCGAGCTAGGCGCATACTGCTGAGGATTTTCCAGAGAAAAACCGATAGCCCACCAATCGGCCGCGTGATAGACGACACGGAATCCGGCCTGTCGAGAATAGACCAGCCCGGTAATGTAATTCGTATCCAAACGGTAGGTGGAGAAAATGTCCGACGGCATGGGCGAAAGACCCACACGGTTCGGAGTCAGCAGTGACCAAGACTGGCCGCCGAGCACTTCCCAGTTCCCGCGCCGAATATCAGCAAAAGCTAAACGCAAACGGAAAGTGCCGCTATTTGTAGTTGTATAGGCGTTGGGCGGCTGGAAGCCGTTGAAATCGGACTCCACATAACCGGTCACCTTGGTTGTATCGTTCACGTTCGCGTCAACTTTCATTGACAGACGTGACGTTTGAGCCGTAGCGCGAAATTCAGTCAGCGCCGCCAGCGGAAGCTGGTTATTGAATGGGATAGATCCGAAGCTTGTGCCGGTTCCGCTTCCGATGTCGCTGGTTCGAAAAATCCCGGTAATGTCGGCCCAGCCGCCGGGCGTAAACTCAGCTTTACCAATTCTCCAAGACAAGGGAGACGCTGGTTGCTCTTCGCCAGGCTTCTGCGTGCCGCCGGATTGTGGCGGAGCCGGCTGAACCATGCCTGCGGATAGAGGTTGCGCCGAACTTGAAGAGGACGAGGAAGCCGAGCCTGGCGCGGAAACGGATTCCGGAGCGGAAACGGTTGCGAGAACCGCCGGCTGGCCCCTGCCGACGTGCAATTGCGCCTCTAGCTGCGCGATCCTAACTTGTTGAATTTGAAGGAGAGCTTGCTGCGCGTTGAGCTCTTCCCTGAGCTGCTGGATTTCGCCCTCCACTGCCGAACCAGGTGTGGTAGCTGGTTTCGGTGAGGCAGTCGCCTTCCCGGTATCGTCCCCAGCTGCCGCTGCGGCGGGGTCATCTTTTTTAGTATCCGCGGATTTATCGGCTGCTGTTTTGTCGCCGCCAAAGGATACGCACCGCGCATTCGGCGAGGTGAGGAACATCACAAGCATGATGGCGGCCGTGACCGCCGTGTTTATCTTTGCCATAAAACTCTCCCTGTTCTTTAGTGGCTGCAACTTCCAGAAGACTGGTTAGTCGGCCGTCTTGGCTAGTAAGTCCATTACACCTATTATGTCTATTGGTTTAATAGACATTTAGATCTACTCTGCACGCGAGGTGCCACGGGTGGGAGTTTTTGCCTCCGAGGCTGTCTCTTGTTTCTCTTCTAACTAACTGAATATAGCTATCTTATGATCCCTGGAAGCGCGGACGTTGGGAGCGGGAACAGGAAATACAGCACTAAAGAACTAGGGAGAAAGATTTTGCATACTTGCGCAAATTTGTTTCTGGGACTTGATCGGGACACATACCGAGGAGTTTCAAACATGTGCGCCGGAAAATCAAAAAGCGCGGGAAGGGCGCCCCCCCTCCCGCGCTTCTTTTTGTTCTAAGGCAGGTAATAACGGAACGACGTGAAGATCATATTGTCGATTCCGTGTGGAGTCGAGGAGACACCCTCAGTACCAGATGCCCCTGACCAAGCGTTGCGGGTAATATAGGAATACTGTGCTCCCCACTGAACACGGCCCTTTTCTCCGTTGTAGAAGCGATACCAGAATCCCATTGTGCCTTCGATGATGATCCGGGGATCGCCTGCGCAGTTAGCCAGGGAGCCAGGAATAAACCCGACAGACCCGAGGACCGCCGTCGTATTGGGAGGGTTGCCTGGAGTGGCCACGGGCAGCGGTTCAACCGAACACCCATCATTTCTAAATGCCGGGGACCCGTATCCGGCTACGCCAGCTTTCCCGGTAACCAGGTTGGTAAAGCTGTAGGAAGCGCGGCTGGCGTATTCCCCGCCAGCGTTAAGGTAGATATCCAACTTCGGTGTGGGGTGCAATTCGAGTGTGCCCAGTGCCTGATAGTTTCTCAGCAATGCGAGTGTGCCGTCAGGGCGAACGGTTGAATCCACCAACTGTCCGGTGCCGTAGCGGCCGATCCCGCTTCCACCGAGGAAATGGACGCCAGCCTCAACCTTCTTGCTGAACAGTGGCACGCGAGCATTCGCGCCAACGCCACCACCGGTTCTTCCATTATTGAAGGCGCCGGAAGTGGGGCTGGTGGAACCAGTGAGCGGGCAAGTTGTTGGCGGAATTGGAGCTGGGACGTTTGTAGGATCCTCACCTGGAAGAGTGGGGAAGGTAAAGCCGTTGTTCGCAAAGTAGCAAGGGAAGACACGATCCCGGAACGTAGAAACCACTCCAAAGAGCTCGTAGTGTCCCCAGCCCGGGTCTACAGCAGCTTTGAAGACAAAGTCCGGAGCTTTGTCGTATGCGTATGTTCCGGTCGGATTGTAAAGCCCTGCGCTCAGTCCGGGAGCGCCGATCAGGAAATTGTTAAAAACGGTAGTCGTTATGGTCGAGGTGGTCACCGGAGGAGTAGGTACACCGCCGACCGAGCCCCCACCCAATACCGAGTTGACCGTGCTGAGAGTAGTTACGGTGGGATTTCCGTGAACCTGCGTGGTGGTTGCAGATCCTTCTACAGAAGCGGCCAGCGTGAATTTATCCCCGAAGCTCTTCACCACACGGAGCCCCTCTTGCCGTGCCCAGCTAAAACCTACCGTATATTGTGGGTCGATTGTCATGGGCAAGGCTTCCGCACGGTTATCTATGGATTTTCTCGTTTCGACAATCAAGCTCCACATCTGGCCGCCGGTGATGCTCCAGCCGTTGTCGAACTTGGCTTGGCCCCAGCCTTGACGTAGACGCAGGACATAGCTGTTGCTCTCGTTGTTGTTCGAAGTGATGCCGGCACCAAGGAAGTCGGTCTCGACGTAACCGCTGAGCTTTACCGAGGCAAGTCTTCCTTCCGCTAGCATGGTGAGACGCGACTGGCGCGCACTGGAGTTCCATTCCGTTGTCTGCCCGCCCGAATTGCCGGAGAACGGGATGTTGTTGAACCCCGTGTTAATGTCTGCGCCCACGGCCTTATTGCGGAAAACCGTTTCAGCCGCCAGGAACCCGCCGGGACTAATCGTGATGCCTTTGAAATGAAGGGCCAGCGGTGACTCACCTGCGGCTTGCCCTGAGCGTTCGGCCCTACCGCTCGGATTCGGCACGCCGGCTACAGGAACCGAAGCAACGCCCGCGGTGTGGCTATCGGGTGCCGAACCGCTTACGGATGCCGCGAAAGCCTCTGGATTGCTGCTTGAACTGATTTGGCTCTCCAGCACCTGCATTCTGTGCTGCTGCTCTTTCAGTTGTTCGCTCTGCGCTTGCAGCAGCTTGGATTGGTTCTCGATGAGATCGCGGAGTTGCTGAATTTCAGTTTCCAAGCTGGAAGGCGTTGTCGCTGCCGCGTTAGTCTTTGAAGTGTCCGGCGTATTGGCGGTCGCGTCCGCAGTCTTGTCCTTTTCGGCAGTCGCGGAAGCGACGCTGGATTTAGCTGCAGTCGTATCCTTCCCGTCTCCCGGTCGGTCAGTCCCTGCCATCGCCGGGCTGACAATCATGCCGAGCGCTAAAAGCCACGTTAAAAATACTCGCATTCCTTCCTCCTTGGATTTGAACTGCTAATCCGTTAACGGACGGCCAAAAGCGTCGCCCGATTACCGAATGAGAGCTTGGATTCCCGTCTGCGCCCTGTGCAACCGTTACCTTGCAAATTCTGGTTTCACCTTACAGCGAACAGGATTACGAAGACGACTCGCTGCTAGCAAAATGCCTGCCTGAAGAACCGGCTAGAGGGCAAAAAACACATTCCGGCAGCCTGTTCAACCATACCGGTACCCGCTGGCCGCATGAACCTTAAGCATCCTATGTGAATGGTCTGTGACAATGATGTTAATTGTGCGTTACATACTCTTTCGCGGATTTTCCCAAACCCAAAATGCCAATTTGTAGCGGCGCAAAGCGGGGGGCACCTATGACGATGCTAGTAGTGCTGAGGTAAAGCTGCGTATACTTGCACCCGCAATTCACCCGTGCGAAAATTGCGGGCGATTCCATCCGTGGCGATATCGTCTAAAGGTTAGGACGGAGCCCTCTCAAGGCTCAAATCCGGGTTCGAGTCCCGGTATCGCTACCAAAAAGCGCAAAGTACTTTTCCAGGCTTATTGTATATGGCAAGACTTGATTCCCTGCTTTTCGAAGTATTGCTGGTGATATTCCTCGGCACGATAAAAATCTGAAGCTGGAGCGATCTCCGTAACGATTGGCCGTTTGAACACTTCCTCTTTAATCAGGACATCCTTGGAAGCGCGAGCGGCGGCTTCTTGCTGCGGATCGTGAAAAAATATAGCCGAGCGATACTGCGAGCCCACGTCTGGCCCTTGGCGATTGAGTGTGGTGGGGTCGTGGCTCTTCCAGAAGACGGCCAGAAGCTCTAGATAAGAAACCCTCTGCGGATCGAATTCCACTTGTACGGCTTCGGCATGGCCGGTGCGTCCGCCGCAAACATCCTTGTAGGTGGGATTCTTCAAGGTTCCGCCGGTGTAACCGACTGTAACCGAAGTAACGCCCTGTACTTGCCGGAACGCGTCTTCCACGCCCCAAAAACATCCTGCTGCGAATGTAGCCCTGGCCATGATTTCAGCTCCTTGAATGGATCTGCCGAATCCCTATGTTGCCATATTGCACGATTGCGGTCGAGCGAGCGCAAATCATGGACCGACCCCTATACGATGCATTAGAAACCAGGAAGAACTACTCAGAGACGAGGATTGCCGGGCGGCCCTGCTGTTCTGTTGCTGCGCCCTGTTCCAGAATTTTCTTTAGAAAAACAGGAATCTCGAATACGGCTTGGTTTTTCATCGCTGTTGCGTTGCGGCAATAGCGTGCCAGGGTTTCGGGCTCGATCAAGAGCGCGACAGCTTTGTCGATGTAGCGAAAATTAGGAAGTACCAGCCCGACTTCGTTTTCAAGGACCCAATCGGCGTTGTAGCGCTCCTGCGGCAGCGTCCATGCATTTCGTTCGACAATTACCGGAAGGCGCATAGCCAATGCTTCGCTTAAACTGCCAGGGCCGGGCTTGCCGATGAAAAAATCGGCGAGTTGCATGTAGTAATTCACACGGCTGGTGAAACCTTCGATGAAGACGGGAAAGCGAAACTTTCTGGAACGCAGAGTAGCAGCAAGTTTTTCATTTTTTCCGCAAATGATAATCAGTTGAAGCTGCAGCGCGGCCTGATTTAGGCGATCCGCGATTTTCAGGATTTCTTTCGAGCCGTGTCCGCCGAAGAGAATCAGGCCGGTCGGTAGACTCCGGTGCAGCGCCAAACGCTCGCGTTCTAAAATGCGATCTTTGACAGGCTTTTCGTAGAATCGCGGATGCAGAATCATTCCACTTGCTCGAAAGATGCGATCTTCGGCATAACCACGCTCACGGGCTTGAGCGACGGCGTGTTCAGAGCCACAAACAAAATGCTGCTGTTGATTTCGCTCGATCCAGAAGTGCTCCGGATAGTCGGCTACATCGGTAAGTACGGTGACGAAGGGACGTCCCGGAAATGCGCGATGAAAGCTTTCGTAGAGCGCGCGATTGAAGTGCGGGACGAAAGAGACAAGCATGTCTGGATTGGTCTCCCTCCAGTGACGCTCGAGTAAACGCAGCGTCGCAGAATGGTACGCACGGATAGTGAGCTGAAGCACTCGCATGAGCTGAGTGCTACCCAGTGTCCAGCCGGTCCGCAGCATATTGTTGTAGCAATCCTGGATACGTATCCCCGTGGATTTCTTGAGGATATCCAGCTCATCGAGTAATTCCTGCAGATTGGTTAGGCGAACATCCCAGGAAAGACCTTGAGATCGGATGGACAGCTCCAAGGCCGTGGCCGCGGCGCGGTGGCCGCCACCGGCGTCGAAAAAGCAAAACTCAATTCGCTCCATCCGCTCAGTCTTGCAGCCGATTTGCAGCGGTTTGCTACAGGAATGTTAAAGTTCCGTGACCGGTGTCCAAAGAGTTAAACGGTTTAATTATCATAAGATTAGCATGGGTGTCACACCGTTGTAACGTCCATCTTCTACCCTTGTCGTTGTGAAGTGCGATCTTCACGTCCATTCATACTTTT
>Ga0073928_10006681_pt1 | contig 15393 bp, 9 predicted proteins | sample PaiPotPPA55metaG_FD_76969 | JGI IMG/M metagenome (GOLD analysis project Ga0073928, IMG submission 76969) | Iron sulfur acid spring bacterial and archeal communities from Banff, Canada, to study Microbial Dark Matter (Phase II) - Paint Pots PPA... ... | reverse complement strand
CCTCTTCTTCAGCGTCCTGAGCATGGTGGCGGTTGCGAATCTGCAGTACGGTTGGACGTTGTTTGTGGCCCCGCTGCAGAAACACCTGGGAGTGGATGCTGCGCTCGTCCAGGTGACCTTCACAGTTTTCGTTCTTCTGGAGACGTGGCTGGTCCCGTTCGAAGGATGGCTTGTTGACAAATTCGGACCGAGACTTCTGGTGATGCTAGGAGGAGTGCTGGCAGCGATCGGCTGGTATGGAGCCGGAAAGGCCGACACTCTGCCCGCGCTTTATCTCTCCTATGCGATCGCGGGGCTTGGCGCCGGCATTGTATACGGCACTGCCATCGGTAGCGCACTGAAGTGGTTCCCGGACCATCGAGGACTCGCGGCGGGTCTTACCGCAGCTGGATTCGGGGCCGGATCCGCGTTCACTGTGGCGCCGATTGCAAATATGATCGCTAGTCAGGGGTATCAAGCTGCCTTCATCAAATGGGGAATCATTCAGGGAGCGGTGGTGGTGGTCGCAGCACTGTTCCTGAAGGCCCCGCCAGTAGGGTGGATGCCGAAGACGTGGAGGCTTAAGGGCAGCGAAGAAGTGAAGGTCCGCCAGAGCCAAGTAGATTTCAAACCGGGCGAGATGGCCGCTACGCCACACTTCTGGCTGATGTACGGAATGATGGCGATGGTGGCAACCGGCGGCTTGATGGCTACTGCGCAACTGGCTCCGATGGCCAAGGATTTCGGCGTGGACAAGGTCAACGTCCAGCTCCTTGGTCTGAGCATGGCTGCACTAACGTTTGCGCTTTCTGCAGACCGCCTGGTTAACGGGCTATGCCGGCCATTCTGGGGCTGGGTTTCCGACAACATCGGACGAGAGAAAACCATGACGTTGGCATTCGGCCTCGAGGCGATTGCCATCTTCATGCTGATCAGGTTTGCCCACAACCCGAAGTTGTTCGTAATTTTTAGCGCCTTTACGTTCTTCGGATGGGGCGAGATCTACTCGTTGTTTCCGGCACTCTGCGGAGACTTCTTCGGCCGCAAACGTGCCACGACCAATTACGGCTTCCTGTATACGGCCAAGGGGACGGCCTCGATGTTCGTGCCCATCGGGTCTGCACTCGCGGCGGGCAAGGCTTTTGACTTCCGGGCCGATGCGATGCTGCTGATCGGCGGCGTGCTGGTGCTGTTTGCGGTGTTCCTAGCGCCGACAGTTTTGCGCATCCAACTGGGCAAGGGGGCCAAGAACGTCCTGCTCATCGTGGCTGGATTGATTATCGCGTACGGCATTATTCTGACCGTACAACCGACGTGGTGGACCCCGTTCGCGGCTAAGTTCAATATGCCGAAGATTGGTTGGGCTGGCGTGTTCAAAGTTGCAATCATCTTCGACTCGATCGCGGCGGTGCTGGCGTTCTTTGTTCTGCGCCGGTTGAAGGCACCGGTCCTTCACGCGGAGCCTGACGTCGCGCCGTCGGAACCACGACCGTCGACGGTGCGTGCCTAACGAGCGAGGCCAGTTTGGCAGGCTCGCGAGGCGGGAGTTGTGGATTCGCGATGCCCAAAATTTAGACTAGTTGTCCGGCTATTCGGGAAAGGCAGGTTGCCTTGCCAATGCGGCGCAGAGTTCGGCGTAGCGGAAGACCTTCGGCTGTGGCACTGCGCTTTTAGTTTAGGGTAAAAAGACCGCGGTGCTGCACTCAAAATACTGAGGCTGGCGAGGGTCCGCTAGAGTCTCTTTTGGGCGCGTCGCGGGCGAAAGACAGGTTCAATCGCTTTCACGATGGACCGCTGCCAGGCCTTCGCTACTTTCCTATAATCGTCGAGCAGATCGGCAGCGACCTGGATTTCTCCCCTCACAAAGCGTTCGTGATTCTCCTCAAGCTCGTCGGGCAGATACCGGTAGTTGACAGTCACGCCAAAGGAAGCTTGCAAGCCGTATGGCCGCAGGTTTCCGAAAGTGTTGATTCTCTCCAGGCGCGCTCCGTTTGAAAGATGAAAAGTGGCGACAGGATCGTAGAGCTTGCCGTTCTGGCGGGCCTGAGTGAGATAGGCGAGGGCGAGGCGCTCAAGAGGCTTGGCCAGAACGTCTCGATGCTCGACGGGTTTTTCCAGCAGATGGAACAAGGCCTCCAGCGGATCGCGGCGGCGTGCTGCGGTGGCGAGATCGCGGGCATGATCGGCCAGCAAACGCAACAAGCGATCGTGCGTAAAGCCCTCTTCATTTTGCTCGTCCCGCAGAGCCTGCGCGAAGTTGGGCAGCGGCGATAGAGTGCCGTAGATCTGAATATTGGGAAACTCAGCGGCCAGTTCGGCTACAACTTGTTTGATCAAGAAATTCCCGAAGGGAACGCCTCGCAATCCGCGTAAACAGTTGTTAATGGAATAAAAGATGGCTGCGTCCACCGTGTCGGGCGGAAGAACGGGAGTCTGGATACCGAGCAAGGGCTCGAGATCACCCGTCAAGCCCTTCGATAGCGCCACCTCTACAAAGATGATCGGCTCTTCAACCAGCGCGGGATGAAAAAAAGCAAAGCAGCGCCGATCCGCTTCGAGACGCCGGTGAAGGTCGGGCCAACCATTGATTTCATGCACCGATTCATAGCCGATAAGTTTTTCCAAGATCAAAGCGGAGGTGTGCCAGCTGATACGCTCCAGCCGCAAAAAACCGCGGTTGAACCAGGATCTGAATAAATGTTTGAGGTCGAGGTCTAAGGCCGCGAAACTCTTTTTGTTGGAAGCCAGAACGTGCTCTCGCAGCGTGACCAAAGTTTCGGTGCCGCGCGAAGCCGTATTCAGGCGGCGGAAAAGTTCCTGGCGCGGAGATTCTACTGCCGCGGATAAGGCAGCCAAGGTTTTTGGCCCTGGAGCGCTTTGATAATCAGCGGCCGCGCGCACGATGGTAGTGCGGTCCGGCTCAAAATCGCGGGAAAGCATTTCGAAGAACTTCAGCCGCTGCTCGTCGTTCATCGCCTTGTAGGCATTGATAATCTCCTGCGCGAGCGCCGTCTGCGAAGCCTCGCCGCGTTCGGAGAGCAGGTGGCGGCACATAAAAGACATATCCGTGCCACGTCGGTCACGAAGTGCTCGCAACAGATTGGCGAAGAACTGGGGCATTATCCTTAGATTATATTGAACTTTCATGCTGTCCTTGGGCCAAATAGAGTCCGCGTTTTAATGCAGAGCATACGAAGGACCATACCTCGGGAAGGTTACAAAAATGTTGCGGATTTGCGATTAAAGCGATAAGCGCGATTACAAAGGTAATATACGTACTAGGGTGGATGGGTGTTTTCGAGCGTAAAGGGTGATTCGAAAATCCTTCGCCCCAACAACTGAAGACTGTATGCTGCCGGCCTCTTCTCAATGTTCACCGGGTCTGAAAAATGGCTCTCATATTTGCTGAAGTTTGCGCCAAGATTTGGGTTCCCGGTGGCGGGCCCGGGAAGTTGTAGCCAGCCTTTGCCGCCACGAATGTGATAGACTCCGCCGCCAGTTAGGCAGAACGACATCACTTCCTGATTTGTGATTTAGCGAATGTGCTTCGCCTGCTGCCAGGCGCCCAGGTTAGCTATATTCCGGAATGCCGCGGTGGTTGGCGGGATCAAAATATCTAGCGAACCTTCCAGTTGAAGGAGAATTGACCAATGGGGACATCCGGTCATATGCCGCCTTCCTCGGCATCCGCCAAGGCGATCCGTAGTCCAAACAAAAAACCTTTCTATCGAAGCTTGTGGGGCCAGGTCTTGCTAGGAATTGCCATCGCGATCCTGCTCGGGTACTTCCGGCCGCACACCGCAGTGGCGATGAAGCCCTTAGGCGACGCTTTCATACGGCTGATCAGCATGATCATCACGCTGGTGATTTTTTGCACGGTGGTTACCGGCATGGCCAGCATGCAGGATATGAAGAAGGTGGGCCGGGTGGGGGGCAAAGCGCTTTTGTATTTTGAGATCGTGTCCACGCTGGCTTTGCTGGTGGGGATGGTAGTGGGCAATGTGGTGCACACCGGCGCCGGATTGAGCGTAAATCCCGCGACGCTGGACGCCAAAGCTGTAGCCAATTACGCCGGTGCGGCCAAAGCGCAAACTGTGACCGACTTTATCATGCACATTATTCCGACGACGGTTGTAGATGCGTTCGCCAAGGGAGATATTTTGCAGGTTGTGCTGGTCTCGATCTTGTTTGGGCTCGCGCTGTCGGCTATGGGGAGCCGGAGTAAGCCACTGCTGGACTTCCTGGAATCACTTATGCGGGGAGTGTTTGGAGTGATCAACATCGTGATGAAGTTTGCTCCGATCGGCGCATTTGGCGCGATGGCTTTCACCATCGGCGCATATGGAATTTCGTCGCTGGGTCCGCTGGTGAAGCTGGTGGCCACGTTCTGGATCACATGCATCCTGTTCGTGCTAATCGTGATGGGCGGTATCGCCTGGATGGCGGGATTCAGCATCATCAAATATCTCCTTTATATTAAGGAGGAGATCATCCTTACTTTGGCGACCAGCTCTTCGGAACCTGCGCTTCCGACGCTGATGGAAAAGATGGAACAGCTGGGATGTTCCAAGGCGCTAGTGGGACTGGTGGTGCCCACAGGCTACACCTTCAATACCGATGGCAGCAGCTTATACATGACGCTGGCTGCGCTGTTCGTAGCCGAAGCCACGGGGATTCATTTGACGATGGGGCAGCAGCTTACACTTTTCGCGGTGGCGGTCTTGACGTCCAAGGGGGCGTCCGGCGTACAGGGCGCCGCATTTATCGCGCTGGTGGGAACCTTAATGGTGATCCCGACAATCCCGGTAGCTGGAATGGCTTTGATTCTGGGAATCGATCGTTTCATGAGCATGTTTCGCGCAACGGTGAATATGTTGGGGAACGGCGTGGCTACGCTGGTGGTGGCGCGCTGGGAGCACGAGCTTGATCCAGCATTACTGCGCCGGAACCTTTCGTCGCCCGATGCCTGGCGGCAGCAGACAGCCATCGCCGCAGAGATTCCAGGAGCTCCGGAGTAAGAGCGCGGTGTCACGCGTTTACCTTGCACAATTGATCTAAAGAACTTTTCGGCGAAGAGTCGGGCGGTAGAATCTGTTTCCGAGCGCTCACCTGACCAACCAGAAGGATTGAGGGAGCTGACGCGCGAGGGGCCAGAACAAGCTCCCCGATAACGGTCGAGTAAGAGTTCTCGTCAGGCCTGGATACCCGGGATGTAATAACGCAAGGTGTGGAGGGATCCGCGCCACTCGCTAGCAGCTTTTCCTGCAGGCCGGCGTAGTCCTGACCGGGCATGTAAATCGCGAGGGTAGCGCCGGAGGAAATGCCGGATTCGAAGTCTGCGACGGTGTCTTTTTGGCAGGTATGGGCGGCGAGAAAGACCACCTTCGAGGCCAGGCCCCTTTCCGTCAAAGAGATTTTGGCGGATGCGGCCGCTGCGAATGCGGCTGTTATTCCCGGCACGACTTCGAAATCGATTCCCGCTTCGCAAAGCGCTTTCATCTCTTCACCGGCGCGGCCAAACAGGGACGGGTCGCCGCCTTGTAGGCGAACTACCGTCTGCCCCGTTCGAGCAGCGTCGATCATACGGGTGTGAAGCTCTTCTTGGGTGATTCGCTTTCGGCCGCAGCGCTTCCCTACGTTTTGGATAAGCGCGGCGGGATGAACGAGCTGAAGAATCTCCGGCGAGACCAGGTCGTCGTGCAACACGACATCGGCGCGCTGCAACAAACGCAGCGCTTTGAGCGTCAACAGATCGGGATCGCCGGGGCCGGCGCCCACTAAATAAACGATCGAGTTCATTTCGCACCAGCCAATGGAAGTTGCCGCGCCATTCTGTGCAAGAGCTGCTTCCGAAGCGAGGGCTGCGTCCGCGAGCGGAAGAGTTTTTCGCGCGCGGTGCCGAGCTGGTCTACTTTTTCGGCAAACTCGCGGCCGAATTGCTGTTCAAGCAGCTCACGCAGCCTTTGCGCGAAGGCAGGGCTTTTTCCGTTCGTGGATATAGCGATTTGCAAATCTCCGCGGCGAACTACCGCCCCATAAAAAAAGTCGCAGTGCGGAGGATCATCCACGGCATTGCATAGCACATGCCTCAAGCGCGATTCGCGGAACACGATTTCGTTCACCGAAGGCGACGAGGTCGCGGCGATTACCAGGGACTTCCCCTCAAGATCGGACGGCTTGAACTTTCGCTTCAGCCAGGTGATCGCTCTGGTGGCGGCCAATTCCTGTAGGCGTTCGGTTGCTCGCGGGGCCACCACGCTTACAAGGGCCCCAGCTTCGATCAAGCTTTGCGTTTTACCTTCACCGATTGCGCCGGCTCCTACAACCAAGCATTGGCGATCCTGCAACTTCAAGAACATGGGAAAGAGGGACATTTGCTCTACTCCTTTGCGTGCAGACCGCACTCGCTCTTATGGAAACCGGCCCAACGACCGGCGCGAGGGTCTTCGCCTAGTTGAACGGGACGCGTGCAATGGGTGCAACCGACACTCTGGTAACCACGGTCGTGCAGGGTGTTGTAGGGCAACTCATGCAACCGGATGTACTCCCAGGCTTGCGCGAAGGTCCAATCCAGAAGCGGATTTATTTTGACTAAACCAAAATGAGCGTCCCATTCGAGTTTTTTTGCGTTGGCGCGGGCGGAAGTTTGATCGCGGCGAATGCCCGTGACCCAGCCATCCAATTCCGCTGATTTCGCTTTTAACGGATCAATCTTCCGAATCCGGCAGCATAAATTGGGATCGCGTTTCCAAAGGGCTTCGCCGAACTGCGCTGCTTGCGCTTCTGGAGTAAGCAAGGGACGAACGCGTTCGACTCGAATGCCATACTTGCTCTGCACTTGTTCAATCAGCTGGTGGGTTTCGGTAAATAGGAAATCAGTGTCCAGTGTGAACACCCGCAAGTTCTTGATGGCTCGCGACGCGATGTCGATCAGCACAACTGCTTCGACTCCAAAACTTGAAGACACAGCTAAGCGAGAGCCGAAACGATCAGCAGCCCAACGTAACAATTCTTCCGGCGAAGAGCGCTCGGCTTCGTGCTGGCGAAGTTCAATCTCTTGCATTAAATCGATGGCCTTGCGTGTATCCACCGGACTTCTGTCTTCGGTCGCGTACATAGAGACTCCCCTTTGTGGACGGATGAGCGATTACTCGCCCCCAAATAAAAAAGCCCGCGATTTGCGGCATCGCGGGCGGTTGGAGTATGCGCCGGGTGCTTTCTATCCCGGTTCACTCCATTCGGCGCGCGACGTTTCCTCGCGACAACACCGACAACAAGCGCGACAACAGAGAGAGATAGACTTCCAGCGCTGTGCCAGCCGTGTCGCGAACCAGGCGATTTGAATTCCTGAGGCGATTTTTGTGATGGTGTTCATCGTTTAGCTTTCCACTCCGTGAGGAACGCGACCGGGAGAGATGTCACGGCCGACAGCCTCGACTTCCTGTCCCGCCAGAAAATTGCGCAGCTTCTCGTCGGCGTGGCGCGCGAAGAACTGGCGGAGATTTTCGTTACCTCGTCGAAGTTCCAGGTAAACGCGCAGTAGCCGTTCGATAGCTGCTGGAACATCCCGGGCCGGGCAGCGGTAGCCGATGGGCCGGGCAATGGAAGCGAGTTGGCCCAGAGCGCCTCCGACACAGAAATAGTAGGCATCGATAAGCTCTCCGTTTACCTTCTGCTTCTTACCTTCGATGCCGATGTCTGCAATCCAGTGCTGACCACAGCTGTTGGGGCATCCCGTGACGTGCAGCTTCAAGTGCTGATCAAAGCCTGGGAGACGTTCTTCCATCTCTTCCACCAGCCAGCGCGAGAAGGCTTTGGTCTCGGTGATTGCCAGTTTGCAGAATTCCGTGCCGGTGCAGGCGACCGCGCCTCGGCGGAAGGACGATGCGGCCACGCGCAAGCCGGCGGCATCCAGCTCATCGGCCAGCAAGCTCGCCGATTTGTCGGGGACGTTGACGATCAACAGATTCTGCATGCTGGTCGTTCGGAGCTCGCCGGAAGCGAAGCGATCGGCTAAATCTGCCGCCGCGCGCATCTGTTTCGGTTCGATCCTGCCGCGTAGCACTGTGGCTCCAACATACGAGAAGCCCTGCTGCTTCTGCGGATGAATGCCGGTGTGATCGCGGTAGAGGTCGGCTGGCAGCTCCTCCGGCCCGGCTGGTTCCAGGCGGAAGCCGATGCGGTTTTCCAGTTCTTGCTGAAATCGATCCGCAGTCCAGCCCTGCTCGAGGAACAAGAACTTCAGGCGAGCGCGTTCGCGGCTATCACGGAGAATATCCGCACTCCTGAAAATCTCTGCGACACCTCGAATTACGGGAATCACTTGACCCCGTTCGACAAATGCGTTCAAGCGAACAGCCAGATGCGGCTGGGCTGAAAGCCCGCCACCCACGCGGATTGAAAAGCCGGTCTCCGGGCCTGTCCGGCGTTTGCGGACAACCGCCGTAAGACCAATATCGTTAATCTCCGGGTATGTGCACCACGCGCGGCAGCCGGTGATCGAAATCTTAAACTTGCGCGGCAGGTTGTAAAAATCCGGATTTCCAGCGAGCAAACCAGTTGCTTGTTCGACGAGCGGAGAAGCGTCGCAGATTTCATCTGCATCCACTCCGGCGAGCGGGCATCCGGTGATGTTGCGAGTAACGTCGCCGCAGGATGCCAGCGAAGAGAGGCCACAGCGCTCGAGCCCGTCGAGAACATCCGGCAGCGTCTCGATGGTGACCCAGTGGAGCTGAATATTTTGGCGTACGGTCAGGTCGGCGACACCGAAACCGTATTTATCCGCGAGGTCCGCAATCGTCCGGAGCTGGTTCGAGTTAAGCAAACCATTCGGGATGCGAATCCGCACCATGAAAAAAGGCACGGCTTTGCCTTCACCGCCGTTGCCAGCAACCACACCGGCGCCGTCTCCTTGCGGATAGACGCCCCACCAGCGGAAATACGTGCCAAGCCATTCTGGCGGGATCGCGGCGTACCCTTCACGGGCGAAGCGCCGGATTTCCGCAAGACGCTCCCACGGATTCACCGACCGCTTTAATCGCTCGACTCTCTGTGCTTTCGTCTCTCGAGTTTCCATAAGGTCCCCAAAAACAAAAAACCCACCTGCCAGCTTGTCGTCTGGCGGTGGGCTTGAACTCAGCGGCTAAGATTGGATGCTGTTCTAGCTGGCCCCCGGCGCGGACGACACGTGTACGCAACAGTTTTGACAACACGCGATGCACATCGTCATCCGGCCTGGATTCATCATTGCATTAACAGAATGGAGGAAGTGCTCGGGTGAAGTCAACAATATTTTTGCGCTATGGTCGGTCGCGTGAACGTTGGAAAACTTGCGGCGGACGCTATCGAGACACGTCTCTATTTGAAATAATCCTTACAGCGAAGGGCTGTGAAAATGACATCTCCCGGGTGCGTACTTTGTCGACGCGCTCCGACACTACCGACGGGACGCTTAGCTTGATCGACAACTCGTGTTAGAGGTCACTGATTCCCTTGTGGATTTTATGGGCTGCTGCTTCAAGCTGCTTTCCGCGGCTCCGCAATTCCACAGACAGTGTGTTATTAGGGTCCGCAGACTTCAGCTGCTCCTGCAGATCGGTTGCGGCGTGAATAAGATCGGTCAACTGAACGTTTAGCCCGGCGAGCTTACCATCGCGTGCTCGCAGGATATCCGCAGATGCTGTGGACGTTCCAGGCTGAGGGACCGGCGAATCCTTATCCATTTTATCGAAAGCGCCCGGCGCAGAGCCCGGTTTCCAATCTATCTTATGGCCCCTCTGTCCAGGGAGACTGGCCGCAAACGTAAAGATAACAACTACGAGAAATAGTTGCGATCGAATCCGCATGGGAACCTCCCGATTCGATGAATTCTTACGCTGAGAATAGCATGTCCAATAACGGTGTTGACTGAAAAAAAGGGACGCGAAGTTCATCCGCGTCCCCCGTGCACGGAAGGTTTTTAGAACTCGAACCGGAATCCTAACTGAGTGCGGTAGGCGTTCCCGAAGGTTGCGCCAGGTCCTTGGCCGCCACAATAGCCGACCCGCTGGCCGAATGTGCTGCTGCGGTTACCGCTTGCGTCGTAAAACGTAGTGTCGACATTGTTGCACGAGTTATCGCGGTTGAAGAGATTGAACATCTCCCCGATAAGCTGCAGCTTCATCCTTTCGCCGAAATTGAAAGCTTTGGATGCGCGAAGGTCCATCTGAATAAGGGCCTTTCCGCGGAAGCTGTTGGGGGGAACTATCGGACATCCGTTGACCGCTGGACCTAGGCCAACACACGCCCGGTCGAGCACGGCTTGGCCGTCTCCGTTTAGGTCAATTCCAGCGAGTGCGGAATATGGACGCGGCGTAGACCATTGAAAGATCGGTGCGATCTGGAATCCGTGCGGCAGCTGGAAGACGCCGCTCGCATCGAAACGGTTCCGTTCATCGAACTGAGTCGGCCCATATTCGCTCGAAAGAAACTGGTTCTGTCGCAATACGTCGAGATTGCTCCCGCCATAGGAAGCAGTCGCTTGGCCGCCATATGCGTTCGACCAAGAAATTACATCGCTAACCTGGAAAGTGAAGTTATGGCTGAACCGCTTCTGGAGATGAATGTTGATCGCGTCGTAGTGTGAACGGTTCGTAGCTGAGGCGGTGCGGATTTCCTGAATCCGCGGGGTGCAGAGCGGATCTGGTGGCGTTGTGAGACAAGCTGCATTGCTTGCCGGCAGCTCGAGGCCAGCGTCCACAAATGCGGCGTCCAGCAAACGTGTAGTGGGTCCATTCACACACCGCGGATCAGCGGGATTCGCAGTTGGGAATGTCGGATCGCAGAGCGAAGAGATCTGCGGATTATCCTGGATCATCCGCGGTTCTCGGGTCCCGAGCACGTGATAGTAATCGACGGAAAGCGCATAATCGGGAGCAACCTGGTAAGCGAATCCGATAGAACTCTGCTGCGACCACGCGTCCGTCAAATTCGGGTCACTCACTCTTCCGCGAGCCCCCTGGGCAAGCGTAGTGATCCCCGGAGCGGGCGCCGGCAGCGGGCTCCCCAGCACATAAGAACATAGCGCGCCTTTCGTGCAGGTCGTCCCCGGATTATCCGCTCTATCGTCAATAATCGTCTGGTAGATGGTCGGCTGAGATTGCTGGATAGACCACAAAGTGAGGTTCTGGAAAATTTGATCGCGCGCAATGCCATAACCTCCGCGGATCACAAGTTTTCCGGAGCCGGTGGGATCCCAAGCAAACCCGAGCCGAGGCTGAAATTCATTAAGTCCTGGGCCGGTTTTCTCCAGCTTGGAATTGTTCCCTGCAAGCAACTGCGCGCGGGCCAGTCCATCGGCTGCAGCGGGATCGGTGATGCCTGCGGCCAGAACCTGTTGCAGAACCGCGATGGTTCGATTCGTTGTTTCCGGATTGTTAGTCAGTTGCGGAACGAAGAAGTTGGGCATAGCATCCCACCGCAAGCCGAGATTTAGAGTGAGGTTCTTTTTAACCTTGAAATCGTCTTGGTAATACAGGCCGATCTCATGAGCGGGTGGTTGTGCGGTGGAACCGCTCCCGCCGTTGAAAGTCAATTCTTCAACAGTTCCGGGGGTCGACAAGCCCTGAGGATAAATTGCCGGGTTGGCCAGGATGTTTGCCGGCGTGTCAAAGAGTGTCAGTTCGTATCCGTTGGCACCGGAAAAGAAAAATCCGCCAAGTTTGGCCAGGTAGATGTAATTAGCACCAAATTTCATATTGTGCCGGCCAACCACTAAATTAAAGTCATCGCGAATCTGATATTTCCGAATTAGAGTTTGCTGTGGCACGTTTACGTTCGTGCCAAGCTCAACTTCGGGAGCGCCGCCGCCGCAGCCCGGGTTCACTCCAAAACAGATATTCGGATTCGTAGCGACGCCGCCGCCGGCGATAGGGTACGTGAAAGTGCTACCCGGCGCAGCCTTGATGGCGTTGACGAAGTCCTGGAACTGAAACGAAAAAGTATTGATCTTATTCGGCGATAGAACGTAGTTGTGTGACAGGACCATGCTGTGGAACTGGTTGGTATCGCCGTTGGTCTGGGAAAGATCGGCGACTACCGGGTTGCCAAGCTGGTCGTTCGGGTTTGTCCATTTTTCTCGTCCGTAGCGAGCATAAGCGGTTTGCTTGTCCGTAATTTTCCAGTCCACTTTCACGGTCACCAGGTCATCGATATAAGGGAATGGAACCTGTGCAACCGGATGGGCCCAACTGTTGAATGGTGCTGGCTGCTGGGTCAGCAACGTCAGATTGTCAAAAGCGTCGGTAGCGACAGGAATGTTTCCTGGCTCGCGCTTTTGTTCGAAGGCGCCAAAAAAGAAAAGCTTGTCTCTCTTAATTGGACCGCCGACCGAGCCACCATATTGGTAGCGGTGGAACTTGGGATTGGGTCCGCTTCCTGCCGTGAAAGGCTTGGCATTGAGGCCGCTGTTCTGGAATAGGCCGAAGGCTGTGCCGTGGTACTGGTTCGTGCCGGACTTCGAAATCACGTTTACGACTGCGCCGACCGCGCGGCCCGAATCAGCCGAGTAACGGTCCGTGACAACATTAAATTCCTGGATACCTTCCATCGTATAGTTCTGCACAATCCCGCCAATCACGTTGTCCTTGTTGTCTCCGCCGTCCACGTTATAGTCAATGCCACGGCCGTCGGTGCCATTCACAGTGACGTTGCCAGAGCGAGTCTTAGTCGGATCAAAATTCTCGGCCGGGCGCACCCCTGGTACAAGCGTCATTAGCCCGGCGAAGTTACGGTCCACCACAGGCAGATTGCTAACCTCGATGGGAGTCACATTACCCTGAATCTCCGATGAGGTGGTCGGTATGAGTGGGACCTCTTCGGTCACCATAACCGTTTGCGATGTAGCGCCGATAGCGAGCGGCACATCGAAGTTGCGCTTGTCCCCGACGTTCAATTCAACGCTGTCGTACACGGCGGTACTGAATCCTGTTTTTTCAACCGTTATTTTGTAAGTGCCAGGAGGAATCTTATTGATGCTGAAATCGCCGGTTTCAGTGGTTTCCACCACGCGCAAAAGGCCGGTGTTTGTATTGGAGACCGTAACTTTCGCTCCCGCGACTGCCAGACCATTCGGGTCAGAGACGTGCCCCCCGACATCTGACGTGGTTTCCTGTGAAGCTGAAGGCAGTACCGCGAACACGAATAGAACAGCGAGTGCAACTGGAACCAAAATGGATTTCCTGTACATGATCAGCCTCCCCGGAAGAACGTTTCTGTAGCTCTGTAGATAAAAAGCGAGTGCAAACGCATGCCCCAAAAGCGCATGCCCGACTCAACATAGGTTATTTCTGAAGCTCGAGAGTCAAAATGTACTGACAGCACCCCAGTCTTGTCTGGGAATCTAGCGCCAGTCACGAGATGTGTCAATCTAAAATCTGATTTTATTTTGGGGTTACGTTCGATGTCACTGAGGATCCGCAGATACCCACGACGGTTTTGGACGGTACGGCAGTTAAGATTCGTTCCAACTAGCGAACGAGCGCTTTGTCGACGCGTTCGGTCAGGCTTTTGCCGTCGGAAGCCGCACGTACTTTCACTTGTGGTCGAAATAAACGAAGACGGCGCGCCCGGCTCTAAGCCTAGCGCTCAAGCGCAACTCGAGATGTCCACTGATCCAGCGCATCATTGTCATACCCGCCGGCATAAAAAATTTCCGAATTGTGCCGATTTTGAGTTTTTTCCAAGGTGACTCTTGCCCTCTCCTGCTTTTGCATTTCCCTACGTTCGAAGGACTTCTCGTCTCTGCCGGGTGAAGAACCTGTCAATTGCGAGGTTGCAGCACTCAAGTCTTACCCTCTGCACAGGTCTCGAGTCGGCCGCGGATTCTTCGACAGCCAGAATCAATTCCTTCGGAGATGGGCTCACTTCTATGGTTTTTGTCGGGTACTCTTGGTTGCGGGCGGTTTGCCGTGGACGCTCGGGCTGATGAGCGTCATCGCATCTTTGGCGTTAAACGGGTAACGCCGAACGGACTGTTGGCCTGTGGTGCTGAGTGACACGTCCACACGGCGATTATTGGCCAGGACAATGATTTGCAAATTGGCCAAAGCTCTTTGGTGCTCTTCTGGAGTGAGGTCAGGATTATCCTGCATCTGCTGCTTCACCTCCTCGGCGGTTAGGTTGTCATCTTTTCCAAACGACTGAACGTCTATGCTGCCCGCCGGGACGCCGTGTTCGACCAGGAAGCTTTTGGCCCGCTCCACTCGCCGTTCGGTGAGGCGCTTGTTGTACTCCTCCGACCCGCGAACGTCCGCATGGCCGCCCAGAGTCAAGTGCGCGTCGGGCTTGAAGGTTAGATAGCGGTTGAAATCCGTAGCTAGTGCAGCGAGAACTTCCTGCTGACTCTCAACCAGGCCGCCGCCGGGATTTTTTTCCGTGGGCCGGGCGGTTTGAAAGTAAATACTGTGAAGCGAAAGCCGCGCTTCCAATTCAGCAACTTCGGGTGGTGGTGGAGGCGCCTGCACTTCCACATTGGTGGAAGCGTCTGCCGTTCCGCCGCGATCGTTCACGACGCTGCATTTCACAGTGTACTTACCGGGCGCCGAGTCTTTGGAATCGAAGCGAACTTTTGGTCCGTTTCCAATGATCCGGCCACCCGAGGCGCCGTAGCTGTAAGTTAATTGACGGTTTTCAGGATCATTTGCATCGGCTGTGATGCCGGTGCTTTCTCCCTGAACGATGGGGCTGCGGTCTGCTGAGCAACTCAGCGTGGGTGGCCGAACCGGCCTGGCTTCCACACGAATATCCACCGAGCATGCCGCTGTGCCGCCGCGCCCGTTATCTGCGCGAACCTTAACCGTATAGACCCCGGGAGCCGTGTGCGAAGAGTTCCATCGCACTATGGGTCCAGTGCCGTCTACGGCGCCATCGCTCGCGTTCCACGAATATGTGAGAGAACTGTTGCCCGCATTGCTCACGTCCGCACGCACGGTGACGATCTCTCGCGACTCGGCATAGACCATGTTCTTGTCTGCTGAGCAGGAGGCCATGAGTGCTGCTGGAGGAGGTGCCGGCGGGCTGCCGCCGAAACGGAAGACGATTCCGGTGGAAAGTCGAACATTATCCTGCCATCCGCGCCCTTGCCCGTTGCTGGAAAAAGGATCTTTGAAGTGAGTTAGCAAGAAGTCAGCCTGCACCAATCGCAGAGCAATGTGACGGCTGATTTTGATGTCGAACCCGGTGCCCAAGAAAGTGGCGAACCCGGTGTCGGAGCCGAGAAACGTGCAAGTTGGGTTTCCTGTGCATCCGGAAATTTTCACCGAACTTGCGTGCGCGCCCCCAAACAATGCCTGAATAAACGGAGTGAACCTTTCATATCTGCGATAGGAAATCCGTGGGCCGAAGGCGAAGGAATAGGCACTGCCATTCGAATCGAAT
>Ga0073928_10006677_pt1 | contig 15395 bp, 15 predicted proteins | sample PaiPotPPA55metaG_FD_76969 | JGI IMG/M metagenome (GOLD analysis project Ga0073928, IMG submission 76969) | Iron sulfur acid spring bacterial and archeal communities from Banff, Canada, to study Microbial Dark Matter (Phase II) - Paint Pots PPA... ... | reverse complement strand
TTCGTATTCTGACCCGTGCGTGCGAGTTCATTATGATAGGTCAATACGTTGACTTGCGCGGGCGCACGAAGCAGTCCCGCGCAGAGCGCCACAGCGGCGAGCACACGAGGAATCAACGACAGCATCCTAAGCCTCCTGCGGCGATCGCGCAAGGGAAGACCTGTGGTCGAGAACGCTTCCCGCAAAGTGCGAGGAACTTTTATCATAATTGATACGCGGACTATAGACCGGCCGGAGTCCCACCCCGGCCGGCGCTCGACCCACTCTTGATCGAACAGCCGCCAAGCCCGTGGCCTGCCGGCCAGAAACTCAGCGAAGACGGCTGCGCCAGCTCGGCTTGCCTTCCAAGCAGGCGTCAGGCACCTGTCGCACCGAGGCCTCGGCTAAGGCGGATCATTTCCCAATATGCCAAAGAACCCGCCTTCGCCAAGAGCTTCGGCGCGGCAAGCACCACTTTCGGGCGCGGCACAGGCAGGGCCGTGTTGCCGCACGGCCCCAAAATTAACGACTTAAGACGCCGTGCAAAATTCAACTCCGAACTCCGATGAATCGCGAGCAAATGCTTTCGCGAGCAGGTCGCGAGCCCCGAAGGCATTCGGGGCGGGCAGGTGCGTTCGGGGCGCGCCCAGGGCGCGAGGCTTGACTGGGGCTTGTACCGCTGCGGCCCGCTTACTTCAAGGGCGGGAACAGAAATTTTAAGTTTACATAGCTTTACATGGCTTTACATAGCTTTACATCGCCCGGAGCGGGCCAAGGATCCGTGCTTCCTCCTTCGCTGCAATGCTATGGAGGACGGGTCGGGTATCGGATTTCCTTCGGCCGTCGGAATTCGACCTTCGGCCTTCATTCCTCCCTCCTGGACCCGTAACAACCCAATAAACACAGGCATTTTATGACTTTTCGGCCCGTAACATTTCCTGGTAACCGTGCGCCGCGCCAAGGCGAAGCCGACAGAATCATGGCAGGACAGAATCATAGATTGGTTTGATCCGGCTTGATTCACTTTGATCCACTCGGCTTGCATCGCTTGACTGCTCTTGAGTCTTTTGTGCTTTTTTGTGGCAATCCTCCCCCTCGCCTTCCTCCGGATTTCGGCCTTACCCCACCCCGATACTTTTTTAGCGTGTTTTTGGGCTGACGAGCCGGCGCCGCGCCCCGGAGCGCCCCGAACCCGCCTGCTCGCCCCAAATGCCTTCGGGGCTCGCGATTTATCGGAGTTCGGGGCAGCACGTCCAATGGCCGCCCAAATGCCCCGTCTGGCCCAATCTCGGTCATTTCGACCATACATCATCACTACACTATATATGACGTTTTGTCAAGCTCAAATATTCAAATAAAACGAATTATTCTCATGTTCACACGTAACTCGTTGCCGCAGAGGCACTTCGGCAGAATAGCCCGTGGTTGATTGCTTTCTTTTCCCGTTTTGTGACGTCCGTGCGCGGTTAGGGCAGAGACAACTTACGCCCCGAAGGGATCAATCTCGCTCCGTTCCCGCCTGCAAAAATTTGGGCGGCGCAGCCCCGACCTTAAACAAAACTGCGGTGTCTGTCGGGGCCCCGAGCGGAACGAGTTCCTGATGGCTCGGGGCAACGCCGCCCTACCATGGTGGTGGCATCAAGATGCGCCCGATTCTGGCTGTGGTGAATCGTTGGAGTGGACTCGCTCAATGACCAAGCAGCGCAAGAAGCATTATTCCAAGCCAATTTTTTTGCGTTTCCGATAGAGCGTGGCTTGATCAATTCCCAAAATCTGAGCCGCTTCGGCCAGGTTGGCGGTTCGATCCAGAACTTTGCGAAGGTGCGCTTCTTCCAGTTGCTCCATGGAAACCAACGAGCCGACTTGCGGCGAGGCACCGTTGCCGTTGGCTCCGGTAACCGTCTGGCCGCGCAATTCCGCAGGGAGGTCTCCCGCGCTAATCTTGCTTCCTTTGGCCATGATGACGGCGCGTTCGATGGCGTTGCGCAACTCACGGAGGTTGCCCGGCCATGAGTAAGCCCGGATCGCGGCAGAAGCTTCTTCGGAAAAGCCTTCGAGACGGCGTCCGCAGAGAGCGGCAAAATGTTTGAAATAATGCTCTGCGAAGCGAACGAGGTCGCCTGGGCGCTGTCGAAGCGGAGGCATTTCCGCCGTGATGACGTTGAGCCGAAAATACAAGGCTTCGCGAAAAGCGCCCTCCGCGACACGCTTCTTGAGATCCTGGCTGGTGGCGGCGATGATGCGCACCTCAGCCTGGCGAGTGACATTTTCGCCCACCCGCTCGTATTCGCGCTCTTGCAGCAGGCGCAGCAACTTGGGTTGGATTTCCATCGGCAAGTCGCCGATCTCGTCGAGAAAAAGCGTCCCCCCAGCGGCGGCTTTGACTTTGCCCCAATGGTCGCGAAGCGCGCCGGTGAACGCGCCTCGGACGTGGCCGAACAGTTCACTTTCCAGCAATTCTCTGGACAGACTCGGACAGCTCACGGTGACAAATGGTTTATCCGCCAGAGGGCTCTGCTGGTGAACGGCGCGGGCCACCACGCTCTTGCCCGTGCCGCTTTCTCCCAGGATCAGAATCGAGGCGGGTGTTTTCGCGGCTCGCAGCAGGGTGTCCATCACCTCCTTCATCAGGGGCGTGCTCGAATCCAGAAGTATTTCCGGACTCTGAGCGTTGCTGTCCTTCACTTCCCGTTCCAGCCGCTCGATGTTCTGGTTGAGTTGGTGGAAACGCTGCACGCGAGCGAGCACCAGGTGAAACTGCTCCCGGGTGAACGGCTTTTCCAGAAAATCCACTGCCCCGCGCCGCATGGCCTCCACCGCGTTTTTCACACTGCCCTGCGCAGTAAAGATGATTACTGGCAAGTTGGGCTGGCGCTTGAGAATCTGCTCAAGAATATCGAGGCCTTTTTCCGGCCCCAGATTGAGATCCAGAAGAACGGCATCGAATTTCCCTTCCTTCAACTCCGTGAGGCCTGACTCACCCGAGGCGGCGGCCTCTGCGTAATGGCCTTCGCTGTCGATGAGCAAGCAAGTCGCGTCCCGGAAGGTTTTGTCGTCGTCGATGACCAGGAATTCCATACAAAGGTTTCAATGAGCAATCATGGCACGCGGCAGGCGGAAGGCGAAAGTGGCGCCCTTGCCCAGCGTGCTTTCGCAGGCCAATTCACCCTGCATCGCCAGCACGAGCTTCTTGACGATGCTCAATCCGAGGCCGGTGGAAGGCTCGCCTGCCGTGGGCCGCGCCGATAGGCGGCCATAACGGCGAAACATCTTCGCCTTGTCATTTTCGCTGAAGCCGGGCCCTTCATCTTGAACCTGGCATTCCACGTAACTGTTGCCCGGCGAACAAACCGTGAGGCGAATCTGGTTGCCCGCGGGAGAAAACTTGATTGCGTTTGACAGCAGATTATCAAGCACTTGGTTGAGAGCGGCGGCATCGGCTTGCACGAGCGTGCCGTTGGCCGGCAGGACGGCTTCGAAGGCGATCTGCTTGCGCTTGGCGGACTCCTGGTGCTGTTGGACCGCGCGTGTGGCCGCGTCCGACAGGTTGACGGGCTCAGTCTTGAGGTTCAGACCGTGGTCCGCCGACGCATTGGCCAAAAACTCCTTAACGAAAGTGAGCATCTGGCTGCTCGAATGCGAGATGTTCTCCGCCATCAATCGCAGCTTCGGGTCCGCCATCGCCTCGGTGCGGTCACGAAGCAATTGGGCGCTCATGTCCATGCCGCCCAGGTGGTTCTTGAGGTCGTGAGTAAGGATGCCGAGCAATTCATCCCGGTCCTCGGCGAGTTGCTTCAACTCGTCGCGCGCTCTCTTGAGCGCGAGGTGGGTGCGGACGCGCGTCACCAATTCGGCGTGGTTGAATGGCTTGGTGATATAGTCCAAGCCGCCGCTTTCCAGCGCCCGTACGATGAGGCCTTTGTCGTCCGCGGAGGAAAGAAAAATTATGGGAATCTCGGCCCAATCCGGGTTCTCGCGAATTCGGCGGCAAACTTCGAATCCATCCATTTCGGGCATCAGCAGGTCGAGCAGGATCAGGTCGGGCCGGCGAACCGCCAGCCGTTGGAAGGCCTGGAGGCCGCCGTTCGCGGGCAAAATCTCAAAGCCAAGCTGGCCCAAAGCAGCGCCGACAATCTGAATGTTGGTTTCCTGGTCATCGACGACGAGCAGGCAACCCGTGTTTGTTTCTCTTATGGGAGCCTTCATTCGATATTCTCCACCAAATCAATTCCGAATCCTTTCATGCCGCTTGCGGTTGTGCCGATGCCAAAGAGATTTCGATGGCCTCAACGAGTCTGGGGAAAGCGGAGAGATGATATTCCATCTGGCCGATGGCGTAGGCGTCGGCGAAGGTGGTGAGCGAGGCGGCATAAGTCGCCAGCGGAGCACAATGCGCCGACTGGCTGAGCACGAAGAGCCTGTGAGCAAAGACCCTCGTCTCGTTCACCGCCAGGCTGTCGCGTAAATTCGGCCATTCGATTGCCTCCTGGCGGCGCAGTTCGATAGCCAGCTCCTGCCACTGAGCGGCTTGCTCCGAAGAAGGAGCAGGCGGGCATTTGACCTGGTCCCCGAAATCCTGAGGTTTCGGGACGTGATCGCTCGTCACCCTCTGGAGAAACTGCGCCATTGCCAGAAAGAGAGTGTGCCGCGAAAAGGGCTTGCGAATATAGCCGCTGAACCGGGTTTGCAGTTCCTTTTCTTCGCCGGCGTGGCTCGAAGCAGTGACGGCGATGACCGGCAGCGACAGCAGACTCGCTTGCTTCCGGATCTCCCCCAAGGTTGTTTGGCCGTCCATCACCGGCATTCTAATATCGAGCAATACCAGGTCGGGTTTTGTCATAGCCAGACGCGTCAACGCTTCCTGGCCATTGGTGGCAAATAGGACTCGGTGATGGGTCTTTTCGAAGATACCCGCCATGAGGTCGCGATTTGCTTGGTTGTCATCCACCACCAGCAGGGTGGCAGGGGCGAAGTCATTGAAGTCCACCGCTGCGCCTGATTGGGCATGGTCGCCCACCGGTAAGCGTCCCGAAACTGGGACGTTGGAGAACCGCAAGTGGAAGACCGTGCCGTGCCCAACGGTGCTTTCGACTGTCAGACTGCCCCCCATCAATTCGGTGAGGCGCTTTACTATAGTGAGCCCAATGCCGGTGCCTTCTTTTTCCACCGTCCTGCCCGAGTTCGCTTGAACGAATGGTTTGAAAACTTCCTGCAGTTTGTCGGCCGGGATTCCGATACCGGTGTCCTCCACATCGATCAACATCGTCCCGTTGTTGTTGCTTTCCGGCTTTTGCCAGGAGACACGCGTTTTGACGCAGCCCCGGTCGGTGAACTTAATGGCATTGCTGAGCAGATTCACAAGGACCTGGCGCAACCGCAGGCGATCCAGCAACAACGCGCGCGGCAGGTTTGGAGCGAGTTCGAATTTGAGTTGGAGTGATTTTGCCACCGCTTGCTGCCCAAAAACGGTGCGCAGGAACTCACACGAGTCGCGCATATCGGTGGGATCGGGGCGCAGTTCCAGCTTGCCCGCTTCGAGCTTGGACAGGTCGAGAATGTCATTGATCAGTTGCAGCAGCGAGGCCCCGCTGTCGCGAATGGCCCGCACATATTGCGATTGCTTCGGTGTCAGCCCCTCCGGCTCCAACAGTTCGCTGAAGCCGAGTATTGCGTTCATTGGGCTGCGAATCTCATGGCTCATGTTGGCCAGGAAGGCGCTCTTTTCCACGACCGCTTGTTCCGCGTGCAGCTTCTCTTCCAGCAACTCCCGCCGCCCTCGTTCCTGGAGGAAATCGACCCGGTAAAAATAGAGCGCGAATAACCCAGCGCCAACCCCGAGCAACCCGGCCATCCATGTCATTTGATGCACCAACTTCATCTCGTGGCGGGTCGCCTCTCCATTGACGGACAGAAGATCCAGGCGGTTGTCGTGCCTTCGTTTGATGAGCTCGCGGATGCGGTCCATCGTCGTAATGGTTTGCCCAGCACCAATGGCCTTCTCTGTTCTTGCGGGATCCTTCTCGGCGCGTAGCGAGATGGCTTGACGCAGCTCCGCCAATTCGAGGTCAACCAGGCGACGCAACTCGATTGCGTCGGCTCGTCCTGCGGGGTCGCGCTTCGCGGCCGCGATGAGCCGCTCGTATGTCTTTGGAAATGTCATGTCCGCCTTTGTGAAGGCTTCAAGACAGGCCGGATTGCCCGTCAGCAGGTAGCCCCGCTGGCTGGCCTCTGCGTCCTGCAATACCGAGAAGAGCTGATCAATCGACTCGCGAAATTGCTCGGCTTCGGCGGAGACGTCGAGGCTGCGGGAAAATCGGCTCCAGGCCACCGCCCCCATGACCACACTAGCCACCGTAACGGTCAGCCAAAAAATGGCCAACGGCCCAATGATCCCGTGTCGAAATCGGTAAATCATGCGCTTCCCCCCGTCGAGTCGAGCGCACGCGCGTCCGGCCATTGAAGGAGACATTAACATATCATGCAAAATGCATGGCGTATAGGATAATTGTACTACTGGTTAACCCGAAAGCGGCGATTTTCGCAGCGGGAGCGGAGAGGCGGCGTCCGGGAGAACGCGAACTTTGTCGAGAAGTTCTCTGACTGCGAATGGCTTGGGCAAGCCTTCGAAAGAATCCAAATCCTTTGTTTTGTGGATGGTCATAGGCAATGAGCCTGAAACCATCAGCACGGGGGTCTTGGGACGGACCGCGTGGAATCGGGGGACGCGCCCCAAGCCATCCACTTCAGGCATCAAGAAATCTGTGACCAGCAGATGAATGGTCGCGGTTTCGCCAGCCAACCGCAAGGACTCCGCAATGCTCGCGGCTTGCAACACCGCCGTGTAACCTTGAAGGCGCAGAATCTGTGTCCCCAATTCGCGAACCATGGGGTCGTCATCCACAACCAGCCACTTCTCGGCCGGGTCACATATTTTCGTGGAAAAGGGCGAGGGAATTCTTGGCGGGAAATGAGTCGAATTACTCTGCGTTGGGTTTGAGCGATAGTTTCTCATGATGTTCCTCGAGAATCACGAAGTTCTACTGACCTCCAACACAACGACGTGCCCGTTGCCGGCAAGTTGCACATATCCATGCACCTGGCGAGTCCGCCAAATGCGATTAGTGGTGGTAATAAAATCACCAAGCGTCAATGTTTTCATTTTGCCTTTGGAACTCACGGTCATAGCCTGCTTTCAGCTAAAGGAGCGCCAAGATTATGGACCTTCCCCTATCCCGTTGGTATTAGGCTTGTTACAGCTAATTTTGATGTGCTTAGCGCAGCGTGAACTAAGCAAAACCCATGCAATTTGCGCTGACAGCAAAAAGCCGGCAGTGCATTTTGCACACCGAACGACGTCCAAACCGGGAAGTGTCCGCACCCTGGGTCAGTCACAACGGAAGGAGGCCGCGTCACTGGCTGATGGCATCAAGGACGCCAGACCGCAAGGCGAACCAAACATATTGTTGAAACTCGTCGTCCGCTCTTCTCGTATAATCTATCTTCCCTTCCCTCATCAAGCCTGATGAATCCGGAGCATTGGAATTTCGGATTTTCAACATGTTCGCAAAGAACGAGACGACGCGATTGTCGAACCCCTTTTCGGTGCCGTTTTGCTTGTCGAGAACCGCAATCGCCAAATTATCGTAGATCGCCCGCACACTGCCGCGGGCTTGGCCTGCGGTCACATCGATTTCGAACGATGCCTCTTTGGCGCTGCCGGACTTTATCCGAGTGTGTTCAGCAATGTCAAGGAACGCGTCAAGGCGTGTGAGGTCCATCGCGTTGAGCGAACCGGAATAGCGGAGCGAGAAGTCCGGTGGCGAAATCGGAATCGACATCAGCACTTTCAACATTCCTGCGTCCATGAGGAAGCCCTGGGCTTGGAGCTGGATGGCGGCCGATGCATCGCCACGATTGGCGATGCCCTCGGCGGACATATTCACTGCCGTGAAGGTCAGCACGCCGGGGTCGGCCGCCGCGACCAGCCTCTCGCAGTATGTAAGGTGCCCATTGGTGATGCTTAGGCTATCGACTTGCAGCGGTTGCCGGATTGCGGCCAGCGCCTCATGCACCATGAGCGGAGGCCGCACGAACGGCTCCACCGGCTTGTCGCGATTGACCAAAGCATCGAGGGAGGGTCGGAAAAATTGGACTGCCCTGGCTCGGTACGACTTTCCCTGCAGCAATTCGCCATATTCCAGTCCCAACACTCTGCACTCCGGGACGACCACATGAAACCGCGTCGTTCGAAAATCCTGCGCTGCGAAAAATTCTTCGTCTCCGACCAACGTCCGCAGCTCGGTCCCTTCGACGATCAGGTCCGAACTTGGCACCGACGCCCGCAGCCGCCCGCAGCGGAGCCCGTAGCGCGACTGGGGGAATTCGATGTCGAGATTGGTCGCATCGAGGCTGGCTTTGGCCAGGACATCAATCCGAGCAGACGGCCCCCAAAGAAACCGCATCCAGCGAACGCCCGTCAGCGAAATCCGATCGGCCTTGAGTGTCGTGTTGGCCGAACGCAACGTGACAGAATGAGCAACCAGGCAATTGGCGACCACCGAGTAGTCCAGTTCTCCGATCCGCAGCACGGACCCCGGATGGGCTTCGGCAAACGCTCGCTCTACTTTTCCTTTGCCACAGCCATTGAGGATCGCAGCGCCGAAAATCAAAACGAAAACCGCGACGGCAAGGACCGGCAACCCGAGACAAAGGCCCACGCGGGCTGACAGCCTTCGCAGCGAGGGCGTCCGAATCTTCTCCGCCAAGCGTTCGTGAACGATGGTCTTTGGCGAACCACGGTTGCTCATATGGTGGAGTCAGTCGCGCGCCGAGCCGATGAAGTCGCGCTCGACGTCGATGTGGACCAGCTTGATGCGGTCGGGCGGCCCGCGCCCGAACCTCGGAACCCGCGTTCCGGCCTCTCTCCGATCGGAGGACTTTGCGTTGCTTCCACAGCCCGCCCGCGCGTCAGGCGGACTATTTGCAGCCGCAGGACGAGGCGTCCTTGACGGCCTTTTCGACCGCTTCACGGGTTTCGCCAGTTCGCTTCTGAATGCGGCCCAACAGTTCATCATGCTTGCCGTCGGCGAATTGAAGATCGTCATCCGTAAGCTTGGCCCACTTCTGTTTCAGCTTGCCTTTGGTGATGTTCCAGTCGCCCTTGATTTCGAGTGTGTTCATAGTGCTTCGTTTTGTTTTTCGTTTGTGAATCGCCGCCAACATGACGGCATAAAATGAGGTTCGCGTCCGCTATTTCATTGCCTGGGAATCGACTTCGACAAGCCCGGGCCAACTGTCTATTCCGCGCGAAATATCTGCGAACAGATCCGTTTCACACGGATACTGGTCAAATCTTCCCCAGCAACAGCAGGACGACTAGAATGACCAGAACGACGCCCAATCCGCCGGAGGGAGCATACCCCCAACTCCGGCTGTGCGGCCAGGCAGGAAATGCGCCGATCAACATCAGAACAAGCAGTACCACCAAAACAGTCCCTAACATAACTTTCCATTCATTGTCAGAATGTGATTTTGTATCACAATGTCGTTATTCTTGCTTTCGTACTTTCCTCTTTCTCTTCTAGCTAAACGCAGGCCAACCCAACGCCTGGAGCTCAAACGTCTTGAATCCGGCCTGTTTAGGCGCTGGAGGCCGCCCTCGGTGTGTGGCACACGGAATGTAACGGACACTGCAACTTGCACGACCGCCGCCGGCACATCATGCAATCTGCAAAGCGCAAGAGACGCGCGCTAATTGAGGCGCACCGTCTGATTGCCATCGAGGCGTTTGGATAAATCAATGGGATCGCCCACCGATACTTCCCGCGGATTTACTTGGTAAGCCCAGACCTCAAAATGGGTCAGATTGGCCGCGCCGTAGATCGTCGCAAAGGCACCATCCACTGCGTCCGACCCGTGGGCGACCTTTACGCGGCCAATGCGGGGAACGTTGTAGCGCGGATCAAATGTCAGCCACTCCTGACCCAGATAGACTTCGAAATAAGCGTGAAAATCCATCGGAGTGCCCGGATCCACGTAACCAACGTCCGGCAGGTGGCCGGTTACGTACCGCGCGGGCAGGTTGAAGGCGCGACACAGCGCAATGGCCGCATGGGCGAAATCGCGACAGACCCCGTGGCGGCGGTCGATCACTTCCGAGGCCGAAAGGTCAGGCCGCCCGGAACCGAAGCGATATTCGATGTTGGCATGAACCCAATCGCAGATGGCTTGCACCCGCGCGAGGCCGTGGGTGATCTGCCCAAACTGGTTCCAGGCAAAATTCATGAGCTTATCCGAATCGCAATAGCGACTTGGCAAAGTGTAGCGCAGCAACTCGGAAGGGAGTTGTCCGACGGGCAGAATCGGACCCAACACCTCCCGACTGTCGGGGAGAGAAGAAACGGCAACCAGCGCATCGTGTCGGATTTCGTTTCGTCCGGGCATAAACATCGAGCGATAGGTGATGTTCCCGTGGGAGTCCTGAAACTCATACGCCGGAAGGCCGATGCCGAACGAAAGTTTTTCCTGCATTACGAGCACCCTGCCTTCGAGCCGTGGTTTGAGAACGAACAGAACCGCGGTCGGCACGGTTGTTTCGTAAGCGAGGTTGCAACCGACACGGACGGTGAGATTCAGAGGCGTCCAATTCATGATTCAGCGCGGCTTGTGGTCTTTGAGGTCAGAACCGCCTGGTTTTGGGTAAATTGTATGCCCGGATCTGACCGGCTGCAAATCAGTACGTGTATCGCACTCATGGATTGCTCTTAAGCGGAGACCGCAACCCATCGAGGGCCTCTAGAATGGCCTTCTGCACTGCAGGATGAGAAAGGTTACCCAGATGGCCGCCCTGCTCGAAAACCGTCAATTGTTGCGGGGAAAATGTATCCCGCAGCCATTCGAGATCCTTGTCCGGGAGGAGGAAGTCGTTTTGGTTCACAATGAGCCGGACGTCGTGGCGTGCTCGAAGGCCGGCGGCATAGGTCCGCAAATTGCCGGCTCTGTCCATGGCCGCCGGTGTCAAATCGATGCCATAGCCCCAATAATACGGAATCAGAAACTTTTCGAGGTAGTCCTGGTACGAATACCGAAGGATCTCCTGATAAAGCGGCGCCCTTCTCCATTTGTCGATGCGGTGCTCCAGGACTCCGCGGTTGTTGCGCTGCTGGCTGCTGAAAATTGCGTCCCGAAGGATGAGCCGAAAGGTCAGGCCGATTAAAAACTTGGACTCGACGCCGCTGAAGGGCAGTGACGTTTGAGGCGTGAGTGAGTTCTTGCTCAAGGCAGCGACCTTCAAGAACGTGTTTTCGATATTATCGGCTCGTTCCCCAGCGGGCCAGGCCAGCGGGGCTTCGAAATATTCGTCCAATTTGGAAATGCCATAGAGCAACCGCACCGGTGAATTGATCGCAACGTAACGGTCGAATTCGATCAAGGGCTCTCGATTGGTCGATTCGGTGGCCGCCAAAAACAATGATTCGAATCCTCCCATGGAATAGCCCATCAGAGCCTTGGGGCCCAGCCGTTGTGGATAGAGTTTTTCCAATCGGTGCGCTATTTCGGTCAGCGCGACGTGCAAGTCGTGAACGTCGACCGGCATGTAGGCCGGCACGTCCGCCGACGACGCGTGTTCCATGAATTCGAAATTGAACGTGCTGCTGACGCACACGGCTGAAAAGCCCTTCTTGTAAACCAACTCGGCCAGTGCCAGCGCGGGTTCTGCCAGGCGATGCGAACCCAACCCGGGAATGATATAGACCACGGGGGCTTTTTCGGGTTGCAGCCAGAACGTAAACTTCAATTTCCTGCCCGTGACGGGAATCAAGACCGACCGCGTCTTGCCGCGGCCCGGAAATTCGGGATCCTGGAATGTGAAAAAGACGGATTGAAGCGTTTCCAGGGAGGCTGGGTCGGGTTTCCCTTTCACTTGGAAATCAGCCACCCGGTTTTCCCGCACGAAGGTCCAGGCGTACTGAAGTTCGGAATAGGCGTCCATTTCGGACTGGGCAGCTCGCACATAATCGTTCACGGAATCGCTGAGGTTGTCGTACAAGATGCCATAGGAGATATAGGTGTACGGACTGACATACGTCAGCGATCCGGGGGTCGCTGCCGGGTATGGAGCAATGTACGTGAGCGGGTTGGCCGCGGTGTCGGCAGCCAAGCCGAGGGTATCCCGTTCATTGCTTGGTCCATAGATGGGCAGCATTAAGTAACATTTCGGCTTCCAGCCCCATTGGCCGAAAGTCTGGCCAAAATCCGCGTCCGATTTCGGGATTTTCCACGTGCTGGATACGTCGAAAAACCCCGCCACGCCGACCGTGGTATTACAGCAAAACCGATAGGTTTCGTCGCGCGCCCCGGCCCACTTTCCCTGCAACAGATTGTTGATCAGCCTTCCGGGGTACGTGATATTCTTGCCAAAATTCCCAATCCCCGTCCTGACTGGTTTGATGACGATGAGCCGATAAACCTTCGCGGTTGGCTTGACCATCTCGGCCATGATCCCCTTGTTGAGCGCAAAAACCGCACGATTGATCGGTTCGATTGGGTCGGGAACGGATTTGGGCAGAACGACGACCCCAGCACCTGCCTTGTCCAGGGTCGCTATGGGAGTCGGCTCGGTTGGGGGTGAAGATGAGGTTTGTGCTGGAGTACTCCTAACCAAACTCCACCCCAGCGAAGCGATCAGAACGATGCGTCCCAAGGCAGAGCAGTTCATTGGCTGATTCGAATTGTGGTCGAAGCCGGCCCATCGAGGCTTAAGCTTCTGGCTTGTCCCGGCCTGCGGCTTTTCGAGCGGCCTGAAGCATATGCTCGTGTTCCGCGCCAGCAACGCCCTCCTCGACGAGCCGTTCATTATCACTCCGCCCCTCGTCATCCTCATCCTCGCCGGAAACCACCGGGACTTTGTGACCGCGCGAGCCCGGCACCGGGTCCCAGCGTTCGGATTCGGGCGCTGATTCGAGTATTACCTCTTGCGGGTCCTTGTCCGGTTCGCCCGTCAATTCCCTCGTTGCCTGTTCCATTTCGGATTTCGACGCCTCCCGCGCGGAACTGCCGTCGATGTCTGCCAGTTCAATCGCTCGCTCCTGCACCATCTTAGCGGTTACCGTGCCGATGCCGGCGGAGTTTTCGGTCAATGCGCCTTCTTTCGATGGATTAGTTTTCATGGGGATATAGTTAGCGTACGTGCGGAAATGTTTGGGAATTATGCGACGTTTTCATCTGCCGCAATCCACGATCCTCGCGCACGTCGCGAGATTTGGAAAAAATGTTGTCTCGCTTCTTGGATTTTGCACCCAGGAGGGACATCGTGGGTTTGCCCCGAAGATCTTGGTTCATGCCTCGAACTGCAGCGGCTCGAGGCTCTTCGGTGAGTATGGTGATGGGAATTTTCATAGAGTTAGCATTTCGTTTCTTGACGGGAGACCTGGTTTCGTGTCGCGGAAAGCGAAACAGTTACGGAGACTTGCGGCGGAAGCTCGCGCGGTCGTCCGCTTCGAGCCAGTCGAACGTCGTGTTCATCTCTGGATTCAGCCCGACCTTGGCGCAGTTTTCGATGAAGTAACCGCGCTTTTCCGGATTTTTCATCAGGCTGCCAGATTCCGTCTCATCCGACCAGGTTTTGATTTCAGCCGGCGTTTTCGGCTTTCCGTTCGCTTGCAGCCAGGTGCCGACTTCTTCATAAGTCTTCGAAGCTCGCACTGCAGTTTCGAATTGCTCGCCGTTGATGCCCTTGAAACCGAAAAGCAGGTTGTCGAGTGGGCAATCGTAATGATATTCGCCCAACGTTCCCGCCAGGCTGGCGCGGCATTTGTCAACGGTACGGCTGGCGATCACGAATCCAGCGATGCGTTCGCGCGGACTGTGCGGGGCTTCTTTGGTCAGGTCTCGGTCGATGATGGGAGTGTTCATAATGTTTTGTTTTCTTGGTTCGATTGGGTGATCAAGGAGGGCATGATTCGAAAATCCCTGCTCATTCCCGCGGACATTCGCGGAGTAGTAGCCGGTATGATTTATTTCGCCGACGGATCATTCGCTTCGGCAGCATGATGTTCCTGCCATTGGTTTTTCGGTTCCTCCAAGATCTTGAGTTGATCCGGGGTCAGCAAGGGCTTGAATTGTTCGACGGCGGCCACCCTGTCGCGCTGGAGTCCTGCCCAGACATCCAGCAACTGTTTGCGCGCCACCTGAACTTGTGCCGTGTCTTTCGATGCGCGCGCTTGTCGGTTTGCCTCCTGGGCGGCATCAATACGGGGTTGGTTTGCTGCCTGGTATTGCTTGCTGGTTTTGGCGAAGTCATCCTCGATTGGCTTCAGCTCGGCCTTCTGGGTCTCGGTAAGATTCAATTTTTCCTTGAGGCCGGCCGGGAGAAGCGATCGTTCGCCCAAAGACCGGTCATTTTCCAAAGCCACCTGGTATTTCAAGGTTTGGGCTTGGGGAAGGGCATTGGTGTTTTGCGCCAGCAAGGTTGGCGTGGCCAGCGCCACTGAACTGCTGATTGCGAGTAGTGTGAATTTAATTTTCATTTATTTCCTTATTCTTATACGGGAAGTGTTATTTTTGGGGCCTCCGCGAGCTTGGCGATGGATGCTCTCATAATTTGATTCTTTCGTGGTTGGTTGCCTGGGAAATTTATTTCATGTCGGGTTATGAAAACCGTGAATGCGCGTGAGGTTGCGTTCCGCGAGCAATTGCGCCTCGGCCTCCAGCCAATGCTGCACGTCGTGCCCGGGCAACGAATCCTGGTTGACATAATTGAAGTATGCCTTTCTCGCCACTTCGTCCGGCGAAGGAACAAAAGCAGTTTCTTCCGGGCTTGGACCCAAAGCCGCAGTTGGCCGTGATCGGCTTGCCGTTTTTTGATTTTCGCTCTGATCGAATTTGTTTGGTTTCATAGAGTGAGAATGATAGTCGAAGTCAAAGGCCCGCGCCGAGCGGAGCCAATTCGTGCGGAGGACTTTGCTCGATGGCTTCCGTGGTTAAATTTACAAACACTTTGGATTCCTCGTAACTGATCCGGTCGATTTGGTCCGTCGCTATTTCCACCTCTTTGCCGGAAAACCGGTGTCCCGTTTTAATGATCAGTTGACGAATCGCCCAAGTCTGGGCATCCATCATAAAATCGCAGATGTGGCCAATCGTGCCATCACTTGCCTGAAGGTGGTAGCCGTTCACGGCTTGCGAGCTCCGCAGATGAGCATCGGCGCTTTCACCAGAATGGCCCCGCGCGGTGACCGGTTCGACAGGGAGAGATTGTGGTGGCAACTCCAAAATCGGCAAACTGCTCATGCCCCACAATCCGCTGCCTTGCCAGTAGCTGGGCCAACCGTAATACTGGTAATACTCCTCTTCGTAGTGGCGCGACACCGGTTTGTGCGACTCGATCGAAGGGCTGCCTTCGATCTGTTTCCGCG
>Ga0073928_10006676_pt1 | contig 15397 bp, 15 predicted proteins | sample PaiPotPPA55metaG_FD_76969 | JGI IMG/M metagenome (GOLD analysis project Ga0073928, IMG submission 76969) | Iron sulfur acid spring bacterial and archeal communities from Banff, Canada, to study Microbial Dark Matter (Phase II) - Paint Pots PPA... ... | reverse complement strand
CGGCGAGCGTCTCGGTCACTTCCGGCACAGCGGTGAATCTCGGCCCGCAGCCGCTAAGCGGTGGGTCATGGAGCTGGACGGGCCCCAACGGCTTCACCTCGACTGCGCGGGAGATCGACAACATCCCCCTGACCGTGGGTACCAATACCTATGTCGCGACCTATACGAATTCCGTGGGCGGGACCAGCACCCAAACCTTTACGATCACGGTGAATTAAGCAATTTGCCATCGAGGACCCGATCGTCATCCGCAGGATTCTCGAGCATGTAGAGCGGGCGAGCGCGCCCGAGCTCACGCTCCCGCCGGCACACGCCCCGCCCTAATCTGCGGCCTCGTCGGCTGATTCTCTCCCTCTCGCTCGGCCTGCACGGCTGGGTTCTTAGGATCCGGCGCACCCACCCGTGGGCCACTCCCGCCCGCAAGCCCTAAACCCAGGCAAATTCGGGACTTGAGCGCTGCTCAACGCCTCGGCGGACCCTCACTTTGAGGCCCCGCGGCTCTCTGATCCGGCAGGGCAACTTCGTGTAATCTCTTGTCGGTTAAATGATCGGTGGGTTGTCCGTCCTATCCCCTCCCCGCGACTCCTACGATGCGATCAAGCGGTGCCCAGAAGATTATATATGCATGGACGTAATTTATCGGTGGTTCATAGACCCTGCGAAGACTGTTGCGGGTCCCGCACTCAAGGGGCGGATTAGGGCGCTGACTTTTCAGCATACGGGAGTGAACGACCGTTATCTAAAATTACTTCGGCTATTTGTCTTTCGACCTATAAAGGACGTTGAAATCCCTCACTCATCCGACGATAGATATTATCTCGTGTCGTCTTCACCGATTTACGATGATGGAACCTATTGCATTTCAGTTGACCCGATCGCCAGCGGGATGCAATTGAAGAACGTAGCGAAGAGGAACGACGAGTATTATTGCTTTGACCATCAACTATTGCACTAGCAATTTGAACTTTCGCGTTCTGCAAAGCGGCCGTTGGCTGTTGACGGCATTGGGTCGAGGGACTCATTCGATGCCGGTGACGGCCCGACAGACTCCTGGCGGCCAAAGCAGGCATACCGTAGGTAATTTTGGCCTGCACAAAGCTGCCGTTCCCGCGCTAAGAATTTACCTTCAACTGTACCGCCGATTCAGTGCTCAGATGGGCGTCTCCACGTATACGCTATCGGATGGACGCCTTGATAGGCGGCGTGGTAGACGGAGGCCGGCGGTGCCTGGTCGCTTGTTCGTAACCATATCCAATTTCGATCAGCACCTTCTCTGACCAAGGTCTGCCGAGGAATTCAATGCCCACAGGGACGCCGAGTTGGGCGGTCGGGGTTGGCGAGGAAAAGCCGCCGGGAACGACAATCGAAGGGAAGCCTGTCACCGAACCGAGACCGCCGTTGCGTTCCACTTGGGTCTCTCCAATGAGTATTACCAGCCGCTTCTGGTGTGGGAAGACAATGGCATCGAGTTGACCGTCAGCCATGATCTTCATGACACGCTGCTGCAACTCGGAGCGCTTCTGTAGGCGCAGGCGATAGCCGTCGTCCAGCTCGAGGCTTTGCGCTTTCTTGATGCTCTCATCGATGTTCGGATGATACTTGCCGGAGGAGATTATCTCCTCCAGCGATTTGACCGGCGCGTTGCCTGCGGCAAGATAGGTGTTGATTGCCGGCTTAAATTCGTAGAGATGAACGCTGATGTCGGAGGAAATCTTCCCGCTATCGAGATCCGGAGTGTTCAGGTCGATCACCATTGCGCCTAACCTCCGCAAGTCCTCGATAGCCTTGTTCGCTACAGTATTGACTTCCTCATGGACGGGCGCATTGCCGAAGAAGCTGCGCAAGACGCCGATGCGCTTGCCGTTTACGCCGTTGGCGATTAGGAATTTTGTGTAGTCCTTCTCGATATTCCCGATGCTCCATGCCGTGGCGGGATCGCCAGGATCATAGCCGACGAGCACGTTGAGCAGCTTCGCCGCGTCCGCAACCGTGCGGGCGAGTGGGCCAGCCGCATCCTGGGTGAACGAATACGGGATGACGCCGGCTCGGCTGACGAGACCGAGGGTTGGTCGAATACCCACGATGCTATTCGCCGAAGCGGGTGAACGAATGGAATTGACGGTGTCGGTGCCGATTCCTGCAATCGCAAAGTTGGCAGTCAGGCCCGCGCCAGTTCCGCCACTCGAGCCGCCGGGCGTGCGGGTCAGGTCATACGGATTGAGCGTCTGTCCGCGGATCGAACTGACCGTCTCGCGCCAGATTGCGAACTCGTGCAGGTTGACCTTCGCGATGCCGGCGCGTAACGGTGATGACCAGAGCCGTGTGCAGCTGGTTCGGCATCCAGTTCTAGCGCCCGGGGGGCAACAATGAAGGAATTCACACTGATGGCGTTAGTCGTCGTCGCCGGATGGCATCAAGCGCGCGCCCAGAGCGTCGCCCAGGTTAGGAGCGTAGTGGCTTCAGTCAGGGCGCAGGACAAGCTGTTACAGGCTGCTTATGACAACCTAATAGCCATGGCCATTGGGGAGGATAAGCAGGCGGTCGACGGAGTCCTGGATGACATGAACATGTTCAGAGCCAGCGTGGGCACCGTGGTAGCCGTAGGTAACGTTTTGGTTGATATGCGAGACCCTTTGGATGCGAACGTAGCGCGCGCTCAACTGCAGTTCAGCCTGGGAAACGTTCTGCGGGCGCTGGATATCACGGTGAAGTACACCAACAGCTATATGGCCCTCATGAAGGGACCGGCGGCCCTTGCCGAGGCCACGAAAGCCAGGGACGCAATGGTTGCTAGTCGGGACCAGCTGCGTTCGCTAGCGAATTGATACTGTGCCATTCAAACGGCGTTCGGTGCGACGATGACAGCGTCAATCTGCATGGGACATGTATGAAGGAAGGGGAGCCGACTGCGCTGGGAACAATTGTCGAGGCGCGCAGTGCCGAACTTTTGGACTGCCAGTTTCATTGTGGAGTACTTGACTACTACGACCATTGGGACCGGATCGACCCACGATTGGCACCGCACGACGAATGTCTGTCCACGGCCGCCAATATCTTTGGGGGCGATCTGGTGAACCTTGCAACTTACGCTCACCACATTCTTTATTGGCTAAGTCCAGATCGCATCGTAAATCGCGAGTCCGTCGTCGTTGTGGGTGCGATGACAGAATCGTTCATAGTCTCGGTCCGGTCTGCAAGTGACGCGATTGCGCGCGCGCTGGCGTACAGGGCGTCGGATAAACCCAATCAAGCGCCGTCCTCCAGTTTGGAAGCACTCGCTAAATGGTCGCGGGACAACGCGAGTCGAGTAAATCCGTCAATCGCGCCCCTATTGCTGGGGGATTCACTACGTTGGTTTTCGGAGGTAAGAACTCTGCGTGACCACATAGTGCACTTTGGCGCTCATGCCGTAATCCATTGCGATGGGCGGCAGTTCAATCTATGGGCACATTCACCAAAACTCGGCTGGATCACTCGGGAGCCACTTCTCCCCTTACTCGCCGGAGCGCTGAAGGGGATGGTTGCATTCGGAGACCGATCTGCACATGCAATCAACGAGCTAATCAGCTTCCCTAGGGACCGACTGCGAAGCCGAATTGTGGAGGGAGTCTTTGTCTCGTCGCTACACTCGTTGATCCGGATAGCACATCAGTACGGAAACCCATCGCCATGAACGCCGCTGCTCGGGGCAAGCTTACGCGCGCCGTTTGAAGTTTCCCTGCGGGAGCGCCAGCGTAACCGGCTGAATTAGCTCAGGTGGCCACCTGTCGCGTACCTGTGGGGACGCCACTTTGACCTCTGTTATTCCGCTGAAGCCGGCGGCGCCGTCGCGGTAAAGGTCTGCGCCTGTTGTTTGACCCCTGCGGCGATAGCGTCAATGATTCGTTCCGGAAAGTGCGACGGCAATCGCGCTCGCACCACCGCGGCACGCGCGTCGGCCGATTCAACTAGATTTCTCATGCGACCCCACAGACCTGGTATTCCTGTTCGGAGAGCCAGCTCATGCCAGTGCCGAGGATGAATTTCTCGCAGGCGATAGTGCCGGCTTTTGCCGCGGATCGCCATCGCAAGCTTGGCATCTTGTATGGGTAATTGATTGGCACCGGCTCCGATGACCGGCCACGCCGACAGCACGTCATACAGCGGTGTCATGTTGAACGCGCCCCCAACGCGGTGGAAAATGGAGAAATTCTTAGCGTGTCCGTCGGTTGCTGCCAGCAACCAAAATGCCAACTGAGCGAGCACGAAGTGCGCGCGGTCGGAATCCCGGGATTCGCTGCCCTCGAGAATCTGCAGAATTTCTTCGCTCGTGGGGCCGCCGTCGGCCTCGTATTTCTCCGTGGGAGGTCTGCCCGTTGCTTGGCAGAAGTCTTCCTGCGGCAATCGCGCGATCCATTGGCCTGCCCCAGGATGGAATTGCGAGCGCAAAACGTCCGCGGCGGCTGCTCCAATCCAGCGCCGGTCGAAGCGCTTGACCGACAGCACGGTCTGTTTGCCGTAAGTGAGTATGTCGGCGTCGGCAATCGGTAGTCCGAACTCGCGCATCAATTGCACGCACAGCCACTCGTTTGCCACCGAATCTGAGAGGTCGCCGCGGAAGTTGCCGACAATCCCTAAAGGCAATTTCAGTATATGTGTCGTCGGGGTGGCGCCATGAGGCCGGTACCATGCATTTCCTATCGAGAGGAGCGCGGTTTTTTCTTGCGCTCCGGCGATAGAGATTCGGAAATCATCATCATGATCATGGTCAAGTGGCGGAGAGGACGGAACCGCCCGCAGTAGTCTCTCCATGTCACCATCATTGAGCAGAGTGGCCTCGACTCGGTTCCAACCGACGGGTTCCTGGTGGATGGGCAATAACTGTACGGCACCAACGCAATCTCGGCCGATGGCCTCCAATAGATCGAAAGCTTGAGTCGACCGAGTGCCGAAGCGCTCACGAATTCGGCGGCGAATCGCCGGGTTCTCGGGGAGTAAATTATCGAAGTAATTGTCCACGACCGTCCCGCGAACCTCGAGATCGGCAGTGATGGGCATGGACAGTGACAGCGCGCGCGCGCGTGGCGATTGCGACCATGTGGTCGTATAGCGAAACAGGGGTGTGCCGGTGCGCAGGGTCGTCCACTCACCCACGAGTTCCCCGTTCATCCAAACGTTTAAGGATCCCACCTTACCAATCCGCGGCGGCTGGCGGCGCTTTAGGTGCTGAGTCGGCGTCGGTGGACAGTAATAACACTTGGACCCCGAGGGCACTTAGGATCTTGAATAACTGTCCCACGCTGACACGCCGCGGATCGGCTTCGATTTTTGCGATTCGAGTTTGGTCCAAGCCGACGAGCGTTCCAAGCTGCGCTTGGGTGAGATGACGCGCGTTTCGCAGGGATGGGAGGTGCTTCGCGAGTTGTGCCGGGGTCTGCAATAAGTAGCTCATGGGTGTAATATATGCCGTTAAAGGCATAAATGCAACACATGCCTTCTACGGCATAAATACACAATATGCCTTCAGTGGCATACCAGACGTCTATACGCGTCGTATTACCGGCGTGCTGCCGTGCTGCCCTGGGCAACCTGCGTGAAATGGCTCGGGGTCAGGCTGTCACGTTAATTCCGGCGCACGCCGAACTCACCCGCCAATCACAGGAGCTTGGTCTCAGTTATTGATGGGGACGCACTAGCGTTCGAGGTAGTCGTTCCATTCTTCAAGGGTTTCAAAGAGTCGGTTCGAACTTTCTCTCGTTAGGGACGCCACTATTTCGCTATTCATCTCCCCCAAAAAGATGAGGCGGCCGACGTCACGTATTGGGACGACTGCTCGGCGCGTACGACAGCGGCAGCGAAGCCTGAACATATCTGACCCAAGTGAGTCGCAATGGAACTGCTATGGGGCAATCAGTCAATCAGTTAGCTAGCGTTGGGTGAGGCTCGGTTGAGACCCATATAGTAATCGTGCCGACCCGCTCGACGTTTGCGGAAGGCTTCGCGAAGGTCGTGGCGGAGGCGATTCTGCTACTGCGTCCGGTGGTGACAAGTCCAGTGGTTCCCGCATCGGAGGTGCTTGCCGGCGCGATCATGCTGGCGCGAACCGACGATGCGCGAAGCTATGCGGAGGTGATCGGGGAAATCCAGATGGATGAGCCGCTATATTTGCATCTCGTTGCGAATGCGCGTTGGCTGCGCCCGTCCATTCTGGACGATTCGACTGCGTTTCTCGCTGCGCTGCGCGCGACTACCCACGGCCGGGCGGGTTATGAGATGCCAAGGCGTGCTCACGATGACCTACGACGGCAGGAAGATCCGGCTGGACTCGCACATGCCGGGCGCGCTGGAATGGGCGCTCAAACCCCCGGACGGGTGTTAAGGACATCGGCAAAGAGCGGGTGAGGTGCCTTGCGATTAAGCGCCTTTAGGCGAAAGGACTGGTCTGGCTAGGCTCATATAGTACGGTAGTATCAATAAATTGAGTCTATCGTACTAGATCGGTCGACGCTCCAAAACGCTTAGGTTCTCGGCTGATTGGGAATGGAATCCCCGCTAACTGGGACTTGCTTTCTTCGGCGCTCACTCACATGTCATGGCGACGGCTTCAGGGTGCACGGCGCTCGAGGTAAATATTCCGTTCCTCGAGGCTTTCCAACAGCGGGTTCGAACTTTCTCTCCTTGGGGACGCCACACAATAACCTAGATATGGGTTGACATAAAAACCTAATAATAGTACAACATAATATCCTGGCAACGGATATTCCAGTCCGAGTTGAGCAGGCCATGGCAAGTCCGTCGGAAAAATTGGCCGAGTCGCTCGCTGCGCTCAAAAAGCTGCAGGATCATGGGATTACGGCCATTCGTTCTGACCAGCTGACCCGAACTCATCGGGAACGCCTACTCAAGAATGGTTTCATTCTCGAAGTCATGAAGGGATGGTACATCCCTTCCGCTCCGGACGAGCAGGCAGGGGAGAGCACGGCTTGGTACACGTCTTTTTGGACATTTGTCGCTGACTACCTCAACGATCGCTTTGACAAAGAGTGGTGCTTAAGCGCCGAGCAGTCCGTAAGCATTCATACGGGCGACTGGACCGTGCCGAAACAGCTGTTAATCAGATCGCCGAGAGGCGGTAATAAGCCCATCCCTTTGCTTCACGACACGTCGATCTTTGACGTGCGCCTGGAGCTTCCACACGCGGACGACATCGAAACAAGAAACAGCATGCGCGTCATGCGCCTGCCGGCCGCCCTCATTGCTTGCGCGCCAGGCCAGTTCGTTGACCGTTCAATCGAAATGCGTGCAGCACTTGCAATGATTACTGATGCGTCGGATGTGTTGAGTCGCCTGCTTGCAGGCGGGCATAGCAAAGTAGCCGGGCGACTGGCGGGAGCCTTTCGGAACATCGGCCGCGATCAAATAGCCGACAACATTGTCGAGACGATGCGAGTGGCTGGTTTTACCGTCAACGAGGGCGATCCATTCCAGGATAAGGCTGTCACTGCATTCGCACCGCGAGAAACTTCGCCTTACGTCAACCGCCTGCGAATGATGTGGGAAAAAATGCGGGATCCGATCCTCCAAACTTTCCCTATTCCGCCTGGTATATCCAAAAATGTCGCTTCGTATCTCAAGAAAATCGATGCGATCTACGTCAATGATGCGTATAACTCTCTGTCGATCGAGGGATATAGGGTCAATGCAGATCTCATTGAACGTGTGCGCTCGGGAAACTGGAATCCCGATTCCATTAAAGCGGACCGCGACCAGCGCAATGCGCTTGCCGCGCGCGGCTATTGGCAAGCTTTCCAGGCCGTTAAGCGCAGCGTAGAAAAGGTCTTGCGCGGCCAGAACGCGGGAAGCGTGGCTGACAAAGATCATGGCGGATGGTACCGAGAACTCTTTGGGCCGAGCGTCACGGCGGGGATTCTAAGGCCTGCCGATTTGGCGGGATATCGGAGCGGACCGGTATACATCCGGCGGTCCATGCACGTGCCTCCGAGCCGCGAGTCGGTGCGGGAATTGATGCCGACGTTCTTTGAGTTGCTGCAACAAGAAAAGGAGCCGGCAGTTCGCGTTGTCTTGGGGCATTTCGTATTCGTCTACATTCACCCGTACCTCGATGGGAACGGGCGCGTTGGGCGCTTCCTCATGAACGTCATGCTGGCATCCGGAGGCTTTCCATGGACCGTAATTCCGTTGGATAGACGCGACGACTACATGAAGGTACTGGAATCCGCGAGCGTACGGGGAGACATCAAACCATTTTCAAGGTTTTTAGCGGAGATTGTCGGTACTGAAACTCACGGCGCCGCATGAAGGGTATGCGTCGCTTGCCCACGTACGCTTGCACGACTGGGATTGGGTCGGGTTAGAGAGCGAGTTCCGGCAAGCGGCGGAGCTCGATCCCGGATATGCCATTGCACACTACTGGTACGCGGAATACCTCATGGCGATGGGCAGAACCCGCGAAGCACTCGGCAGAGTGCAACACGCCTGGGAGTTGGATCCGCTGAACTCCGTGATCAACGCCTCGGTTGGAATGATTCGCTATTTGGCTCACGACTACGATGGGGCGCTGCTAGCCCTGCGGCGAGGGCTCGAAATCGACCCTACCCACTACGTGTCATATCTGCGCATGGGGCTCGTGTGCCTGCAGAGGAACCTGGCGAACGAAGCGATCCATGCGATGCGGCAGGCGGTGATGCATTCCGGGGGCAGCACCGAGGCTCTGACGGGACTGGCGCAAGCGCACGCTGTCACGGGAGACAAGCTCGCCATGGAGAGAATCGTGAAGGAGCTCGGCGAAAGTAGCGACCGCTATGTTTCGCCGTACAACGTCGCAAGAGTCTATGGGGCGATCGACGACAAGCAGCGAGCGCTCGAATGGCTCGAGAGAGCCTACCGGGAACACAACCCGGATCTCATCGAGCTGACTCGCGAGCCCTCCTTCGCGAGTCTGCATTCCGACGCGAAATTCCGCGAACTGGTGGAGCGAATCGGTTGGCGCAGCGTGGCCGCTGACTGACACGAGGGGCATGCCCGCTCAAATCAGAGAGGACACGGAAAGCCCTCACGATCCACTCCGTCGGCCGCAACCTCTACATAGAATCCCCGCAGCCCATACCCAATCTTCAGGATTCTCCCCACGGCCCCGGGACGGTACCTTGCCGCGCCCATGACCACATATACATCGCGAGAGAAAGCTCGATGACTCATAACGGTACGTTTGCCGGGACTTCAATGCCCCAACCCGGACCCAACGGTGCGGTGCGTCGCGCTCGGCGCGTCCTCATTGTGGATGACCATCCCGTCGTTCGTCAGGGCCTTCGCCGCGTCATGCAAAACGAGGATGATCTCATCGTCTGCGGGGAAACCGGGACGGCTGGCGACGCGAGTACCGCCATTCTCGAATTGAACCCCGATGTTCTGATCTGTGATGTCAATCAGAGACGCATCGATGGCATCGAACTGATTCGGCGCGTGCGCGCGCATCATCCACAACTGCGGATCCTCGTGCTGTCCACACAGGATGAAACCATTTATGCCGAGCGCATGCTGGCCGTCGGCGCGAATGGCTACATTACCAAGCAAGCGACGAGCGACGAGCTTCTGGCTTCGCTGCGGCGTGTTCTGGATGGCAACATCTACGTGTCCCAGACCGTCGGCAGCAACATGATCCATAAATATGCCGCCGCGGGTTCATATGACTCGGCAGACCCGGTGGATCGGCTGAGCAATCGTGAGCTGCAGGTCCTGCACCTGATAGGCGAGGGTATGGGCACGCGCGAAGTCGCGCAATCCCTGCATCTGAGCATCAAGACGGTGGAGTCGCATCGACAGCGCATCAAGCGAAAATTGAACCTCACAACGGCCATGCAACTCGTGCGTTATGCGGTACTAGGCCTAGCCAGGGGCGATACGTCGAACAAATCATAGTCGCCACACCATTTTCCCGCGTCCGAGTATTCAGCTGCTAGCATAGGCGAATGAGTACCGGACTTTCTTCGGCGGGTACCCTCGTGGCCCAGTCGCACGAAGAGCACGAACTACCGCGCGTCCTGAACGCCTCGCACGCAACCTCGTTCGTCGTCGGCATCATCATCGGCAGCGGCATCTTCCTCGTGCCCCGCGAGATGATGGCCGCCGTCGGCTCCCCGGTCACCGTCTACGCGGTGTGGATCGTCGGCGGCGTGCTCTCCCTCTTCGGCGCCATGACCTACGCCGAGATCGCCGCCTCCCGTCCCAAATACGGCGGCGAGTACGCGTTCCTGCGCGAGGCCTATGGGGACCTCACGGCCTTCGTCTTCATGTGGACGCAGGTCACCATCGCCAAGCCCTCGTCGATAGCGTCGATCGCCTCGGGCGTCGTCCGCGTCCTGGGCAACTTCTCTGCCTTCTCTTTCCTTTCGGGAAGCTTCCTTCCGCACATCGTCTACGGCCAGCTTGTGGCCATCGCCTTCGTCTGGCTCATCACTGGACTCAACATCCTCGGTACCCGCAAGGCAGGCAACGCCCAACGCGTGCTCATGGGCCTCAAGGTCGCGATGGTTCTGGCCGTCGTCGGGGTCTGCTTCTTCGGCGGCCACGGCACGACGGCAAACTTCTCCACCCACCACCCCGGAGCACGCGGCGGCTTCCCCGGTTTCATGGTCGCCCTGATCGCTGCCCTGTGGGCCTACGACGGCTGGTCCGACGTCACCCACACTGCGGGAGAGATTCAGAATCCCCGGCGGAGCCTGCCCCTGGCGCTCATCGGCGGAGTCTGCATCGTCGGCGTGCTCTACATGATGACCAATGCCGCGATTCAGTTCGTACTGCCCGCGACCGCCATCGCCAACGCCGACCGGCCCGCCGTCGCCGCCTTCCTTGAGAGCGCAGGCCCCGCAGCCGCATGGCTCTTCTCCATCGGCCTGGCCATCTCCTACGGTTCCACCTTCATCGGCTCGTCGCTCACCGGAGCGCGCATTCCCTTCGCCGCTGCCCGCGACGGCCTGTTCTTCCGCGGTCTGGCCTACGTCCACCCCCGCTTCAAGACCCCCTCCCGCGCCCTGATCCTGCAGGCCACTCTCTCCTCCATCCTGCTGCTGCTCATCAACACCTTCCAGGGCCTCTTCTCACTCGCCATCTTCTCCGAGTGGCTCTTCTACGCTGCAGTCACGGCCTCGGTGTTCGTCTTCCGCAGACGTGAGACGGCAGCCGAAAAAGCAACCCGCCCCTATAGCGTCTGGGGCTATCCCGTCGTCCCCGCAATCTTCATCATCGCGGCAGCCGTGCTACTGGTCTTCTCTTTTGCCGACCAGCCGCGCAACTCGCTGATCGGTGCCGCCATCATCCTGGTGGGTATTCCATTGCACTACCTCCTGAGGCACGGTCGTGCTCGACGGTCGGCCAAATGACCGACAGAACGCGGGTTAGAGTCAAGCCTTGATCCCGGAGATTCGCCAGCTCAATTTCAGGTTCAGCCAGAAATTCCATCCGGTGACGATCGCGATCGCCACAGCATTGGCGATATAGCGGTTGATTCCCAGAAGATTGAACTGAACATTGAGAAGGATCGTGTTCAGCGCCAAACCGGAAAGGCATACGATCTGGAATTTGGCGAATCGCCTGATTCGCTGTGCGAGCCTGTTCTGCCTCGAGCTCACGTCGCCGAAGGTCCAGCGGTCATTCCAATAGAAATTATTGACGATCGCGACTTCGCCGCCAATGAGTTTGCTGCGGGTGAGACCCCAGCCAAGCATCGTGGGGTCGCTCAGAATGAACAACATCGCCATATCGACGAATACCCCGCTGAAGCCCACTACGGCAAAGCGCAGAAATCGGTCGAGCGGCAAAAGCGAAATACGCAACCGAAGCAAATGTCGAAGGTAGTCAACGTACACGGACCGCGTGAGTTTGCTTTCGCCGCCGGTGCGCTCGCGAAACAGATAGGGGACCTCGGCAATCCACCGAATTCTCCCGCGTCCGAGGATCTCAACCAGTATCTTGTACCCAAGCGGATTCATCGTGATGCCCTGAATGGCGCTGCGCCGGATCATGAAATAGCCGCTCATGGGATCGGAGACGCGGCCGACGACGTTTGGCAGGATGAGGAGGCCCAGCACTTGGGCGGCTCGAGACACGATGCGACGAGCGAGGCTCCAGTCACTGACGCCCCCGCCCTCCACATGGCGGCTGGCGACCGCGATATCGGCGCCTTTCTCGACCTCCGACCAAAGAGCAGAAATGGCGTCGGGCGGGTGTTGAAGATCGCCGTCCATTACGGCCAGCACATTGCCGCGCGCCGCCTGCCAACCCCGGATGACGGCAGTGGCCAGACCGCGCTCCGTCCGACGCCGCATAACTCGCAAAGTGGGGTACTGTTTGCTCAGTTCCAGCGCGAGAGCCCACGTGCCGTCCGGGCTATCGTCGTCGACGACAATGATCTCGTAGGCGCCGCCGCAGGTTCGGTCCAGTAAAGCCGACAGTTGCCGAATGACTTCCGGAATATTCTTGGACTCATTGTAAGTCGGAATGACCAGAGACAAACGAATGCCGGAAGGCGCGTCCCCGTGAGCCGCGGCAATTTCGAGCCTCCCTGTCGTCGCTCCAAGTGACGCCGTCTGACGCAAGTCCGGATTGACCATCGGTATTACAGATGCTATTCGGCGAGAATCGGCCGTAGCCGTCAGTTTGACGAACTCTGCACCATGGCGCAATTGATTCTCGACCCGCGAGCCTCAACGCAAAATGGATTTGCGAGACTTTCGGGCTTAGCCCGCATCATCTACATCGTCGTGGAAACAACATTCGAGATGGGGCTCTCCACCGCTTGGGTGTTGTAGGCGACAACGGCGAAATACCACGTACCGGGCGCAAGATTGCGGATGATATAGCTGCCGGACGCGGGATTGTTGACTGCTATGATATTGGTCATCGTTGTCGAAGTCTTGCCGTAATAGAGGTTGTAGCCGGCCAGGTTCGTAAGTGGCGAGCCGTTTGTATCGAGCGTCGGCGCAGTCCATGAAAGCGTGGCAGTCCCCGTGGTTGCCGCCGCATCCCCGTTGATCGTCACGATGGCCGAGGTGTTGGTGCTGCCGAGGCGCGCGTCTATGGCGCTGGCGATTGCGACCGCCAAAGTCTTCTTTCCGGCAAACGGCTTCGCGTTGCTGATCGGGATGGTAAACGATTTGGGAGCCGCGTCGCCGGCGGCCCAAGTGAGCACTCCGCGTTCGGACGTATAGTCGGACCCCGCTACCGCTGTGCCGTTGGCGGTGGCATAGGCGACGGCGGCCCAGCCGCTCGAGCCGCCCGTACGATCGACGGTGACGGTCACGGAACCGGCATTTTGCGCGACGGTGTAGGTTGGTGCCGACAGTGCGACATGTCCTGCAGTCGCATTGCCGTAAATCGTGAAGGTCGAAGAAGATATGCCCAAGGCCGCACCGCTCGCGGCGCTCAACTTGATGGCAAAAGTCTTGGAGCCCGAGAAGGGTTGTGCGTCGCTGAGGGCGACGGGACAGTATTTTTCCGTCATGTCGCCGCTTGCCCACTTCAGCACATGGTATACGGCAGTGTAGTCGCTTCCGGCCTTTGCGGTGCCATCAACCGTGCGGCAAACCACACTGGCTGCGCCGCTGGAACTGCCGGTACGAACGACTCCGACGGACTTGATGCCTAAATTCTGCGGGGCCGCGTCGGCACTTCCACGCAGCGACACCGTGCCCGCTGCGTTGGCGGCCGAAGCGCCGCTTAAGGTAGCGCCGAAAAAAATCAACGCCAGGGAAATTAGCGACAGAGACATCGCTGGAAATGCCTTTAGATGTGGATGCATCCACTCACCTCAGATCGTGTTTGACGAGCAGCTACGCCCGTGGATGAAAATTAGCGGCGGACAGTAGGGATACTGCTGGTCGCGATTGACTAAAAATTAGCCAGGCGCACTTTGTATCCGCAAACTCGGAGCGTTGCCATTGTCTCCAAACAGCGCCACCGAGATTATTTGCAGCGACGTTCGTTCACGATTTCGCTGCGAAGGAAATCGCGTGCAGTACGATGCAGGGGAAATTCTTACAATGGGGTAACAGGAGCTAGAAATACCGAGAAATTCTAAATTTTATTTATTGGATTCGCACGCAATCTTGGAGCGAGCGCCGCACTTCGGCCGTACCGTCAATCGTGCAAACTGTCGCCAAACGTAGGCACTGTCGCCATCCCGCGTCACCTGCATGCGGCGACGTAGGATCTTGCGCGGCCTCACGACGCGGTTTGGATTACGCCGTATTCCCGGCGTCGACGGTCAGCGTGGTACCGGTCACGTTGCGGCCCGCATCCCCGAGTAAAAACTCGACGCTGCGCGCCACGTCGATGGGCTCAGCCATGCGCTTGAGCGCACTGCGTCCCGCGATCTTAAGGCGCTGCGACTCGTCCAGCTCGTGCGTCATCTCGGTGGCGATGAAGCCGGGTGCGATGGCGTTGACCGTGATGCCGAGCTGCCCCACCTCGCGCGCCAGCGAGCGGGTGAAGCCGATCAGCGAGGCCTTGGTGGCGCTGTAGACCGACAGTCCGCTGTAGCCGGTGGACGCGACGATCGAGGCGATGTTGATGATGCGGCCTTCACGCTGCGCCATCATCGACCGAACCACGTACTTCGACAGCAGAATGGGCGAGACCGTGTTGAGTTGAATCAGGCGCTGGATATCCTGATCGCGCATGTTGCTCAGAATCCCGCTGGTGCCCAAGCCCGCGTTATTGACGAGGCCGTAGATCGGTCCGAAGTCGGCGCGCAGTGCCTTTACCATCGGCGCAATCCGGCCCAAGTCGGACAAGTCGCAGGCGCGGAATTCGATCGCGCCCCCGCCGTCCGCCGCCGCGCGGCTCGCAGCCACCAATTCCTCGGTGCTGCCGCGCGCAAGCGCGATGACGCGGTAGTCCGCGGCGGCAAGGGCGCGGGCCATGGCGAGTCCGAGCCCGCGGCTGCCGCCGGTCACGATGACATTTTGCATTGTCCATTATCGTCCATGGCGCAAACCAGCGGCAAGCGTGAGCCCCATTCTGTCAAACTCTCGCTACTCGATCACACGAAGCGCGCCGTCTGACATGAATCCCGCCGCCTTGTCTATCCCCTTGGGCACCCTGTTCCCGCTGAGCGCCGTGGCAGCAGACCTGCGCGGGCCGGGTAATCCCGACCTGCTGCTGGCGGAGGAGGCCGCGTATATGGGGCGAGCGGTCCCCAAGCGCGTGCAGGAATTCGCGGCGGGGCGCCTCTGCGCGAGGCGGGCATTGGCCGAATTCGGCATCGTCGATTTCCCCATTCGAGTAGCCGAAGACCGGCAGCCGATCTGGCCTGACGCCTTTGTCGGGAGTATCACCCACACAGAGGGGTACGGCGCCGCGGTGGTGGCCGAACGCCGGCGCATGCACGCGCTGGGACTGG
>Ga0073928_10006675_pt1 | contig 15399 bp, 13 predicted proteins | sample PaiPotPPA55metaG_FD_76969 | JGI IMG/M metagenome (GOLD analysis project Ga0073928, IMG submission 76969) | Iron sulfur acid spring bacterial and archeal communities from Banff, Canada, to study Microbial Dark Matter (Phase II) - Paint Pots PPA... ... | reverse complement strand
TCCGGGGCGCTCAGCTCGGCCGTCATACGAGCACGCCGTCGCCGCGCAGGTTCCAGATGTCGACGACGGGCTTCGAGGTGCGCAGATTCCGGTACTCGGGGTGCGGCGCGGCGATGACCAGGATGTCGGACAGCGCGAGCACCTCCTCTAAAGGCCGTAGGGTTCGGTCCACAGTCACGTGTGGGTCGGTGCACATTACGGCGCCCGCCTTAAATGCAAGTACACGTTTCAGCTTGTACGAGAGGCTGCTGCGGATGTCGTCGCTGCCGCCCTTGAAGGCCATGCCCAGGATGCCGACGGTGCTCGACTCCAGGTCGAAGCGACGTTCCAGCCGACTGGCGAGATACAGCGGCAGACCTTCGTTGACCTGCATCGCGCTCACGCCCAGGGCGAAATTGTTATCTGTGACGGCGGTCAGCTGCATCGTGTCCTTGAACAGGCAGGGCCCGGCGGCGAACCCGGCGCTCGGCATGTCGGCCGCCCGCGGGTACTCGAAGGTGACCGCCTGCCGCACCCGCTCGAAGTCCACCCCGCGGTCGTTGGCCATCATGAAGAACTGGTTGGCCGCGGCGAACTTGATATAGCGCCACACGTTGGTGAACAGCTTCGCGAACTCGGCCTCCTCCGGCGTCACCGTGACGATCCGGTCGGTCAGCAGGCGAAAGAGCCGCGCGGCCCGCTCGGCGCCCCGCGGGGTGCGTCCTGCCACGATCTGCGGCAGCGAGAACAGTTCGGTCATCGCCTGCCCCTCGGCGATCCGCTCCGGGCAGAACGCGGTGTCCACGCTCAGGCCGTGCTCCACGAAGGTCTTCTCCACCAGCGCGGTCACGCCGGGGAAGACGGTGGAGCGCAGCACGACGAGCTGGCCGTCGCGGAAGTGCGCGATGCTGTCGCCGAGCGCGTGCGGGATGGCGGTCTGGTCCGGGTTCAGGTGCTCGTCCACGGGGGTGCCGATGACCACGATGACGTTCTCGGCGCTCGACACGATGGCCGGATCCGTGCAGGCCACCAGGCGTCCCGCGGCCACCGCGGCGGCCAGCGGCTCGGCGGCCCCGGCCTCGTTGAACGGCAGCCGGGCCGCGTTGACCGTGTCGACCGCCTCGCGGCTGACGTCGTAGATGCCGACGCTCGCGCCCCGCTCGGCCAGCGCGATCGCCAGCGGCAGGCCGACATGGCCGCAGCCGCCGATGATCACGACGTCACGGTCGAAGGTCGAGGCACGGCCGGTCGGAGACGCCTCGTCGAGCATGGTCGTCAATTTCCCGTCCATGGGTGTCGAGCCTTTGATGGAGTGCCCGCCGGACGCCACTCCTAGGGAAAGCATCCCATGAGGCTCTCTCAAGATTCCTTCACGATTGCGGACGCCGGGGGGCCGGTACGATATCCGGCATGAAGATCCTGGTCACCGGCGGAGCCGGATTCATCGGTTCCGAGTACGTCCGCGCGCTGCTCGGCGAACGCCTGCCCGGCTCGGCCGGCTCCGGCGATTCCGTGACCGTCTATGACAAGCTCACGTACTCCGGCAATCCGGCGAATCTGGATCCGGTCCGCTCGCACCCGGACTTCTCCTTCGTGCAGGGCGATATCAATGACGCCGCGCTGCTCGACGACGTGCTTCCGGGCCACGACGCGATCGTGCACTTCGCCGCCGAGTCGCACGTGGACCGCTCGATCCTGGGCGCCGCCGACTTCGTGACCACGAACGTGCTCGGCACCCAGACGCTGCTCGACGCCGCGCGCCGGAATCGGATCGGCCGCTTCCTGCACGTGTCCACGGACGAGGTCTACGGCTCGATCGACGAGGGCTCCTGGACCGAGCAGTGGCCGATCAACCCGAACTCGCCGTACTCGGCCGCGAAGGCGGGCTCGGACCTGCTGGTGCTGGCCACGCATCGGACGCACGGCTTCGACGCCGTGGTGACCCGTTGCTCCAACAACTACGGGCACTATCACTTCCCGGAGAAGATGATCCCGCTGTTCATCACCAACCTGATGGACGGCAAGCACGTGCCGCTCTACGGCGACGGCGGCAACGTCCGCGACTGGCTGCACGTGTCCGACCACGTGCGCGGCATCCACCTGGCGCTGACCAAGGGCCGCGCGGGCGAGGTCTACAACATCGGCGGCGGCACCGAGGTCACCAACAAGGAGCTGACCGGGCTGCTGCTGGACGCGACCGGCCGGGACTGGTCCTCCGTGGACCACGTCGAGGACCGCAAGGGCCACGACCGCCGCTACTCGCTGGACATCACCAAGATCTCGACCGAGCTCGGCTACACGCCGCAGGTCTCCTTCGCCGACGGTCTGGCCGCGACCGTCGAGTGGTATCGGGAGAACCGCGCGTGGTGGGAGCCGCTGAAGGCGAAGGCCGCGCTGTGAACGACAATTCCTCCGCAAGATGGCTCGTCGTCGGCGCCGGCGGGATGCTGGGCCGGGACCTCGGCGCCCTGCTGGCCGCGCGCGAGTTGGACCACAGCGCGCTGACCAGGGCCGAGCTCGATCTGACTGATGCCGCGGCGGTCAAGACCGCGGTCGCCGGGTACGACGTGGTGGTCAACGCCGCCGCGTGGACCGACGTGGACGGAGCCGAGACGCACGAGGCCGAGGCGAGCGCGATCAACGGCGAGGCCGTGCGCAATCTCGCCGACGCCTGCGCGGACTCCGGCGCGCGGCTGCTGAGCCTGTCGACGGACTACGTCTTCCCCGGCGACGCGACCGAGCCGATCGCCGAGGACGCGCCGACCGCGCCGATCAACGCCTACGGCCGCAGCAAGCTGATCGGCGAGCGCGCGGTGCTCGAACTGCTGCCGGGGAGCGGTTATGTGGTGCGCACCGCGTGGCTTTACGGGCGGCACGGTAAAAATTTCATTGCCACAATTTTGAACGCGGCCGGGCAGCGGGAGTTCCTGGACGTCGTGGACGACCAGGCGGGTCAGCCCACGTCGACGCCGGCCCTGGCGCGGCAGCTGCTGGCGCTCGGCGCGGCCGCGCACGCCGGGCAGGCTCCGTCAGGGGTCTACCACGGCACCTGCTCGGGGCAGACGACCTGGTTCGGGCTTGCCCGCGCGGCCTTCGAGCTCAGCGGCCTCGACCCGGAGCGGGTGCGGCCGACCACCAGCGAGAAGTTCGTCCGGCCCGCGCCGCGCCCCGCGTACAGCGTGCTGGGACACGAGCGCTGGGCCGCGGCCGGACTCGCCCCGATGCCGGACTGGCACGACACGCTGCGCGAATACCTGAACCCCGTCAACGAGACAGCAGCCTGAGAAAGGCGCCGGACCCATGGCCGAATCCACGCCCGGCATCGACCTGATGATCCCGTACTACGGCGACGTCGCATTGATGCAGGCCGCCGTGCACAGCGTGCTCGCGCAGACCGACCCGGACTGGCACCTGACCGTGGTCGACGACGGCAAGGAGCCCGGGGTTCCCGAGTGGTTCGCCGGGCTCGGCGACCCGCGCGTCAGCTATCTGCGCAACGAGGTGAACCTCGGCGTCTCGGCCAACTTCCAGAAGTGCCTGGAGCTGGCCGAACGGGACCGGCTGACCATCATGGGCTGCGACGACATGCTGCTGCCGAACTACGTCGCCGCGGTGCGCGAGCTGGAGCGCGCGCACCCGGGCGTCGGCCTGGTGCAGCCCGGGGTGCGGGTCATCGACGAGAACGGCGAGCCGACCGTCGGCCTGGTCGACTCGATCAAGCGGCGGCGGTACGCGCCGAAGGAGCTGCTGCACGGCACCGGACCGGTCGTGCTCCAGGGCGAGGAGCTGGCCCTGAGCCTGCTGCGCGGCAACTGGCTCTACTTCCCCTCGCTGAGCTGGCGCACCGACGCGATCCAGGCGACGACGGGCTTCCGCGAGGATCTGCGCGTGGTCCAGGATCTCGCCGTGGTCCTGCAGCTCGTGGAGCACGGCGAGCAGCTGGTCGCGGGCGGGGACGAGGCCTTCGCCTACCGCAGGCACTCGGCGAGCGAGTCCTCCAAGGCGGCGACGGACGGATCGCGCTTCGACGAGTCGCGCCGCTTCTTCACCGAGACGGCGCGGCGGATGGATCAGATCGGCTGGCACCGGGCCGCGCTGGTCTCGCGGCGGCACCGGTCCACCCGGCTACACGCCCTGACCCTCGCCCCGACCGCTCTGCGCCAGCGCGACGCCGCGGCCTTCCGCCGCCTCGTCCGCTACGCCGCGTCCACCAGGTGACCCGGCCTCAGCCGGCGGAACCGCGTCCCGGATGGCCATCGCCCGGGCCAGCCGGGTCAGCCGCCGCTCGGTGTCCTTGAAGCGCAGGTAGGTGTTCAGCGAGAAGAACCCGAACACCACCGTGAGAATGTAGAGCAGCAGGTCGGTGCCGCGGCCGACGCCGACCCGGTTGGCCAGCCAGGTCATCACGTCCGGCTGGATCACCGCGATCACGCCGAACAGGCAGAAGAGCGTGAAGCCTATCCGCTTGAACGCCTGCAGCCGCGCGGTGTGCGAGCGCCGCAGGAAGAACACGAAAAGCAGCACCGCGGCCAGGATCAGCAGGCCCTTGATGATCACGGCGGTCAGCCTCTCCGGCGTAGGGCTAGATCGAAGATGATGTTGACCCCGTTGAGCAGCGACTGGCCCTTGGACATCGAATACTCGGTGTACTTGATGGTCACCGGCACCTCGCGCACCTTGACGTTCGCGCGGGCCAGGAAGTCCACCAGCTCGGAGGCGTGCGCCATGCCGGCCTGGGTGATGTCCACCTTCTCGGCGACCGCGCGGTTGAAGGCGCGCAGGCCGTTGTGCGTGTCGGTCAGGCCCAGCGTGCGCGAGGGCCGACTGAGCAAGGCGATCAGCCGCAGGATCAGCTTCTTGAGCGGCGGCACCTCGTGCGCCGCCTCCAGGAAGCGGGAGCCGAGTACGACGTCTGCTTCCTTCTCCCGCAGCACGCCGATCATCGTTACGACGTCCTCGACCTGGTGCTGGCCGTCGGCGTCGAAGGTGACGAAGTACTCGGCGCCGGGCCGGGCGAGCGCGTAGCTCAGGCCGGTCTGCAGCGCCGCGCCCTGGCCGAGGTTGATCGGGTGGCGCAGCAGGTGCGCGCCGGAGCCGAGGATCCGGACGGCGGAACCGTCCGAACTGCCGTCGTCGACGCAGACCACGTTCGGGAAAGTCCGCAGCACGTGCGCCAGCACGTCGGCGATCACCGTCTCCTCGTTGAAGACGGGAATCACCAACCAGACGTCTTGAAAATCCTGCACCATCAACCCTGTGCTCGGAAGGTGCGCGCCACCCAACCACGGGGCGGTCGCGATTAGCGCCGATCCTAACAGGCGGAACTGACCGCGAGCTAAAGAACGTCTGCCTGATGGGAGGGTCAGTTTGTACCAGATCTGGCCCGACCCGATGGTACAGTCGGCCGTTCCTTACCCATGCTTCAACCTGGAGCCCTAAACTGGCGCGCGCCGACGACGGAGTCGGTCCGTTCAGGCCGGGTTTGCTGAGGAGTCACGTAATGGGTTCGCAGGCGTTGGGGTCTCCCGCCGAGGCGGAGTCTTCCATCGGGTCGTCGGCACCCCTCCGTCCCGCCCGTGGCGCACGTCCACGGCCGCGGGTCATCGCGGCGTTGTTCGCCGCCGCCTGGATCGTGCCGATCCTGACCCAGCTGACCAGGACCGATCCGCTGCTCGCCGCGCTGATCGTGTTCGGCACCGGCGGTCTGCTGCGGGTCGGCGCGACCGTCATCGACCGCCTTTTCGTCACCCTGGCGCTGCTGATCGGTCTGGCGATCGTCGGCGGGCTGCTGTTCTCGGTCTGGCCGTGGGGCATGCAGCCGATCGCCGTCGGCGGTCTCGCGCTGACGCTGCTGGTGGCCGCATACCTCTGGCGCGGCGCGCCGCCGCCCTGGCGCGGCTGGCCGCGGCGCATGCTCGGCAGCGACGCGGTCCTGCTGATCGGTCTGGCCGCCGGGTTCGTGGTGGCGTACTGGCCGAGCTTCAGCACGGCTGCGGGCAACCGGCTGGGCGAGGCCGGGCGGACCGGCGACCGGCTGCGCCACTTCAGCCTGTTCGACACCATCCACCGCAACGGCGGCTACACCTTCCTGATGCAGGGCAAGGTGAAGGAGGCGGTGGACCCGGGCGTGCTCGCCGTCTACCCGCCGGGCCAGCACTACATCTACGCGCTCGGCGACATCTTCCTGCGCTCGAGCGTGAACCCGGGCAACGCCGTCAACGAGATGATCCGCTACAACATCTGGGTCAGCCTCGGCTACGGCTTCATGGTCGCCTCGGTCGCCTGGGCCGCGCGTTGGGCCGCCGGGCCGCTGCTCAAGGGCTGGCGGCGGGTGTTCCTGGTCACCGCGGTCGCCGCGTTCCTGTCCGTCGGCGCGTTCACCAGCGGCATCTGGTCCACCTGGGACCCGCAGGTGTTCGCCATCGCGGAACTGGCGCTGCTGGCCGCGGTCTGCTTCCGGCCGCCGACCGGCTGGCGCACCCACGCGGCGCTGATGGCCGGGCTCTTCATCGCGATCTTCCTGACCTACGAGCTGTTCGCGCCCTTCGGCGCGATACTGATCGCCGTCTCGCTGTTCGTCTACCGCAAGCGGCTGCTGCCGCACTGGAAGCCGCTGCTGGCGGTCGCGGTCGTCGCGACGCCGATGGCGGTCAGCGAGTACGTGGTCGCGCACGCGGCGGGCCTGAGCGGCTCCTCCACGGCCTCGCAGTCCACCGGCTTCACCATCCCGCTGAGCTGGGCGGTGCTGACCGTGCTCGGCTGCGCCAGCGTGCTGGGCTTCGCGGCGCGCTCGGCCCGCCGCCGCCCCTCGGCCCGGGCCGCGCTGATCGCGGTGCTGCTCAGCGCCCTGGCCGTGCTCGCGATGGCCGTCTACATCCAGCCCGCGGTCCTGACGAACATCTACTACTTCCAGAAGATCGTCCAGGGCTGGGCCGTGGTCATGATGGTGGGCGCCGGGTACTTCGGCCACCTGCTGCGCCGGCCGAAACTGCCGTCCGTCGGCTGGAAGGGCTTCGGCATCGGGGTCTGCGCGTTCCTGCTCGCCATCGGCGCCACCCGCAGCTTCTGGTGGTCGGCGAACCTGGACGCCCCGCCCTCGACGAGCCTTCCGGCGGGTGACCCGAACCCCGGGGCAAGCTGGGCGCCGAGCGCCTCGAGCACGTGGGCGTCGCTCTGGATGACGAACCACTTCAAGCCGAACAACATCGGCCCGCTCGCCATCCTGCAGGCGGCGGACCAGCTGGGCAACAAGGTCCCGACGATCACGGTGGTCTTCACCGACGCCAGCGACAACGTCGACCTCAGCCTGCAGTTGGCGGTGCTCAACCACGACGCCGGCCTGATGGGCGCGGTCGTCTACGGCGCCACCACGGACCAGTACCGCGGACTCAACTCCAGCGCGGGCCTGGCCTGCGCCGGGGCGAACAACACGGCGTGGACGACGCAGGAGCTGAAGAACCTGTCCGAGCTCGAGGCCGGGATCAAGGCCGTCGGCACGCCGATCCGGGTGATCGTCGCCTCGACGCCGCTGCGGACCGCGCTGGAGAAGTGGGGCGCGCAGAACCCGGGCTCGATCCGCGACGTGGTCTACTACTCCTCGTTCGCGCCGAGCTGCCCGACCTAAACGAATTTCTCACTCGACCGGGTGCCGGTCCGCCGAATGCGCGGGCCGGCACTTCGTTTCGTTCACCTGGTCGTGGCCCGACGGCCGTCCAGTCACAGGTCTGTCACATGTTCTCACCGAGTATGTACGGCCGCTCAAACCGCCGTGAAGGGATCATTAAGCTTAACCAGCCCTGAAGTCAGTACGCGCGAGACGGCGCAAGCCGCCCGAGTACCTGGAACGAGGAACGGCCCACGTGCTCGAAGAAGCCCCCGTTCAAGCCGCGGCGACGGCCGACCCAGCCACGGAAGGCGCCGAGAGCGGAGCGGCCGCCGGGAACCGGACCGACCGCGTGCTGCGGGGCCTGCGCCGGGCGGCGTTCTCGCCGTGCACCTGGATCGTGCTGGCGGCGTTCCTGGTCTACTGGATCTTCGCCTACAACCAGTACATGCAGCAGATCTCCCAGATCGGCGCGTGCGACCTCGGCATCTTCTACCAGGCGACGGCCGGCTGGGCGTTCCATCTGTACCCGTACGTGCCGATCAAGGGCTACGCGCAGATCGGCGACCACTTCTCGCCCGTCTACCTCCTGCTGGCCCCGGCGCTGTGGATCCACAACTCCCCGGCGACGCTGATCTTCGCGCAGGCCGCGCTGCTCTGCCTGTCCGGGATCCCGGTCTACATCGCGATCCGCCGCGTCTGGGGCATCCCGGCGGCCTCGCTGCTGCTGGTCGCCTACCTGTTCAGCATCGGCATGCAGGGCTCGATCAACTTCCCGGTGCACGAGGTGATGTTCTCCGCGCCGCTGATCGCCTGGGGCATCGAGCGCGGCCTGGCCGGCCGCTGGACCTGGGCTTGCATCCTGATCGGCGCCACCGCCTTCGTCAAGGAAGACATGGGCATGCTCATCGTGATGTTCGCGGTGTGGCTGGCCATCAACCGCAAGTGGCGGCACGCGGCGATCATGGTGGTGTGGGGCCTCGGCATGTTCGTGCTGACGGTGGACGTGATCATCCCGCACTTCAACCCGGCCGGCTTCACCTACGCCAACGACTACGTCACCACGCTGCACGCGAACACGTTCTTCGGCGAGATCAAGGCCGTCCTCGAGCACCCGCACAACACGCTGCGCCTGATGTTCGGCGGCCAGGAGAAGGCGCAGCTGTGGCAGCACGTGCTGCTGCCGGTCGCCTTCCTCTGCCTGGCCTCGCCGATCTCGATGATGGCGCTGCCCTCGCTGGTCACCTCGACGCTCTCGGGCCGCGCCGGGCACACCGAGTGGCAGTGGAACCTGTACTACGAGATGCCGCTGATGCCGATCCTGTTCATCGCCGCGATGGACGGCACGAACCGGATCATCCGCTGGATCCGCGCGATCGCGAAGTGGAACGAGGCGAAGGGGCTCGACTGGCTCGGCCACCGGCTCGTCCCGGCCACCGCGGGCGTGCTGATCGGCTTGTTCGCCATCTACACCACCTGGGGTGTGACCAAGACCGAGGCGATCGGGATCTGGATGAACCAGCCCGGCGCGTACACGGCCAAGAACAACCAGATCCAGAACGTGACCGAGGCGCTGGCGTACATTCCCTCGGGCGCGCAGGTGCGGGCCACCAACGACCTCGTGGTGCAGCTCGCGGCCCGGGACACGACCACGCTGGTCGGCTCGAAGATGGAGAAGGGCCCCTGGGCGGCGATCGACATGGCCAACCCGGGTTGCCCGGTGACGCCGCAGTTCGTGCCCGGCTATCTCAAGACCCTGGAACAACAGGGCTTCCAGATCATCGATCAGCAGGGACCTATCGTGATCATGCACCTGGTCTAGTAGGGTCTGGAAAAACTCAATCGGCACCTCGTTATCCGGCGCAGGGGTGCGCACGGTGACGGGCACACAGCATAAAATCGGCCTTGGGGGCAGATTTTGCTTCAGCAGCAGGAGCCGCTGCCGCCCACGCAGCGCCAGTCCGCCATTCCCCCGCAGACGCCTCGCCTTGACGAGCAGCGTCCGCACGACGACCACGCGACCGCGGACCAAGGGCCGCAGCAGCAGCCGGACGCGGCTCCCGCGGCGAGCGTCGGATTCTCCCGGCTGCCCTCGCTGACCGGGTTGCGCTGGCTCGCGGCGTTCATCGTGTTCTGCTACCACGTGGGGACGCTCGGGGTCATCCACAGCCCCGCGGCGGGGCCGCCGAGCCGCACCGAGCGGCACTGGGAGACGGTCTTCAGCCAGGGCGACATCGGCGTGGCCTTCTTCTTCATCCTCAGCGGCTTCGTGCTGACCTGGGTGGCCAAGCCCGCCGACTCGCACACCGCGTTCTGGCGGCGGCGGGTCGCGAAGATCTACCCGAACCACATCCTCACCTGGGCCGTCGTACTCGGCATCGCGGCCCTGTGGGGCGATCAGGTGAGCAAAGTGGTCTCGGTGCTGAACCTGGCGCTCGTGCAGCCCTGGTTCTACGGCTCGTTCCACGGTTTCAGCATCGGCTACAGCGTGAACACCGTGAGCTGGTCGCTGGGCTGCGAGGCGTTCTTCTACCTCTGCTTCCCCTTCGTCCTGCCGCTGCTGCGGAAGATGAACACCGTGCAGCTGTACTGGACGGCGTTCATCCTGTTCGGGATCACGTTCTGCTGCCAGCAGTGGCAGTACTTCTTCTTCCCGCACAACCCGCAGGGCTCGTTCTGGTTCGTCTACATGTTCCCGCCGGTGCGCAGCCTGGAGTTCTGGCTCGGCGTGGTCACCGCGCTGCTGGTGCGCCGCGGCCGGTGGTACGGGCCGGGACTGGGCGCGGCGACGGTGATCGCGGTCGGTGCGTACTACCTCAACGGCACCCCGCGCATCTCGGGCGACCTGCACACCGTCATCTTCGACTTCGTCTGCTGCCTGCTGATCGCGGCGGCCGCCCGCGCCGACCTGGCCGGCACCTGGTCCCCGTGGCGCTGGCGGCCGCTGGTGTTCCTCGGCGAGATCTCCTTCGCCTTCTACCTGGTGCACGTCGAGCTGATCCAGAACGTGATGCGCGCCTGGCACCCGGAAGGCTGGCGCGGGATGACGGTATTCCTCGTCATCCCGGCCCTGCTGGCCGTCGCGATCGGCCTGGCCTACCTGCTCTACCGCTGCGTCGAGATGCCCGCCATGCGGCTGTTGCGCCCAAAGAAGAAGCCGATCCAGGGCTGATATCCCAGCGCGTGCTAGGGCTGGACGAGCTTCGCGATCGTCCAGCCCTTATCGCTCGCCACGGCCACGTAGCGGGCGTGGTTCTGCCCGGCCGGGAGCGCCAGGTTGAGCGCCTTGACGTCACCCGTCAGGTCGGCGGTCAGCATCCACTCCGGGGCGACGGTGGTGTAGCCGACGTTGATCGGGTGCACCTGGCCGCCGGCGTAGGGGTCCGAGGTCCAGGGAATCAGCACGTCGGAGCCGGCCGGGATCTCACTCAGCAGTTGCTCCTGCGTGTGGACCGTATCCGACGTGCTCCACAGCTGGTTGCCCGTCAGCTGCCAGAGCGGGAACTTGGGCAGCAGCGCGACGCTGACGATGAGCGCCGCGACGGCCCAGCCGAGCCTCAGCTTCGGCCAGCGGAACTTGCTCACCCCGTCCACCGCGGCCAGCACGAGGATCGCGGTGAGGAACGAGTTGTAGTGGTAATCCCGCACCCAGTAGAAGGGATCGTTGGCGAAGTAGCGTTCGGCCAGCAGCGGCAGGGCGAGCAGCACGAGCCAGGAGCGCAGGCACAGGAAGAGCACCGGCAGCAGCAGCCAGAGCACCGTGGTGACCTTGATGTGCGGGTCGATCAGCTCGGTGACAAACATCGTCGGGTGCTCGATCAGGTGGATCGCGGCCTTGCCGGGCGTCGCGCCGATCTGGCCGTACTGCCAGTTGCGCATCGAGGAGCCGCCCTCGAGCGGCATGATGACCTCGATGATCAGGCCCATCACGGCGACGCCGGCCGCGGTGAAGTACGCGCCGACCCGGCGGTCGCCGCGGGTCATGATCCACCCGCCGGTCATCGCGACGACCAGGCCCATGTCCTCCTTGACCAGCAGCAGCAGCCCCGCGGCGATCGCCGCCTGCCGCCACCGGCGCGCGTCGGCCCGCTCGACCATCAGCGCGATCAGCAGCGGCGCGAACGCGGCCTCGTGGAAGTCGAAGGCCAGCGCGGACTGCAGCGGCCAGTAGAGCAGGTAGACCGCGGCGACCAGGTACGCCGGGCCGAGGCCGAGCCGCCGCCGGGTGAAGGCCCAGATCGGCAGCGCGGCGGCGGCGAAGAGCACCGCCTGCGCGAACAGCAGGTTGAAGGCGCTGTTCGAGACCCAGTACAGCGGGGCAAGCAGCATCAGGATCGGGCTGAAGTGGTCGGTCCACTCCAGCTTGCCCGGATCCGTCGGCGAGGTGTGCCTCATGGTGGTCACGTACGGCAGGTGGAAGTGCGCGTACGCCCGGACCGTCTGATCGAAGATGCCGAGGTCCCAGCCGAAGTAGCTGCCCTGCCGGAAGCGCAGGTAGGAGTACAGGCCGTAGCACAGGGCCGCGAGGGCGGCCATCGCGCCGATGCCCAGCCAGTGCCGGTCGAGGCCGGCGATGCGGGCGCGCAGGCCGGAGGGCCGCGCTGCTGCCGCGTCCTCGGAACCGCCCTCGGACCCGGCAGCAGCCTCGGAATCGGGCTCAAGTACGTCCTTCACGTGCCGCTCACCGACCTGTTCGGCAGAGGGCGCGCCAGCCTGTCTGCCGATCGTGTCCCCGCCCGCCGCCGTCTCGCCGACGTCGACACCAGCCATCTCCGCGATCCTCCTGCTGTGCCCGATTTTGCCAGGTTTGTGAACGACCCGCGCCCGCACCCCGACCGCCGGTCGCCCCGGCGGCTTCATGACTTCCTAAGTTTGCGGGTCACGGAGGCGTGCTCGGCGAATTGGGCCGGGTTCGTGACAGGACTGTGCCCAATGCGCGCGCGTTGACGGTGCCGTTCCCGCTGGATTACCGCTGGATTGCCGGCGGTAATCCAGCTGGTTCCTAGCGGATCCCGGCGAAGAGGTCGTCCTCCGGCAGCGTGGTGTCCACCAGGCTGCGCGCGAGCTCGAAGTCCTCCGTCGGCCACACCTCGCGCTGGATCTCCATCGGCACCGAGAACCACGGCCCGTCCGGGTCCACCTGGGTGGCGTGCGCGAGCAGCGCCTGGTCGCGCAGCTCGAAGTACTCGCCGCACGGCACGTGCGTGGTGATCTCGCGCTCCGGACGCGGCTCGCCCTCCTCGCTGTTCCAGCGCTCGATCCAGCCCTCGTACGGCGAGGAGCCGGTGCGCTCGAGCATCGCCGCGTGCAGCGCCATGATCCGGGCCTTGGTGAAGGTCTGGTTGTAGTAGAGCTTCAGCGGCTGCCAGGGCTGCCCGGCCTCCGGGTAGCGGTCCGGGTCCCCGGCCGCGTCGAAGGCCTCGACGCTGATCCGGTGGCACTGGATGTGGTCGGGGTGCGGATAGCCGCCGTTCTCGTCGTACGTGGTGACCACGTGCGGCCGGAACTCGCGCATCAGCCGCACCAGCGGCTCCGCGGCCGTCTCCACCTTCTCCAGGGCGAAGCAGCCCTCGGGCAGCGGCGGCAGCGGGTCGCCCTCGGGCAGACCCGAGTCGACGAAGCCGAGCCACGCCTGCGACACGCCGAGGATTTCCCGCGCTCTATCCATTTCCTTGCGGCGTACCTCGTGGATGTTGCGCTCGATCTCCTCATCGCCCTTCAGGCGCGGGTTGAGCACGTCCCCCCGCTCGCCGCCGGTGCAGGTCACGACCAACACCTCGGCCCCTTCGGCGATGTATTTGGCCATGGTCGCGGCCCCCTTGGACGACTCGTCGTCCGGGTGGGCGTGCACCGCCATAAGCCGCAGCTTGTCCTCCACCGGTTCCTGCTCCCTCGCGCCTGGCCGCCAACTCCGACTCACGGAGTCCTATAGTGGCGGACGGCCGGGGGAAATCGCGAAACACCAACGCCTCTCCCGAGAGCCGCCCCTGCCATCAGCGCGGGCGGGCCGTAGAAACTTCCCGGTACGACTCCGTAGGACCTAGGGACCAGAAGATGAGCGAGAAAAACAAGGACAAGCCTGCCGACCGGTGGGGCGCCCTGCCCGCGGACAGCGACGAGGACGACCCCTCGCGCGTGCCGGGAATCGCGACGTACACCGACCCGGGCTTCGCCGCGCGTTACGGCGTGCGCCGGGGGATGTCCCGGACCCGCAAGATCACGTTCGGCGTGTTCGGCTTCGCGCTGCTCTGCGGCGTGGCCGGCTACATAGCCTGGAACGAGGCGAACCCGCAGATACAGGCGACGGTCATATCGTACGAGGGCAGCGGCACCTCGATCACGGTGACCTTCGAGGTCGACAAGGCGGCGGACCAGCGCGTGGAGTGCACGGTCGAGGCCCTCGACGTCCAGGGCAACGTGATCGGCTCGGCGAACGTGTCGGTGCCCAGCGGCCGGGCCAAGGAGGACATGGTCTACACGGTGAACACCACCGGAACGCCGAATACCGCCGAGGTGTCCTCCTGCGAGGCGGCCCCCTGAGGCCGATCGGCCGGTCCCGGACCAGAGCTTCTAGGAAAATGTCGGCTGGGCTTGCTAGCCTCGTAGTTTCGGCGGGTACCGGACTGTACGGAACCCGTCGTGACTTATGGCAAGACCCCCGACCCTCCGAGGAGCATCGTGACCCAGACCAGTGACAACGTCACCTGGCTCACCCAGGACGCGTATGACCGGCTGAAGGCCGAGCTGGACTATCTCCAGGGTCCGTACAAGGTCGAGATCGCCAGGAAGATCGAGGCCGCGCGCGAGGAAGGCGACCTGCGCGAGAACGGCGGCTACCACGCCGCCAAGGAGGAGCAGGGCAAGATGCACGCCCGGGCCCTTCAGCTGCGCGCGCTGCTGGACAGCGCCCAGGTCGGCACCGCCCCGTCCACCTCCGGCACCGCCGCGCCCGGCACCGTCGTGAAGATCGCCTTCGACGGCGACGAGGACGACACCCTCGAGTTCCTGCTCGGCTCGCGCGAGGAGACCGGCACCGACATCGAGGTCTACTCGCCGCAGTCCCCGCTGGGCGCCGCGATCAACGGTCACAAGGTCGGCGAGAGCACGAGCTACGAGCTGCCGAACGGCAAGTCGATCTCGGTCAAGCTGCTCGCCGCCGAGCCGTACCACGGCTGACTGAGCTGGCGGGCCGCGGATCCGCTGCCCTTCACGAGCACTGCCCTTCACGCCCCGTCCCGCACGGCCGGACACCCACCGGCCGAGGACGGGGCGTGCCCTTTTCCGGCGCTTTTGACGTGTCCGTGGGTTCCGGGTTCTTGGGTCCGGTTGGCGGTTGGTGGTTGGCCTTCCTACGTTCCGGTGTTCCGCTGCGCTCCACACCGGACCTCGTACGGCGGAGGTCGTCCTTCCTCCGGTCGTCCTCCACGCGCGCTCTTGGTCGTGGGTGAGGTCGCGTCGGCTCCTGACGTGGGCGGATGGCGGAAAGTCAACGTCAACTGCGCCTCCGGCGGACCGGCTCAGAGAGCATCGGGGGGTGTCGGTCCGGCCGGGGTTCACGCGTGGTGGGGTTTTACCCCGTGGTGGCTGTCGCCGGTCGGGTCGCTCTCCTCGCCTGGCACCGGAGGCGACCAGGGAACCTGCCGGGGGCGCAACCGGCGGCAGGTTCGCGCTGCTGCTGAATTTCGCTCTCGCCTGTTGCACCCCCGGCAGAACCCCTGGTAGGGCTGCGCCTGCCAGGCGAGGAGAGCGACCCGACCTCAGCCGGAGGTCTGTGCGCTGCGCTGGGCTCGGGAAGCGTCCGCCGCCCGGTTTTCGAT